>FLSH01460249.1_pt1 | contig 49105 bp, 40 predicted proteins | sample 1550441 | NCBI WGS metagenome assembly FLSH01 (sample SAMEA4031756, study PRJEB14383) | metagenome | biome: human; feature: oral; material: saliva | place: Philippines | collected 2014 | reverse complement strand
AGAAAGGTCTACTACCTTTATAGGGGCTTTCTTGGTTGTTTGCACAGGAGGGTTAGCCGTACTATCAGGCTTAACACCTTGCGCAGCAGCAGTCATCGGCATTACCGTAGCGCAAATACCTGCTGCGATACCAGCTACCTTCATACCGAAGCCATTACCCTTACGTGCTTTCAGCTCCCGTTCAAGGTAACGTATCTCCTCCTCACAAGCAGGGCAAGTACCCGCACAATCCCCCTTGTGCTGACACTCTTTGGGTCGATAGCTGATACCATTGGCATCCGCTATCTGCTGCCGAATACTCTTCAGTAACTTACATGTACTCTTTCCTTTTGCCATAATCCTTATCCTTACTTACACTTCTTCTTATTCTTCTCCATGTGTGACTTTGGTTTATAAGTCATGTGACCATACACATCATCAATATTACTTGCGCTCCGATCTCTGCCAATGTCACTTGCTGTATTTACTGTTACTACTGCAAAAAAACCTTTCAACACCAGCTTTTCAAGCATAATAACATTATTGTCAGAACGTAAAAGAGAACTTACACGAACCTTCTTAGTAGTATTGTATCCTATAGATGATACAACCAACGACGTGTCTGACGGTACTTTCAAAGCAAACTGTCCATCTTCATTTGTGACCGTTTCCTTGGTTGTTCCGTCTATTAAGATAGAAGCCCCAACCAATGGTTTATTATCTTCTGCGTCTATGACCATTCCACGTACAACCACAGGTGATGCACAACCATCAGAAAGGTCTACTACCTTTATAGGGGCTTTCTTGGTTGTTTGCACAGGAGGGTTAGCCGTACTATCAGACTTAACAGCTTGCGCAGCAGCGGTCATTGGCATTACCGTAGCGCAGATACCTGCTGCAATACCAGCCACCTTCATACCGAAGCCATTACCCTTACGTGCTTTCAGCTCCCGTTCAAGGTAACGTATCTCCTCTTCACAAGCAGGGCAAGTACCCGTACAATCCCCCTTGTGGTGACACTCCTTAGGCAGATATCTGATACCATTGGCATCCGCTATCTGCTGCCGAATACTCTTCAGCAACTTACAAGTACTCTTTCCTTTTACCATAATCCTTATCCTTACTTACACTTCTTTTTATTCTTCTCCTTATGCGTCTTCGGCTTATAAGTCCTATGACCATACACATCATCGTAGTTTGGCACAACAGTCACGACTCCTCCTGCTATGCACGATAAACCCGATAAATCAGAGACTTCCAGTATGATAACATTATTATCAGAACTTAAAAGAGAACTTACACGAACCTTCTTATCCTTACAACCTATATATGAAATAACCAACGACGTATCTGATGGTACTTTCAAAGCAAACTGTCCATCCACATTTGTTGCAATGCCCTTGTCTGTTCCGTCTATTACAACAGAAGCTCCTATTACTGGTTCTTTATCTTCTGCATCTATGACCATTCCACGTACAACCACAGGTGATGCACAACTATCAGAAAGGTCTACTACCTTTATAGGGGCTTTCTTGGTTGTTTGCACAGGAGGGTTAGCCGTACTATCAGACTTAACAGCTTGCGCAGCAGCGGTCATCGGCATTACCGTGGCGCAGATACCTGCTGCTATACCAGCCACCTTCATACCGAAACCGCTACCCTTACGTGCTTTCAACTCTCGTTCAAGGTAACGTATCTCCTCCTCACAAGCAGGGCAAGTACCCGCACAATACCCCTTGTGGTGACACTCTATGGGTCGATAGCTGATTCCATTCGCATCCGCTATCTGCTGCCGAATACTCTTCAGCAACTTACAAGTACTCCTTCCTTTCGTCATACCATCAACTTCTCTTTATTTCTTCTTGCACTTCTTTTCCTTGTGCGACTTAGGTCCTTTCTTTGGATGATGCTTCCCTGGTGTTCCTTTTATGCCTCCAACGGTGAAAATAACATGCTTATAGGTAGTATCCTGCTCAAGATAAATCGTCTTATCCTTTGTCGCTAACAGCTCTTTAACCGTTACATAAGTCTTATGATAGCCTACAAATTCAGCTTCTAAGGTGTCGGTTGGTAGAGCTTTCACTGCATACCAGCCATCCTGATTGGTACATGTCCCCAAAACATTTGGTGGTGTTGACCCTTTCAACATAACAACTGCTCTAAATAATGAATCTTTTGTATCCTTATCAAGCACCTGACCACGTAAGAGCACAGCATCGGGATTACCCTTCGTCAGGTCCACCACTTCTACACTATCCTGCTTTATGAGCTGGGGATTCGCCTCCGGACTAATCTTACTCTCTGTTTGTACCATAGCAGCCATTGGCAATACTGTCACACAAACACCTGCTGCAATACTCGCAACCTTCAATCCCAATCCTCCACGCTGCTTGTTCCTCAATTGTTCTTCGAGGTAACGAATCTCCTCCTCACAAGCAGGACACGTTCCCGCACAATCCCCCTTGTGCTGACACTCTTTGGGTTGATAGCTGATACCATTAGCATCCGCTATCTGCTGCCGAATATCCTTTAGCAGCTTACAAGTACTCTTTCCTTTTGCCATAATCCTTATCTTTACTTACACTTCTTTTTATTCTTCTCCATGTGCGACTTAGGCTTATCAGTTCTACAACCACTCACGTCATCTTTATTTCCACCTTTACTGGTAGGTCGTGTAGCTATTGTTACAATGCCATCTAACATTGCCACTCTATCTTCCTCAAGCACTATAACATTATTATCAGAATGCAAAAGAGAGCTTACATGAACCTTCTTTGTCTTGTATCCGATATATGAAATAACCAACGAAGTGTCTGGTGGTAACTTCAAAGCAAACTGTCCATCAATATTTGTTACATCACCCTTGTTTGTTCCCTCTATTAAAACAGAAGCACCTATCACTGGTTCTTTATCATCACTACCAATGATCATTCCACGTACAATCACAAGTGATGCACTACCTTTAGAAAGGTCTACTACCTTTATAGGGGCTTTCTTGGTTGTTTGCACAGGACGATTAGCCGTACTATCAGACTTAACAGCTTGCGCAGCAGCGGTCATCGGCATTACCGTAGCGCAGATACCAGCAGCAATACCAGCTACCTTCATACCGAAGCCGTTACCCTTACGTGCCTTTAACTCACGTTCAAGATAACGTATCTCCTCCTCACAAGCAGGGCAAGTACCTGCACAATCCCCCTTGTGCTGACACTCCTTAGGCTGATAACTGATACCATTCGCATCCGCTATCTGCTGCCGAATATCCTTCAATAGCTTACAAGTACTCTTCCCTTTTACCATAACTTTATTTCTTATTACACTTCTTCTCCTTATGCGACTTAGGGCCTTTCTTCGCCTTATGCTTCCCAAACATTTTATCACATCCACCAAAGACTATAATTTCATTCATCATCGCCGAGTCCTCAGTGATATAAATATCATTATTCTTTTTATCTAAGAGTTCTTTAACTGTCACACTCTTTTTATAATAACCAACACCTCTCACCTCCAGTGTATCAGTTGGCAAAGCTTTCACAGCATAGTCGCCCTCAATATCGGTGACATCTCCTTTTTTTGTGTCCTGCGACCCAACAACGGCTCCAATAATAGGCTCCTTTGTCTTTGTATCGAACACCTTCCCACGTAAAAGAACAGCATCAGGGTGCCCATTGGTCAGGTCTACCGCTCTTATAGAATCATTCTTTATCGTCTTAGCCTTAAAGTCAGGACTAATCTTACTCTCTGTTTGTACCATAGCAGCCATTGGCAATACTGTCACACAAACACCTGCTGCAATACCCGCAACTTTCAATCCCAATCCTCCACGCTGCTTGTTCCTCAGTTGTTCTTCGAGGTAACGAATCTCCTTCTCGCAGCCTGGGCAAGTACCAGAACACTCGCCCTCATGATGACACTCTACCGGCTTGTAGCTTATTCCATTCTCTTTCGCAATTTTCTGACGAACCTCTTTCAGGACTTTGCAGATAGCTTTCCCTTTTTCCATAAATTATCGTTTAAGTGTTAGAACATAATAGTTTTCGCCACAAATATATAAAAAAAAGAGGATAAACAAGAATGTTCTAACAAATTTGTTAGGCGGGTGTTGGGTGGTGGGTGTTTAATGTTGGGTGTTGATGGTATGCCTTTGTTGGGTGTTAGGTGGTAATTTTTGGGTGTTAGGTGTTTAATGTTAGGTGTTGATGGCGTGCTTTGTTGGGTGTTAGATGTTTACTATTGAGTATTAAAGTCTACATGTTAGTAATATCATATTAAACATCCACAACTACAAACGTCATTGGTTTTCTCTTAGTAGCTTGGGGCTCCCCTCCTTCGAAGGAATTGTAGGGGATTTAGCAGCTTGGGGCTCCCCTCCTTCGGAGGGGTTGGGGGAGGTCCCCTCTATCCACCTTTCCCCTTGTCTCCTTTTTTCGTCCTTCTACATTTGAGAACACGCCCTTCTTCGTTCGAGAACATGCCCTTCTTGGGGCAAGAGGAGGCCCTTCTTGGGGCAAGAAAGGCGTCTTCTCCAATGGAGGATGTAACGTCTTGATTTCTTGTAGGTTATAGACTCAATTACAGAGGAGATAGTTCTCGCATTTTGAACGGATTAAGCACAATGATATGTAATGATTTCTTTCTTCTTCACGAATACCTTATAGAGTTTATCTCATACCTCACACTCCTCCCTGCGGAGGTTGAGAAGGAGGAAAGCTCACTATTCTCATACGTTCGACCGTGGGTAGAACACATCTGTTACGACCGTGCCACCAATGAGAGAAGAAGATAGTCAATCAATAAGGAAACAGACAAATAGACCTTTGTTAGGAGTAGCAGACATACCAGACATACACACGTATAGACACAAAAATCCCCTCTGCAAAACCTTTCCTACGGTTGCTGCCGTTGGTTCTGAGAGGGGACTGTATAATTGTTTCAGCTCAACTGAGTAGTAGCCGCTAATATCCAGTGGTATTAAACTTAGAGAAATCTGTCATACGAAGCAGTTCCTCATACGAGATCTTTGGGTTCTTTTTCATATATTCATCGACCGCCTCTTCGTAACGACTGTGATAGATGCGCTTCGACATGACCTGATTAACAAGCCATTGTATCTTTCCTATTTGTAGATCACGCTCCACCTGCGGACGCGACTCAAAGTGTTGAAGAGGATAGACACTCATCAAATAGAAGGTCATACAGTCTGGTAGGATGTATTCACGCGACATCTGTTTGCGCTGTGTAGGCGAGTAGAACTTCGCATACAATGGGTAGTTAGGGCCGAGATACTTATCCAATGAGATGCCTATCGTACCGTTACCGACCACAATACTCTGGTCTAAAGCTGATATCTGGGCATAGACTCTTGGTATGGCAACATTCGGCAAGAGCTGTCTCAACCGTTTGAAAGCCGAACTAAACTGGTGGTCAAGGTCCTCCGTATTGGCATACTCCGACTCGACAGCGGCGATGACCGACTGTAAAGTTGTATCTTGATAGAACTTCAAGAACTTAGTATTGATGTCAGGGTCGGTTATCTCGCCTATCTTTACTACATCTTCTATTAGCGTACGAGTCTCAATAGGATACTCAGTATTCATCTGCTGGAGGGCAGAGAAATCTCCTGTCGTCAAATAACGATACTCCAAACGGTCATAGCGATCTATCTCAAACAATAGAGAGGAGTCTCTCCCATCATCTGATGTAAGCCTAAACTGACAACCAACGCAGGTGAACAGTACGACAACTAATATGTAATAGAGATATTTCACTGGTTACTTTTTACAATATTTGAGTATTCTCTGCAAAATTACTAAAAATTATTTTAAAGCGCAAGTGATATGCTAAAAATATTAAAAAGACGTGTAATCTTTTCTTATTTTTATTCAGGTAGAGTCTCAAAGAGCTTATGTCCTTTCACATAATACTGCCAAAGAAGGGAATACTCCTTGCGCCCATCATACGTACAGGACGGTAGTTTCTCTCTATGACCATCGCTCTTCTCAAGATGACTTGGTAGCCGTTCGAACTCGTGTCTCCACTTCTTAAAGGCACGACGTGCCGATAGTATCGCTTTGAACTCACCCCAATTACGCTTCTGTATCAGTGCTTGAAATGCTGCGAGATAGTCTAAGAACCATCTTACACGCATGACATGCTTCAACTCATCCTCTGGTAAGTTCTTCCACAACATAGTAAGGTTATTGCGGAAGTTCAGGAAGGTCTTACGTGGATTCGACTTGGGTAACGTACCGCCTCCGACGTGATAGACATAACTCTCAGGGAAGCAGAAGATGCGTTTCCCCATCTGATGCAGACGCCAACAGAGGTCTATTTCCTCATTGTGGGCAAAGAAACGCCCATCTAAACCGCCTGCTGTCCAATAGTCTATAGCACGTATCATCAAGCAAGCACCTGTTGCCCAAAGTACTTCCTCACTGTTATCATACTGCCCATTATCGTCCTCCACCGTGTCAAAGATACGCCCTCTGCAGAACGGATAACCGTAACGGTCGAGGAAGCCACCCGATGCTCCCGCATACTCAAAAGCGTCAGGATTGGCCACAGAGAGCAACTTCGGCTGACAAGCCGCTATGTCTTCATGGGCTTCCATCTCCTCTATGAGCGGTGTTAACCAGTGGTGCGTCACCTCGACATCACTGTTTAGTAGCACGTAATACTCACTGTCTACCTGCTTAAGAGCACGGTTATACCCCTCAGCAAAGCCATAGTTCTCCGTCAACTCAATCACTCGTAAGTAGGGATAAGTAGCTTTTAGCCATGCAACAGAATCGTCTGTTGAGGCATTGTCAGCAATGATTATCTCGGCTTCATCACGTGAGAAATTCAGCACAGAAGGCAGGTATTGCTCCATCATGCTGCGTCCGTTCCAGTTCAGAATGACAATGGCTACTTTCATAAGAGGTCTGCTTTTAATGAGCTCTGGTCGAAGTTGAACTCGCCTAAACGTACTCGGAGGATTTGGTTGTCATACTCCTCTTTTGCCTGCGCAGGCGATAGCTCCACACGAATATAGTTGTCTGTAAAACCATGCATAGCCTTACCACGTGCGGCTTTCTCGAAGAGTACGTTGGCTTCCTGCCCTATATGCGCCGCATAGAAAGCCCGTGTCTTCTCGTCCGACAGCTTCAAGAGCTTGTGAGCACGGTGTTTCTTCTCACGGTCGTCTACCACGTAAGGGATTGACAGGGCCGCTGTGCCTGGGCGTTCAGAGTAGGGGAAGACATGCAGTTGAGTGATAGGAAGGGAATTGAGGAAATTATAACAGTCCTCAAAAAACTCTGGTCTTTCACCACGAGAACCCACCATTACATCCACACCGATAAATGCTCTCGGCATCTTCTCCTTAATGAGTCGTATCTTGTGGGCAAAGAGCTGCGTGTCATAACGGCGGTGCATCAACTTCAACACCTCGTCAGAACCACTCTGAAGGGGGATATGGAAATGAGGCATAAAGGCTCGTGACTCGGCACAATAGGCTATTAAGTCATCGTCAATCAGGTCGGGCTCCAACGAACTAATGCGGTAACGCTGTATTCCCTCAACCTTATCTAATGCCTTGACAAGGTCTAAGAAACTCTCGCCAGTGGTCTTTCCGAAGTCACCTATGTTCACTCCCGTTAGCACAATCTCCTTTCCTCCCTCCTTGGCAGCCTCCTCTGCCTGTGCAACAAGCGACTGAATGGTAGGGTTACGAGAGAAACCTCGTGCAAAGGGAATCGTACAATAAGTACAGAAGTAATTACATCCATCTTGCACCTTAAGGAAGTAGCGCGTGCGATTACCACGTGAGCAACTTGCCTGAAAACTCTTGATATCCTTCGTCTTGACAGAGTGGTACTCCCCTTCCTGTGCTTCTTCCTTAGCAGAATCGACCTTATTCCATGCGTCACTAAGGTACTGCACGAGGTCAGCCTTCTCATTACTCCCCAAGACAAGGTCAACTCCTTCAATCTTCGCTACCGTTGCACTCTCAAGCTGAGCATAGCAACCTGTCACGATGACAAAGGCTCCTGGGTTCTGACGGACCATACGATGAATAATCTGACGGCACTTATGATCGGCAACCTCAGTGACCGAACAGGTGTTAATCAGGCAGATGTCTGCCTGCTCTGTCTTCTTCGCTTCACGCACGCCCATATTATATAAGGTACGCGCGAAGGTACTTGTCTCTGAGAAATTGAGCTTACAACCCAACGTATAGAACCTGGCTGTCTTGCCTTGAAATGCTGCTGTATCTATCATATAACCTGCAAAGTTACAGTAAAATGAACACATTACCAAAGAAAAGAGGCCGTTTGCACATTATAAAAAGGTAAGAAAGACAAAGAAAAGAAGATTTTTCACGCCAAGAGAAGACTTTTAGATAGCAAAAAACGAAGCCTTTTCAAATTGTGTAGGCACACATCTAAAACGTTAACATTTATTTACTATTCGTATATAGCTGAGTATCAACACCTTGAAAGAACACCGCTTTCAAAGAATAAAAAAAGTCCTAAAAATATTATTGCCGTATAAAAAAAATACTTACCTTTGCATCGTTTTAACAAACAAATGATTGTTTTACAGATTTAAAAAAGCAAAGAAATGAAGAAATTAGTTTTAATGTTCGTAGCTATTGCAGCTATCTCTTTCGCATCTTGTAATGGTAACTCTAAACCAGCTCAGACCGCTGACTCTACTGCAGACTCAACTGCTGACTCAGCTATGGTAGATAGCGCTAACGCTGACTCAGCTGCTGCTGACTCAGTTGCTCCAGACTCTGTTAAGTAATTCAGAGTACGAACAGAAAAAGAGAGAAATTGGCCGCAGGACCTTGTCCTGCGGTTTTTTTTGTGCCTATAAGGCTGAACTATATCTGTCAACAGCCTGTTCTAATAGCTTCTACCGCATTTTAAGCAGTCGACTCCATCCATGAGAAGAAAAAAAGGATTAGTCGGTCTATGCTTTTCTACGCTATCGCTCTACCCCTACATTAGCATACCTTCTATACTGCTTATCTATACACTCAGATAAAGCATGCCCTAACCACCTACCCTATCCATACATGCTTTGGAACTGACAAGTCCACCACTCACAGAAAGAAAAGCGAAAAGAAAAACACAGAAACAACTTTGCAGTACAACACAACAAGCTCCTATTGTAAAGAGTTTTCAATCCTCTCCTTACCAGTACACGCCCTTCATGATAGAAGAAGACGCCCTTCAACATTGAAGAACATGCCCTTCTTGCACCAAGAACACGCCCTTCTTGCACCAAGAAGAGGCCTTTCTACAATCGACCTCACAACCCTCTGACATCATGCGACTTACGTCTACGACCTTCACATGCGTTTCTTTTGTAGTTGTCTACAATCTTATCCCTTCTTTGTAAACATATTTCAATCCACAAAGAAAAATGTTTCCGAATACACATCAGTTCTTATAGAAATTATCAACACCAAGCAATTTTTTACGATTAAGTACGTTTACAAAATAAAAGAGGTAGGGTTCTTTCCTCTCCTTTGGTCTGTTAAAAACAGCAAGCACACTTATTTTGAAGAAAGTAGTCGGTAAATTCGTAAAGTATGAGACATCTTTTATATCCTTTCCTATTGTCAGTTCTGCTCATCGCATGCAGCAGGTACAACGGACCCGTTTATCCCCAAGCATTTACAGGCAATTGGGTAGGCGTAGAAAAGACAATCGTCGGTATGCCTCCAACGCTCGACGTGACCGACTCAACCGTAGCTTTCGACCCAGGGATGGGCGACAGCTGCAGATGGTTTACCCGTTATCACTTTGCGAAAGACTCGCTTTTCTTAGTGTATAACGAGGAGGACACCGCCCGATGTAAGGTTTTAGAATTACATGATAGTGTGTTGGTTATCAAAGGATTACCATAGTATGAAAAGCAAACAGTAGCGTTCAGGCGGCAAAAGAGATAAGTAGCACGTCTAAGTTCGTCTTATTCTCTGACGATAACTCCCTTGTCCAAGTTGATAGTAAGCATCTTACGCTCCTTCCCAAGGTCCTTCAGATACTTAAATTTCACCCTATAGTCTTCGCAAGTAATCCCTGCAACTCCCTTTTGATAGACGATTTTGTAAGATGAAAACAAGGCAACATCAGCCATCAGAACACCCGCTTTCTTATAGCCTAAGTATTGCTGGAAATAAGAATCAAAGGGCAGATAACTGTCTTGATGACTATCGACATACCGCCTCACAAGGGTCTTAGCGAGTTCAAACTCCTTGTCATTCAGTTGTTTCGGCACCTCTGTTCGCCTCTTATCAAACAGCGAGTCACCATTAGCCGTTACTGCCTTCTCAGAAACAACATTATATATTTTCTGTCCTTCTTCGTCCTTTGCGTAGACTGACACCGTGTCGTATGGAGAATGAACAGCCTCAGCCTTCCTCGTCCTCATCGTGCAAGAGAGAAGAAAGAAGCAAGAAAAGAGTATTAGAACCGTCTTCATACGTCACAATTAATTACTCTTCAAGGGAATATCCCCTACAAATATCCAAACCGAACCAATCTTCTCATTCGCACTTTTCATTAATGGCGAGAAAATACTGTCAGCATTTTCTCTTGCGATAGGATACCGCTTATTCATAAACCAAACGGCATCCTTCGTGCGATAAAGATTCATTTTGATATAGGGTTTGTCTGATACATAATAGCCACCATATTCTTTCAAATCCTCATAATTGGGGAAGTCTTGCACCAAGATACCCTCTGTCAGTCCCTGACCTGTTATGGTATGCGAGAGGACTCCATCGGTATATACCCATCCATGCAACAGTGTAAAGAACTTATTTCCGATACCTATTGGAGTCGTGTTGAAGTCGTAATCTCCACATTCCATAATGACTATGTCGTCCTTAAACTCCTTTAGATATTCCCTCTGGTCAGGGAAATGACCTGCTGCCACACCCGAATCCTTCGCCTCATCAGATTGCTTTGTCTTGCAGGCAACCAATAGAAGCGAGAGAAAGAACAGTGTTAGGGCCGTTTGATATCTTCTCATACGCATCGTTATAGTATGTTTATAGTGTTCGTAAATAGCTGCTGTTAGCTGCGTCAAAGATACGAAAAGTTTCTCAAACAACAAGGCTTTTCCACTGATTATCAGCCTAAAAACAAAAATCCTCCCCACCCAGAAGAGTGAAGAGGACGATGTCGTATTGTATTCTGAACTTACAATGCAGTGAAAGCAGCTACAAAACCAAAGATGATACCTGGCGTGTTAGCAATTGCCAAAGGCCAATCACGCTTCTCCTTGAACAATCCGTATGCGACCCACAAGGTACAGTTTACACCTGCCATAAATGGCTGAATGAAAGTTCCCTTCTGCCCCGCTAAGTTGTTTGCTATCTGTGGGATGTAGAATACATACATCAATATAGATGTCACCATACCAACCCATCCCATAGAGGTGAAGAACTTTTCTTTTGTCATAATTGTATTTATTAATTGTTATCTATAATCTTAACGACGCTTCAACAGTCTGATTAATCGTTATCTATCCTGTAAACCAGTGTTATCCTTACCAATGCAGAAAAGGATTAAAATCATCAACCAAGGTGTACCCAACAGACTAAAAAGAATCCATAAAGCAATGCTTCTGTTTCTCTTTCGTGCCATCATGGCAACGATAACATAACCTATAATACTGAAAAAGCCAATGATGAGCATGGTACTGAGGGCGATTGTACCTCCTAACAACCTCGATGCCATGTTCTGTGCACCCTGATTATTGGCCGCAAAAGCCGACAACGCCATGAGTATTGACCCACTTGTTGCAAGTAATCGCTTTGTATCCATCCTTTGTAACTTAGTTCTCTTTTGCGCACAAAGGTAATCTTTTAAAGTCAGAAAACTATCTTTTGATGTATAAAAAGTATTTATTCGTATTATTAAAAGGAGCTTCTGTCTAATTAAAATACTTTTGTATGCTCTCCATCAGAGGTGTTAGTTCACGATTGAAGACCCTCCCGTGGCGATCGACCATCTGTAGGGCATAGGCGATGAACAGCCTACGTTTAGCACGCGACATGGCCACATAGAACTTACGAGCATCCTCTTCATCCTGCTGCTTCGTCTTGTTATAGGCGTTCGGATAGCGTCCGTCGGCAGCATCAAAGATGATAACATTATCAAACTCCAGTCCCTTGGCCTTGTGAACAGTCGTCACATAGATACGCTCAAGGATACTCTTACTATTACAGAAGTCGGCCTCTTTGAGTGTGTTAATATCCATCATGTACTGCGAGAGTTGTGGGGCAAGGGCATTGGGCACCCCCTTATCCGTCAACATATCTATACGGAGATAACGAAGGATATAGTCTAATCGGGGGATGTCATTGACTAATCCGTCGAGACGAAAGGCCTTATAGGCCGTAGAAAGCTCACTTACGAGGGCAAGCTCAGGGTCGACAGAGGGTTTATAGAGTCGGTTGACGGCCGTTCGATAGCTTTCGCCATAATTGCTTCGGAGCACATTAGCAAAGGGTTTCACCTTTGGGTGGTGGATAAAAGCCTCTTGACTGGCCTGTTTCTCACGTGCCTTCTCAGCACAGAGGCGCACAAGACTGACCGTTGCCCGCACGTCATCAATCGCCTGATGACTATTGACACCCGTCAAGTGAAAGGTTTCGAGCAAACTTTCCAACTTGTAAGAATGAAGGCTCGGAGCCAGTAGTCTTATCAGTTTGAGCGAGTCGAAGCAACGAATAGGATGTGCCTGCATCGTGTCATTACAGTAACGTTGCAGATTGTTGTCTAATATGTTGTAATCGTAGTTGGCGTTATGAGCGAGGATAGGACTGGTACCGACGTAGGCAAGGAAGCGTTGTAGGGCATCAGCAGGAGAGAGCAGTTCGCCCGTGGCCAGCTTCTCATGGTAGATAGCATACATCGGATTCTCCTTGTCACCGAGCTTGGGCAGAATCGGCTTATCAGTCTCTATGTAGAGGTCGAGCGGTTCGCCAACCACTTCCCCACCCTTTATTCGTATGGCCGCAACCTCTATGATGTCATCAGTAAACACATTCAAACCCGTTGTCTCAGTATCGAAGACAACGATTTCGTCCTCGTTGTAGGCACGAAGGAACTCTGCCGTGTAACAGCTTTCGGGGTAGAGAAGGAAGTCGGATGGCGTTAGTGCTAATTGTTTCAGCTTCCAATTAAATCGGCGAGCAAGGGCATGAGAAGGGAAGGCATGCACCCCCTTCATAATACGTGTCCATGCGATGGAGTTATGTTCATTGGAGAGTACACTCAAATGAGCCAACAACAACTTGACATCTGGTGTATCGAAGAGATCACGCCCAGACACCTTAAAGTGGGTCAAGGCAGCCTCCGACATCGCTTCACTGATACGATCGGCATCAGAATTAGAGCTGACGATGATAGCTGTACGCTCCTCGCTATTCTGTTCATAAAGGCGGAGAGCCTCATCGGTAATATCCTTCTGTTCGGCTTCAATCGTACTGCTATGTATAATTCTTAGGTCGCCTAATGTGGCCTTCGTGTCGTTGTCGGAGAGAGGGAGTAGTTCGCGGTCTATCTTCAGTTGCTTTTCAGCATAGTCATTAAAGACGTCGAGGAGGTATTTCGGCGAACGGTGATTGCGCTGTAGATGGTGGATATTACCCTTACAACGCATCTTCAAGAGGGTTAACGTCTCCACTTTCGCCCCCATAAAAGAGAAGATAGCCTGCTGCTCGTCGCCTAAGTACATCACCATCGGATTGTCCTTTGCCGTTAGAAGGTCGATGATAGCGAGTTGCATACCGTTAAGATCCTGCACTTCATCGACCTGTATCCATGGATAACGCTTACAACTTGGGTCAGAACGATAGATGTCGTAGGTGAAGAGGAGCAGGTCCTCGAAATCGAAGAGGTGGTTTTCCTCTTTATAACGAGCGTAACAACCAGCGTAATACATCTTCCATAGCAATACACGTATCCTATCGGCTAACTTTGCATCAAGCCCAGGTGCATTCGCTTCGTCCATGTATTCCTGTGCATGACGATAGATACTCACTACGGCCTGTTCGTTATAATCAATCTTCTGTGAGCCGCAGATGTGTTTTATAGCTTCTCTATCACCATCTGTAAAGCTCTCTGGATGGAGGTAATACTTCCATGGGTGGTGGTGTTCTAACTGATAGATGAAATGCTGAAAGAAGATGATTGTCTGATAGCCTTTGTACCTATTGAAGTCTCTTGTTACTCCTTCCTCATCCTCATTACGATAGTCTGCAATGATGCTCACCGCCTCTTCGTCGTCAATAATAGCCGAGTCGGCTGGTATACGACCCTGTTCAAAGAGGAACTTAGAGCAGAAACGATGCACATTACCTACCATCAACTCAGAGAAGTCACCTCCTACTACCTTTTGGATACGGTTGGTCATCTCCCTCGCAGCACGGTTTGTGAACGTAAGACAGAGCATATCCTCATACTTAACACCCCTTTCTCGTGCATACCTCACCCTCTCTGCAAGGATATGAGTCTTACCACATCCTGGCGACGCAAGCACAAGGTGATAGCCCTGACTTGCCTCTACAACAGGTATCTGATACTGGTCTAAACTGGGTGTGTAACTGTTTTCTTCCATAGATAGTATTCTTTATAGCAGTAGATGCTCCTCCTGCAAAAGTAAGAAAAAGATTGGAAATAACTCGTTACCAGCCTAAAAGAATGAAAAGAAAGTTGTATCTTTGTGCGTAGATACTTTATGTTACACAACATAGAACCTTATTTATAGAAGTAACCTATCGTAGACTATTAATATAATCAACAGTAAACTATGCAGGACTTTGCGGCGATTGACTTTGAAACAGCTAACTTTGAGCGATGTAGTGTATGCTCGGTGGGAGTAGTGATAGTAAGGGATGGAGAGTTTGTTGACTCTTTCTATTCGCTTATACAGCCTGAACCAAATTACTATCAATGGCGATGTACGCAGGTGCATGGGCTCACCTGTGCCGATACTGATGGTGCACCGGTATTCAGCGAGGTGTGGGAACAGATCGAACCGATGATAGAAGGCCTGCCACTTGTGGCCCATAACGCATCTTTCGATAGGTCTTGTCTGATGGCATCGTTCCATACCTACCAGATGGATTACCCTGACTATGAGTTCTTCGACACGCTGGAAGCGGCCCGACATCACTTTCCTCACCTCCCGAACCATCAGTTGCATACGGTCTCTTCAGCCTGTGGCTTTGAGCTAATCCACCATCATCACGCCCTTGCAGACGCTGAGGCTTGTGCGTGGATAGCACGAGAAATATTGTAGGGTGGTGGGTGTTGAATGTTAGGTGATGATGAATAGTTAACGAGAGGTGGTGGGTGTTGAGTGGTAGGTGATGATGATATGCTGCGTGAGAGGTGTTGGTGGTAATTTTGATAAGCTTTTTCACAAGGGTTGGCCTTCGTTGTCTTTCTATATAAAAGATAACTGTAATAATCCGCCCAAGCCTCATATAGGATTCTGACTGAGCCAATGGGCTGTCTTAATGATACTTTTGACCATAATTCTCATCCCATCTCTTTTGCCTACAAGGGCATGGCGAACGCTATCTATCAGTCTTTCAAGCAGTTTTGACAGATGTCAGTAATATAAATGAAAACCTGCAAGCCTTGCAGAAATTTGGCTCTTTTTTATTTAATTCATACCTTTGTAAACATAATCAAGTGCAACATAAATAACGATGACAGAAGAGTATATCCCTATTGATTTCGATATTCCAGAGGACAAGACACAGCGTCTTATTAAAGTGATTGGCGTTGGTGGTGGTGGTTGTAACGCTGTTAAGAACATGTATAACGAAGGTATTAGCAGCGTCTCCTTTGCTATCTGTAACACTGATAGTCAGTCGCTTGTACACTCTAACGTACCTGTCAAGATTCTGTTGGGTACAGGACTGGGAGCAGGAGGAGTACCTGAAAAGGGTAAGTCGGAGGCTGAACAGAATATTGAAGATATAAAACGACTATTGAGCGACGGCACGAAGATGGTCTTTGTGACAGCTGGTATGGGTGGCGGAACAGGGACGGGTGCGGGCCCTGTCGTGGCTGGTGTGGCTAAATCGATGGGTATTCTTACTATCGGTATAGTAACTATTCCATTCTACTTCGAGAAGAAGCGCAAGATTATCAAGGCTATCAAAGGGGTCGAACAGATGCGTAAGAATGTGGACGCCTTGCTGATTATCAATAATGAACGGCTTTGCGATGTCTACAGCGACTCACCTCTTCCTATCAAAGAGGCCTTTAAGCGTGCCGATAACATCCTACTGAATGCTACGAAAAGTATCTCAGAACTGATCACAGTGGAGGGTGACATCAACCTTGACTTCCGTGATGTAGAGAACACCTTACGCAGTGGTGGCAGTGCTATCATGGCTATGGGACGTGCAAAAGGGGAACATCGTGTGGAGAATGCCATTGTGAGTGCACTCGACTCTCCCCTCCTCTATGGCAGTGACATCAGTCAGGCTAAGCGCATACTATTCAATATCTACACCAGTAACGATAAGCCTTTACTTGTCGAGGAGATGAACGAGATAGACGCTTTCATGGACACTCTCGATGTGAATATAGACGTTATTTGGGGCACAAGTACCGATGACAGCTTGGGTGAGGACGCTAAGGTGACGATTCTCGCTACTGGTCTTGACAAGAGTAACGTACATGAAGCGGACGAGCAGACCGAGGAGATGAGTGAACACTATGATGAGATTATCAACAAACTGTACAAACCTGTGAGGCGTAAACCTGCTGTTGCTGAAGAGACAACAGTTCCTCCTACGATAAAGGAGGAACCCATTGAGCCTAAAGAGGCGGAACCCGAATTTATCGTAGAACCAACGATAGTACCTGAACCTGCGGTAAAGGTGGTCAGTCCAGAGCCTGAACCAGCAGCGCAGGAACCATCTGGTCGACTGTCATTCATAGACAGGTTGAAGGCTCGTATGCGTCAGCTGACATCAGAAATGCTTGAAGGAGGGGAGGAGTAGGCTTATGTCTGACCCAATCATGCAAACCCCCGAACAGTTAGCCGACATTGTGCAGCATGCAAGTCAACGGCTGATTGGCTTGGGTCGTTACGACCTTCTCTTGAAAAGCTTAGGTGGCTCAGCGGTCATCGAGGAGCTGCGCATAGAATTAGCAAAGAGTCGGCTGTCTCCTCTTGTCATCACTTCCGACTATCGTTTCCTGTTACCTGAGATGGAGAAAGAGGTTGAGTTGACCCCAGTACATAAGGCTGTGTATCTCTTCTTCCTACATCATCCAGAGGGAATAGAGCTGAAACGGCTATCAGAACACCGACAAGAGCTATTAGAATTGTACTGTAAAACAGCCCGACTGTCTGACAATGAGAAGATTGAAGAGAGTATCGACCATCTTATCAATCCGCTTGATAATGCCATCAACGAGAAGTGTTCGCGCATCAAAAAGGCCTTTTGTGATGTTATGGACGAGTATCTTGCAAGCTACTATATCGTCAGTAGCCATCGTAAACGGCAGCTCTCTAACTCTACCCGCATCTGGTATCAACGCTTGAAGATTATTACTCTACCACGAGAGTTGGTGGTTTGGGAGTGATGGGTGGTGGGTGTTGAGTGTTAGGTGATGATGGTTAGTTAACAAGGGGTGATGGGTGTTGAGTGTTAGGTGATGATGAATAGTTAACGAGTAAGTATTGAGACTGACGTTGACAAGCTATTTCTGAAAGGTTAGACAGCCTTATACCTTATATAATATAGCAACAACAAGAGATTTTGTAACCTTTTTCTACAAACGTTCGAAAGGTACACTTCTGTTAAACAAAGGGTTAACAGTTATTATCTAAAGTGTACACAAATATTATCTAAAGCATATACAATTATAATCTAAAGCATATACAATTATTATCTGGATGCTTTGAACATATTATTCAAGGCGTCTACTCTAACAGTTCAAAGGCTTTACAAACATTGTCCGGAGCGTCCGGACAAATTGTCCGAAGCCCCCGGACACGTTGTCCGAGGGCTTCGGACATATAGTACTAAGCCTTCACACTTATTTTATTAGGTGCTAAATAATCAACTGACTGACCCTCATACGCACATTAACTATGCTCAATCGCAACAAAGACTTGCGTAGATGTAATATATCGCAGAGGTGTCCTTGAGTAGAGTATATAATAGATATGGTGTAGAGCAGAGGTATCCTTGAGTAGAGTATAGGCTATTCATCAACACCCATCACTCATCACTCAACACCTAACTGCCCCTCAACACCTAACACTTAACACCCATCACCCATCACTAAGCTCCTTCGAACTCACGGAGGAAGCGGGTGTCATTCTCAGAGAAGAGGCGGAGGTCGCTAACACGATACTTGAGGTTAGCAATACGTTCAACACCCATACCGAAGGCATAGCCCGTATATACGCTTGAATCTATGCCACAAGCCTCAAGGTCATGAGGGTCGACCATACCACAACCAAGTATCTCTACCCAGCCAGTATGCTTACAGAAGCCACAGCCCTCACCGCCACAAATATTACAGCTGATATCCATCTCCGCACTTGGCTCAGTGAATGGGAAGTAGCTTGGACGCAGACGTATCTTCGTATCTGCACCGAACATCTCACGAGCAAAGGTCAGGAGCACCTGCTTAAGGTCGGTGAAACTAACGTTCTTATCGACATATAAGCCCTCAACCTGATGGAAGAAGCAGTGCGCACGAGCCGAGATAGCCTCGTTACGATAGACACGTCCAGGGCAAAGCACACGTATTGGAGGTTCGTGAGTAGACATATAATGAGCCTCATCGTTCGATGTGTGACTACGAAGAAGCACATTCTTCGTAACGTCCATCGTGTTGCTACGCTCAATGAAGAAAGTGTCCTGCATATCACGAGCCGGATGATCAGCAGCGAAGTTAAGCATAGTAAAGACGTGCTCATCGTCGTCTATCTCCGGACCTTGGTATAGGGTAAATCCCATACGGGCAAAGATATCAATAATCTCGTTCTTTACCAACGTCAGTGGATGGCGTGTACCGAGTCCGATAGGATAAGCCGTACGTGTCAAGTCGATATCATCGCTCTGCGCTTCACTGGTCTCCAACTGGTCCTTGAGTTCGTTGATCTTGTTCTGAGCACTTTGCTTCAATTCATTAATCTTCATACCGACAACCTTCTTCTGGTCGGCTGCCACGTTACGAAACTCGCCCATCAACGCATTGATTTCGCCCTTCTTACTGAGGTATTTCAGACGGAGCTGCTCTACGTCATCAGCACTCTTTGCTGTGAGTGCACTCACTTCTTTGAGAAGTTCTTCTATCTTGTCTAATAACATAGTTCTTGTTTATTTTCCTGCAAAGGTACAATTTATAATCGTAACGGAGAAATTCGCCTAATATAAATTTGCTTATTTCCTATCTTATTAGAAATAAATATCGTACTTTTGCAGCAAGTTTGAGATGAATAAAAAGACTGTATGAAAAAAGCGTTTTTACTTATTATGTGTGTTTGTGTGGCTATGGTAGCTGTTACTACGGGCTGTACAAGCAAGAAGGTAGATGGCGATGACAGTATAAACACTGACTCTACAGAGGCCGATGAGGCTGACACTGTAGACAGCGTCGACTCTGCCACGGAGGTAATAGCTGCTACTCCTATGCCTAAAGCAGCTGACCAACTATTCGACGACTTCTTCTTTAACTTTATTGCCAACAAGAAACTACAACGCAACAGAGTTAAGTTTCCACTGCCAGTCGTTAATGGTACAAAGACAACAAAACTGACTCGTGATGCATGGAAGATGGATTACTTTTTCCGTAAACAGGGTTATTACACGCTTATCTTCGATAATGAAGCACAAATGAAATACCCTAAGTCAACCGACTTAGACAGTGTCATCGTTGAGAAGATACGCTTACAAAAGGGCACGATAGAGCAGTATTGGTTCGATCACCAGGATGGAAGCTGGAAGTTAAATCAGATTCGTACCATCTCGTTCAAGGATAGCTACAATGCAGACTTCCTCGATTTCCTCCATCGTTTCTTTACTTCTGGAGGCAAGGGCTACGTGAAGAGCACCTTAGCTTACACTGGTCCTGACCCTAACGGAGAGGAGACTGCAACCGTGAACACCACTATCCCTGCAGAAGAATGGGCGTCATTCCTTCCAGAGATACCACATGACATGATTTACAACATCCTCTATGGACAGAAATACACAAAGACTGACCATAAGATAGTGACCTTCCGTGGATTGTCAAACGGGGCTGAGACGCAACTTGTCTTTAAGACTCATGGCAAGAGTTGGAGGTTAGAGAAGATTATAGCATATTAATAGTAAGACCCCCAACCACCTTGGTTGTGGGTCTTTCTTTAATCCTGTTACTTGGTTGTTTAAGCCTTATTGCAGATGAAAAGTGAACTCCAAAAAGCCATAGACGGCGAGTTATTCAATGCTATCGACCCAGAGATACAACAGATAACGATACGTACTAAACGCCTATTGCGCCAGTTGAACGATTGTGACTATGCTGACGCTGAGGGGAAACGTAGGATTATCGAACAGCTGTTTGGCTCTGTTGGCGAAAGAATACATATTGATGTAGACTTTCATTGTGAGTATGGTGTTAATATACACATGGCCGACTGGGTGTTTGTCAACATGAATTGCACCTTTATAGACAATAGTCGTATTGACATCGGCAGCCATGTTCTTATCGGCTCAGACGTGAAGATCTATACAGCTACCCATCCTGTCAATGCCAAGGAACGCATGCTTCCGGGCGGAGGGTGGACAGTCTACGCTAAAGCCGTTAGGATAGAAGATGGCGTATGGATAGGAGGAGGAGCGGTTATCCTGCCTGGTGTGACGATTGGACGTAATGCTGTGATTGGTGCAGGGGCTGTGGTAACGAAGGACATACCCGCCAACGCCGTTGCAGTGGGCAATCCTGCAAGAGTAATAAGATATCAGGAAGGATAACACCTTTCTATATATAAGAACAAAGAGAAACGCAAAAACGATATCAGTTAACATGAGAATAGAGCATAACTATAGTCTGCTAAAACATAACACCTTCGGTATTGACGCTAAATGTCAGCGTTTTGTTGAGTACGAATCAGTTGAGGAAGCACAGGAGCTTGTGCGTTCCTTGACAGAAGACGACTATCCCCTATTGATTCTCGGAGGGGGTAGCAACCTCCTACTCACAGGTGATTACAAGGGTACTGTAGTTCATTCTGGCATCTCCTTTATCGAGCGTCTCGATGACGAGCGAGTACGTTGTGGATCGGCTTACGTATGGGATGACTTAGTAGACTACTGTGTTCTTCATCAGCTCTATGGTGCAGAAAACCTCTCTATAATCCCTGGTGAGTGCGGAGCCAGTGCTGTTCAGAATATCGGAGCATACGGTGCTGAAGCCAAAGACTTGATAGATGAGGTCGAGGCGGTGGAGATCTCCACTGGTGAGGTGCACCATTTCAAGAATGCTGATTGTGCTTATAGCTACCGACAGAGTAAGTTCAAGCATGAATGGCGTGATAAGTATCTTATCACATCCGTCACTTATCGACTCTCAAAGACCTATCATCCTAAGCTCGACTATGGTAATATCCGTGCGGCATTGGCTGAGAGAGGCATCGAGAACCCTACTGCCATAGAACTTCGTCAGACGATTACTGATATTCGTAATGCTAAACTTCCCGACCCGAAAGAGATAGGTAATGCGGGCAGCTTCTTTATGAATCCTATCGTTCCTAAGGCTAAGTATGAGGAGTTGGCGGCATTGTATGAGCGTATGCCCCACTATACTATCGATGCTGAACATGAGAAGATTCCGGCCGGATGGATGATTGAACAATGTGGCTGGAAGGGTAAGGCTTTAGGCCCTGCAGGCGTCTATGCGAAGCAAGCATTGGTATTGGTCAACCTTGGTGGGGCTTCTGGTGCTGACGTGGTGCGCCTCTGCCAGACGATACAACATGATGTGAAGGAGAAGTTTGGGGTTGAGATTCTGCCAGAGGTGAATGTGAGGTGAGGACCTCCCCCGGCCCCTCCGAAGGAGGGGAGAGCCTAACGGGGGCTAACAAGGGGACGAGTGGGGAATGTTGTAGGGGGCTTCGATGGGGCGAAAATCTAATAAACAAGGATATTCCCTCGGGTATCTTATAATATTGAATAATACTAAGATGGGACGTGACTACTAATACCGTTCATCTTAAACTTTCACCTTAAACGAATAAAAAACGTCCCTTAAACAAATGATAAGACCTACCCCTTGAAACAATAAGGATATATAAACCAACGAATAACACTTATCCCCAACTTACTGATATACCCTTTGAAATAAGGCGAACAGACACGTTCTAACAGAAAAGATATACTTTGATGGAAGGGAAACAAGCGTCTTTTAACGATAGAGAGACCCTTTGAAATAAGAAAAGAATACGTCTTTGAACAAAAGATGAACCCTTTGAAGAAAAGAAACCAAACGTCCTATTACTGAAGTGAAACCCTTTGAGGAAAAGGAAGAAAGTATCTTTTAAAAGAAGAGAAACCCTTTGAAAAAAAGAAATCGAACGTCTTATTACTGAAGAGAAAACCTTTGAAGAAAAGGAAGAAAGTGTCTTTTAGTAGAAGAGAGGTTCTTTGGGAAAAAAGGAGTGTAGGAGTTTGAGTAATTAAGACATATAATCATCTAACAAGAGGCAGACAATGAAACGAGAAGAAGACATACGCAGCGAGCATTCCGTTAGGCTCTCCCCTCCTTCGGAGGGGCCGGGGGAGGTCCTCACCTTCCTTGGTACTGGCACATCCAACGGAGTACCCGTATTAGGCTGCAACTGTGCTGTCTGCAGGAGTAAGGACCCACGCGACAACCGCTTACGTACCTCCGCTTTATTAGAGACGGCCACTACTCGCATTGTCATAGACAGTGGGCCCGACTTTCGCCAGCAGATGTTGGCTCAGACATTCCGCAAGATTGATGGTTTATTAATCACCCACATCCACTATGACCACGTAGGGGGCATCGACGATGTGCGCCCTTTCTGTGCGTTAGGCGACATCGACGTCTATGCTAACGCAACTACTTGTGAGGGCTTACGACACAACTTTCCCTACTGTTTCACCGACCATTTATATCCAGGAGTACCTAAACTGAACCTTCATAGTATCCAACCTCATGCGAAGTTCATCATTGGTGACATCGAGGTAACACCGATTACTGTAATGCATGGTAAGCTCCCCATCCTCGGTTACCGCTTCGGTAAGCTGGCTTACATCACGGATATGAAGACGATAGACGACGCAGAGTTGCCCTATCTCGAGGGTGTAGAGACTCTCGTCGTGAACGCATTACGATGGGAACACACGCACCACTCGCACCAACTCATCGCTGATGCCATCGCTTTTAGTAGGAAGATTGGTGCCAAGCGCACCTACCTGACCCACCTCACCCACCGTATCGGTCTACATGAAGAGGCGCAGAAGAAACTCCCTAAAAATGTCTTCTTCGCATACGATGGGCTTAAGATAGGTGTTGGGTGATGGGTGTTAGGTGTTGATGAAATGCTTTGGTGGGTGTTAGGTGATGAGTGTTAGGGTGTTAGGTGTTTAATGTTAAGTGTTGATGGTGAGCATTGCTGGGTGTTAGGTGATGAGTGTTAGGTGTTGATGGGGTGCTTTGTTGGGTGATAGGTGATGAGTATTAGGTGTTGATGAAAAGCTTTTTAGGGTATTAGGTGTTTACTATGAGTATTAAAGTCGACTTATTAATATAGTAAATCAAATACCCCCAACTACAAATATCATTGGTTTTCTCATAGCAGCTTGGGGCTCCCCTCCTTCGGAGGGGTCGGGGGAGGTCTTAGCAGCTTGGCACTCCCCTCCTTCGGAGGGGCTGGGGGAGGTCCCCCCTACCCACCTCTCCCCTTGTCAACATTTTTCGCTCCCCTTGCATATAATCCATGCTCTTTAACGTAGCAGACCATGCCCTTCTTCGTTCGAGAACATGCCCTTCTTGCATGCAGAAGACGCCCTTCTTGAGGCAAGAAGGGCGTCTTCTGCAACGCTATTCGTAACACATTGATTTATTGTTGATTATCTACTCTGTCAGAGCCAACGCTATACTCTTTTTTAGAGGACATTTGGCTTGCAGCGATGTAATGATTTTTTACGATGCTGGCCACCTCCATGTGGCCTGGGAACGTGTATTATAACGCTCCGTGAACGCTGTATGCTCAGTGAGAGATAAAACTCCCCTGCGAGTCTCAAAAATGTTCTTTTTCTCACAGAGAACACAGAAGAACAGAACACACAAAGGCCAAAAAGATGATGGCCCCTCCCCCTTCCCCTCCCCCAAAGGGAGGGGCGTAATCACCGAGATACCCCTATAAGAAGGATGTAGGCTTTGCGATGTCCCTTATTAGTATCTACGATAGCTGAAACGCTCTGTGTTCTCTGTATGCCGGAGGCGTTCTGTGAGTTCGAAACGTTGGTTGAAATGTTCTGTTAATTCTGTGAGTTCTGTGAGAGAAAAGATCCCCCACGCCCCATGTAAGTTGCCCAGTAGGGGGTAACCTCACATTTCACTCCCCTCCCTACGGGGGAGGGGACGGGGGAGGGGCCAGCTGGGGTATGTATGAGGCCACCCTGCACTCAACGCAAGCTCCCTACCCTATCCAATTAAGGAACCTCCTTAATCGGCACAAAGTAATAAGTCTTACCAGCCACAAGGACGGTCCTTAAGCGGCCAGACTTGAAGCGACTCTCAAGGTCGACGAGCCTGTCAAGCATCTCCTTATAGGCTGCCTCCCATTTACTCTCATCACATTTCTTACGTGTGATGTCCTTTACTCGTACGATATTATTCAATACGTCAGAGCTTGGGACACTCAATCGATGATAGAAGACAGACGAGATAGACGACTTATTCTTCAGTACTGTGCGGTAAGAAAGACGGTTGACTAAGTCGCTCTGCAGCTTAAAGTTCCTTCTCAACTCAAACAGTTGCTGATTAGAAAGAGAGTCGGCATGGAAATAAGGCATGAGGGCACGATAGCCTTCAAGGAGGTTTTTCAACTCAACAGCATCAAAGAGATAACCCTCATCGTAGGTTGACAACTCCATAGGAGAGATTAACATCTCCTTGAAATAGAGGTCGTTGATGTTGTTCTTCTCTATGCTCTCAACAGGAACACCAGCATCTTTAGTGGTGTTAACCATCTCTTGTGTTGGGATAGCACGTAGTGCACCGTATTGGTTCTCAGCGTCGGTAGAGACCGCTACCAGTTTCTGGTTGCGCTCATCAATACGTACGAAGAGAGAGTCGAGGACCCTTGCAAAGCCAGTGTTCGTCAGCTCTGTATCAAGACGAGGATAGACGAAACCACCCGTCACAATGCCGTTCTTCGGTGCATCCAACACGAAAGCATTCTCGCTCTCAGTACTGATATCGGTAAACAAGCCACCCTTCGACCAGTCAGAAGCACATAGATAGTCCTTCGCATAACTCATATACTCAGAGGTGTTATTGTCTAACAAGGTCTTTGACTGTAGTATGAAGCTCTGGTAAGAAGGCGTCATTCTACCAAGCATCTGCGCTAAGAACAAGGTAGCAGAACGTGTGTACATCTCTGCGTTAATCTCAGAAGTAAACGTAGGGAACTCATCTGTACCCAAGATGATAAACACATTGTTCTCGAACTTAGTATAAGGAGTCTCAGAGAATATCTTGTTCATGGCAGCATGGAAGCCAGCGCCACCAGAAACAGGGAGCGTGTTGGGTGCTGTTGCATTAGCCAAGAAGTCAATCCAACTACCAAAGTCGGATGTCAACGCAAGGTGCTTGTTGCCCTTATCAGACACGGCTGTAGCAGAAAATCTGACCTGACTGGCCTTGCCAAACTTACCCTCCAAGCCCTGTAAGGCATTGAGCAAGTTGCGCACCTGCATGCGGTCTTGACTATAGAATATCAGATGGATATTCATCTTCTTACTGTTCTCAATCAGCTGATCGAGGTCGGCAACCGACACGTCCTCACCCTTAGCATTAACCATCATCGACTTCTTTCTGTCCCAAAGAGCGAGTGGCATATTGATAGCAACACGTGGGTCTTCATAGTTGCCCAGATAGTTGCCGTCAGAAGTGAAGAGCAGGTTAGAGCCAAGCTGATAGTTGCCAAAGACAGGATAAGGCGAGTCGAGCAAGAAAACACGGTTCTGTCCTACCATCGCAATGAGGTCGGATGGCACCCATCCCAAGACTGTTCGCAAGGAATCAGACAGTGCTGGACGGTCCGCAACAAGTACGGCCTGTCGGCTGACATCATACTTATAAGCATAGACGATTTGCCCATCTACCAACTTCCCCTTGGTCTTCTCAAGGAAGAAGGGGTCGTTATAGAGATTGAGTGAGTCCTTTGTGAAGAACGTCTTAAGGTCGGACAAGCGTGCAGCCCTTGTAGCACCAACACGATAGCGAAGCGGGAAGTTGTTGTCTTTAGACACAAAAGAATGATTGAACTCCAAGACAGCATTCTTATCAATCCAGCCTACGAAAGGCGACTTCTTAGCATCCTTAAAGTGAGTACGGCCACTGTAAAGAGGTGCAAAGAGTCCCTTAGGCTGTCCAAGAAGCTCTTGGTTGGCTGCAACCACCTTATAATAACCATTCTTCTCACCGATGACATAGAAAGGAGAGCCCATCTTCTGCTCGCTTAACACACGCTGTGCGTAGGGTTCAGCGTATGCTTTATTATGGCTTCTGTCGGAGAATACGATATGAATATCGTTATTATCACGAACCTGTTGAGCCCCTGCTCCACCCACTGGGTAATTGAAACTGGTATGACCAACGGTCTTCGTCTTGTCATACCGAGCCACTTGAGCAGTGAGACATTGCGGTAAAGCAAGGCAGAAGACAAGTCCAGACAACCCATATAACGTCTTTATAAATCCTTTCTTCATTTTCCTATATTTCTTTGAGTTACTTCTATTTTAGTAATACGATGGAAGTCATCCACCTTAACATCATCTATGCTGACACGACTATAACGGTTGCTTTCCAGATAATGAAGGCCTTGACAGTAGTCAGGGAATAGGTTATAACGTTCGCCATTCACCTGTACAATCACCCTTCCACCATTGCCTCTGAGGTAGGTATCATTGATATAACCCATGTTAGAGCGCACTGCCTCTTGGTCTCTTGCGCCTGCATTGGCTATTGCCTGTAGGCGGCGTTTAATGTCGTTCTGCACCAATGCCAACGTGTCAATAGGTTCTTGCGGTTCAGTCTGTTCCTCTTCTCCCATGTCGGCAGGCACTGGGTCTACCTTATCAAGGATGGTAACAACCTGAGAAACAGGGTAGAGTGTGGTGTTAGTCTTGAGCTTCACGAGGTATTTACCTGGTTTATCATACTTATAAACGACCTGACGTTCGAAGGCGTCAATCGTTCCGCTCTCGCCAAACTCCCATAACCAACTTGTCATACCATCGCCATCAGCAGAGAAGACAAGGCTTTCGCCTACGAAACCCTGCTTTGGTCCGACAATCTTAGGGACTGAGTCAACGGCCACAGTGTCCTTTGTGAGCTTGACAACATCAATCGTCTTCTCCTTGACAACCTTACCATCAACCTGCAAGGTGATGAGGTATCGGCCCGCTTGATGATAGGTATAGCTGATATTAGGATTACCAACAATACTATCCCCATTACCCATCTTCCATAGAACTCGCTTATCCACAACGGCAGACGAGTCGTTAACAATGAATTTCAGTGGCTCATTTACTTCCAACTGATTGTTCACATTCTGATCTTGGATATAGAAATCCAGATTCTGGTCTACCGTCCTTGAAGGAAGCAGCAAAGCAATCACAAGGCCCACAATAGCCAAGCCCGAGACGATTGCCAAAATGATTTTTTGTCTTTCAGTCATAATTATATTTATTGAATTTGAGTCTTTAGTTCTTCCAGAATACGCTTTCTATCCTCTTTGGTCTTCGATGCCCAATACAAGTTCTGCTTGATGTCAAAGTAGGCTTGAATGGTCTTGAAGGCCTGCATACAATATAGATACTTCGTATTGTAGGAGTGTTGTCTGTAATTGTTCTGTAACTGCGACATCCTGTCCTTTATCTCTCCGATACGTTGCGTCTGCTGAATATCAAAGTTAAGGGAGTCGATATCGGTCTTGAGAGCCTTCATCTGCTCGGCCATCTTTTGTTGATCGGATAAGACAGCCTCAGCGTCATTGATCTCTTGAACCGTGTTCCCTGTCACAGAAACAGGTATAGGCATCACGTACTTACAGACTAATATGTATAACAAAGTCACTGAGAAGAACAGTAATAGCGTGAACTTTATGGTTGACCATATTTTCTCATCTCTTGTCATAATAATCTTCTGTTATTTATCTTTTCTTATTCTTCTTTATATCTTGTGCCCTTTGTATCTGCTCCATGATGTAGTCAAGGTCGCGCTTCTCGTCGAAGAAGGTTGCAGAAACATCTTGCGTCGACTGTAACTGATTGAACAGTACGTTATAAAGGACATAGCTGGTGGTGTCAGCATCAGCCTGTCGAATCTCGTCTTGCATCCCTTGCCACTTGCGGGCAATAATCATCTGGTATTGAGCCTGCTCATTGTCCGTACGCTTCTGAGTGTAGAGATTGTTCATATCTTTGAAGATCTCGTCCATACGATAGTTGTATCCCGCTTGCTTACGGAAGATGTCATCATAGCGAACCTTCTTCTCGTCTAACAAGCTGATGCCCCTCTCGGCTGTCTTTAACGTACAAATGGCAAACAGAACGAAGAGTAATAGAGTGAAACTAAAGATGAAGATGAAGGAACTCATCGCCTGTCGACGTTCTTTCTTATTTTTCTCTGTCATTGTGAGTACCTCCTACTTAGTCCCAAACCTTCCATGATTTCCTCTCATTCTCAGACGCTTTACCGTTGTGTTCCTCGCTGATAATGATGTTCTCCTTGATGAGTCCGACGTATTCCAAGTCACTTAACTTCTGGAAGAGGGTGTGGATTACTTTGAGGAAAGCGTATATCAATGAGAATGACTGGCTTATCTCGCCATGGTTATAACTTATATGTGCCACCTTACTGGCATTGTTCATAAATTCAGAAGGGCGTATGTTGGTCCACTCATCGAAGTATTGTAAAAGTGTTTCAAAGTCCTTCTCTGGTAATGAACGTAGTGTTGAAAGTAAGAGAGTGGCAAGCTCATTAGCTAAGTGTACGACGTGTATAGGTGCCTTCTCACCTAATATATACTTCAACTCGAAGATATGTCGACCATAGAAGGCCTTAATCACATCGCATAAAGCAAAGGTGTTGTCAGCCAAGACACTACGGTGTGGATTGGTGATGTTCTTTGAATAGACCTTCAAAGCATTATTATGCGTCTCCTCAAGGGTCTTCTCAAAATAAGTCAAGAACTCTGACGCCTTATCAAAGAAGTTCATTTGCTGAATAGCAGGGATATAGTCTTCATCAACCGCAAAGGTTCCGTTGTCAACAACTATCTTACTTACGATAAGGCTATTACCCTCTAAAAAGGCTTTGTTAAGGTTCTGCTCTGCTACAAGCTGCAGTGTTATCTCTGGCAGAACATACGGATGATGCAGTGGAGTAGTCTCTGGGTCAGGTACACCAACAGGCAACATTTTATATGGATTCACCGTAAGCATGACACAAACGACCTGTCGAGTCGATAGGTCAATATCCATATTCTGGAGTGTAGCCTCTGGTATGAAGTCACCATAGAGGTCCTTTGTATAGGAGATATGGAAGCCGTTTCTTGTGACTGCATTACATGAGATTAAGCGCACAGTTAAGGTCTTTGCCGTCTCTCCTCGTACGTCTAAGACAACCGAATGGTCAGCTCCCTCCATGCTTTGTCCTAACCCATAATTATAGCTTGTGAGCGTATCCTCCCTATTTAGTTTCTGCATTTCAACTACGTTATAGTAGGTTTCAAAGAAATGAGAACTACTAATCTTCTGTCCGTTAACCCAGTTAACAGGTAAGTGATCAATCTTCTTCATGCTGTATATCGTTTATGCTTTTTACTCGTTTTATATAGATAACTTGGTTCTTCTTAATCCTATTCTCTGAAGCAGTTCGCCGTGGGTCAAGCATCCTAATGAACAATGGATAGCGGAACCACTTGTTCGTATAGAATATCCAACCACTCTCTGAATTATCCATCGCTATGTCTATCTGTGCCTGTGGGAAGCGTCGGTTCTGGTCTTCTACAAGCCAATCAAACCAGTCCCCTAAGGCAATCCCCTCTGCCAAACGTACTGAGAGCGTAGTATAACCATAGTCGCCAATATGCCTCTTAAGCTTTACCTTCACCGTTGTAGCCTTGAAGGTATCAAGCGTATCCCAGTAGTTACGGTTAAAGCCACTATGGTTGATGCGCCATAAGTCATATATTGGAGGTTGGATATTACGGAAGAAACGATAGCTTCTAAATACGAAGTAGGGTATAGAAAACCACCAGACAGCTGTCATAGCCCATGGTGTGTACTCTAATCCATTGCTAATCCAATCAAAGATAAGGTAATATGACCACATACCAAATATCCCTGACAATACCATAACAAGGATTTCCATAGCCATGTCGTCGTTCTTCTTACTGATAAACGTTCGTAGCGCCCACAAGTAGAAGAACCCAAGAACTAAGTAAGCAACAACTGTCAAGAATAGTCCTCCCCATACATACTCATTCCTAAGATACCCCAGAAGGGACGGAACAGCAAGGAAGATAGCCGTTATCAATGAGAAGACAATAATCCTCTTCACACTCAACTGCTGTCGAACAGACTTCAAGGCACCCATGACAGATACCATGATGATAGCCAAGAGCGGCGCAAGTAAGTACTTTACAAAGAATAATATTAATGGTTTCATTATATGTTGTAAGTTCGTGTCGTAGCCTAAAAGCTATTGTTCTAAGCTAAGTTCTTTTATTATAAGTTCGTATCGTAACCCAAAAAGTTCTGTCCTAAGACAAGTTCAGTATTTGATGTTATTGTATAGATGAGCCTTATGTCTCTTGAAGAAAGGAGGAAGAAAGACAAGACATACCTTACTATCTCCATTTGCTTCTTCAGTCTACTCTCTGTCACACTATCGTGGAAGATAAGCTTCACCTCCACATCGTCTAATTCACAAAGTAACCGTCCATCAAGTCCAGAGTCAACTCCTAACACACAGTCGCCCAAGTTCATATAAGGTAAGTTGTCCTCGTAATGATAGACATAACGCATCTGAGCATCTATATCACATACCGTCAAGAGTAGTTCCTCCAGTGCTGAAAGGTTTTCCTTATAGTCTTCCACCTTGCGAAGACACAGGAACAACTTATATCGTTCACCTGCTGTAAGGGGGGCCGACTTGGTAAAGAAGACATTAGTAAAGCTCTTGAAAATGACGTTCTCATACGGTTCATCAAACAACGTGAGCTGTCGTTCGAAGATAGACACACTATCATGGAACATCATTGTATCAAAGGGAGAGAAGAAGTGAACGGCTTGCTCGGCCTTCTTTCTATTCAGACGGATAGCCTCAACGACCTCCTTATTACTCATCCCAGGCGCACTCAGCGAAATAGGATGGAATAGGAACTCTGGCAACTGATGGTAGAAGCCATTGCGAGCGATGTTCAGTATGATTCGATCTCGTAGTTGTCCATCTTTATAAACCTCCTCTTTTTGCAGGTCGATGATGTCTTGCGAGTTCACACGACTATTCATTCCATGGCTCACGACAACCGTCTTATCCAGTAGGTTCTCATCTGTAACGAACTGCAACTCAGCATAGAACACCTCCGCAATAAGGTTTCTGGCGTCACTATTACAGAACCTTTCTAAGTCCCTTTCAGATGTTGTTATACGTGATTCCATTGTAGATTGCCATCTTTATAAGTTGCGATAATATGGTCACCGGGCTTGATCATTTCTGATACTATGAGCTTTGAGATAGTCTTCTTTAGGTAGGTTCTTACCACACCAGCGATAGGGCGCGCTCCATACTGTGGTGAGAAGCCCTTTGAAGTGAGGTATGCAATGGTCTCTGGGGCCAAGTCTAACTGTATTTCCTTCTGCTCTAACAGCTGTTTTTGTAGGCGTGAGAACTGTAGAAGGAATATCTGTTGTGCAACCTGTTCGGTAATAGGTGAGAAGGGAACAACCTCCGTCAGACGACCTAAGAACTCTGGTCGGAAGTACTTCGACATCACTTCTATCAATTCGTTAGACGTTGGCTGGTGTCCTTTCTGTATCTGTTCTGCAATCCATTGACTACCAATATTCGACGTGAAGATGATGATTGCGTTAGAGAAGTCGCCTTCTCGTCCGAGCTTATCATGCACCTTTCCTTCGTCCATAATCTGTAGGAAGATATCATAAACACTACTGTGTGCCTTCTCGATCTCGTCGAACAGTACAACAGAGTAGGGTTTCTGGCGTATCTTCGTTACCAGTAAGCCACCCTCTTCATAGCCTACATAACCCGGAGGAGCACCATAGAGCAACGCAGCAGAGTGTTCTTCCTTAAACTCAGACATATCGAAACGTATCATGGCCGTATCGTCATCGAAAAGAAGGTCGGCCAACGACTTTGTCAGCTCAGTCTTACCTGTTCCCGTAGGACCAAGGAAGAAGAACGAACCAATAGGTTTCTTCGGATCGCTCAGTCCGCTTCGTGACTCAATGATAGCGTCAGACAGCGTTCGAATAGCCTTATCTTGTCCTTTGACTCTTTCGTGTAGCTTGGTCTCTATTCCTAACAGTCTGTCCTTCTCTTGAGCCTGAATCTTACCGATAGGAATGCCTGTATCGTCTGCTACAACCGACTCTATCTCTAACGAACTAACCTTCTCTATGCCTTTCTCTGAGAGCACTGTCAATTCGTTAAGTATCTTTCCAAGCTTATTGAGTTTCTCTTCTGTCGAGTCGTCATCAGTAAGTATATAGTTGTCTTCAACCTTTGAAGTCAAGACAACACTCACCTTATTAAATATAGTATAATAAAGTAGATGCAAGTCGAAGTCGCTCACCTCTTCTATTGGCATTGCCTTGTATTTCTCATACTGTTCGACAAGCTGCTCCACAATACCTACCGCATTCTTATTGCTCAATCGCACAGAAGCAGCCGTACTGTCTATCAAGTCTAATGTTGAGGCTGGTTGACTCTTCTCCTTATAATATCTGTTAGAAAGGTTATAAGCGCTGATGAACGATTCCTCCGTCATACCCAGACTGTAAAAGGCTTGTAGTGTTGGCCTATGTCTTAACAATGCACTGCGAAGGATGTTAGGCTCAAGTTCTTCTACATTAATGATGTTCAACTTGTTAGCGATGGAATGTTTCTCTACATGCTTACGATAGGCATCCATCGAGAGCACCATTAACAGCGTGACAGAACCGTCACATATCTGTGCGTCAAGATTATTGAGAATATAGGTGGCCGTAGTGGGGTTGCCACTTTCAAGCAGTAGCTGCAGGTCGTCAATGACCAATACTCCACGGCTCTTTGCCTGGTTCATCTTTTGTAATACACCTGTCATCTTCTGCGTAACCTCTGTCTCATTACCCGACTGTGCAAGCACTTTCGACGTATTTAGGCCTACCAACGATGTCTGATTGATTATTTCATCTTGATTGATCTCCATCTCATGGGCAAGAGCCTTTATGATTCCCGTCTTTCCAACACCTGGTGCACCAACAAGGAGGATGCCTTGTCGCTCCGAACGCTCCAGTGTTTCTAAGATAAGACGTATCTCTTTACTGCGCCCGATAATCAACTTACCCTCTTCAAGAAGCTCTGCTCGACGGAGGTCGGACACGTATTGAATAGAACTACCCATGTCCATCTCAGAGACAGGCGATAGTGGTGAGGTTGATGCCTCAAAGTATTCCATTATCTCATCTTCGGTCACTCCGATCGATTCTATCTGTTGATGAGAGTAGACAACACCGTCTCTTACGACGGCAGCGAATACACACAAGGCATCAACCGAGTCTGTTCCGAGCTTTATCTTAGACCGTTCGGCCTCGTCGAGAACCGTCTCCACCTCACGGTCAGGGATTATCTCGCCTGCATCATGCTCCACACCGACATACATCTCACGATAGGTTTCAAACCAATCGCTGACATACGCCACCTCTTTCTGCATTGAGTTGAGTATCTCACGCAGACCTGTTTGCTCGGTCAACATGGCTATGACTAAATGAGCTACACCAAATGAGAGGTGCTTATCTTGGTGGGCCATGGCCTTAGCCAACTTTATAGCGGCTACAAGACTATTGCTGTAATTCTGTGTGTTCATACGAAATATATCTTATATGGGGTCTTATCTACAGAGCGTTTGGTGAGTTCTCGCTCTAAGAACAAGGTCATAGACGGTAAGTCGATACCCTCTTCTCTGCCTGAACGAGAGAGAGCTATTCTTATCTCTGTCGTCCTGATGATACCACGACGTACGTCTTTGGAGATAGCGATACCGTCTTTTACATCGACTGACTTTGCTTGTGGACCCAAACAACATAATACGAAGCTCTTTATATCTTCACGTGTTACGATCCTATCCTTCGTTAGTAAGCCATAACGCAGACGATTGACAATCTCACGTTCGGTGTCGTGTGCATTACCACACTTGGTTGTTGTCTGGAAAGAAAGGCTCTCTGATAGGAAGCGTTCGTTCTCTGCTTGAAACACTGACGTTCGACTGTCTAAACCGTTAGCCAGGTCGGCATCGGTTATCCAATAGCGTACCTCGGCTTCTGCCGTACGCTTGTAAGGCTGCGTAAAGAGGAACGAACGGGGGATGCTCTTGTCTTGAACAAAGTCGAAGACTCCCTTTTCTATGTTCTCAATATTATTATAAAGATTATTCAACTGGTCTGTGAGCGTGTCTATCTGTAGACTTCCAAAAGCACTACCGTCCTCATGTATGAGTTGAATAAGCTTATGAATTAATGTGCGCGCATTGTCTGAGTCAAATCTCTCTAAGTTTCCAAAGTATAGGCTATAAGTCCCAACAGGATGCTCGTCATAGCACTGTCCCACGTCTATATACTGATGATTGCCATCGTCTTGGAAGGATTCTATGTTAAGCAAGAAGCGGTTGTTCTCACAAGGGAGGGCTACGATGTTTCCTCTTCGAGTGAAGTCATGTTGCATCGTGACGAGCTTGCGGTTGACTACGGGGTAGGTGTTAAGTAGAAATCTTACCTTCGCAAAGTCGACACGATTGAACACCACTGGGAATTTCAACTGTAACCATACTAACTCTTCTCTCTCTTCTCCCTCGCTCGTCTCCCACGATGAGGGGTAGGTAGAGAAGGGGTTTGTCGATAGGAAATGGGAGTTAAGGTCTATCTGGATAAAGTTGTCGGCATAATAACTACTTATCTCATCAAAGTAATGATAGCGTTCGCACTGCTCGAGGGGGAACTCTGGCACCGATACACTTAGTTGTTCGCCCTGCCCGTCATAGACTTCTATGTCGCGCAAGAACGGTGAGAGACTGCCATCTTCGGGTAGGATGCACAAGACAAGACGCTTCGTTGAGCGCAACACGCTTTGTGTCATGTTCAGTCCTATCCATACTGTCCCCTCTTCTGAAGGTATCTCTACGTCAGGAATGACCGGCCTGTCCACGCTTCTGTCAGTGTAATAGTTGACCTGTTGGTCGAAGGCTATCGCTCTGATCTTGGCGTTCACCAATGGATAATTGCTTAGAGGAGAGAAGTAAAGTTCGAGCCATCCCTTCTCAAACATCATCTTCCTTGCGTAAAAACAGTCGTTGGTCGTCAGCTGTTTCACCTCATCAAACTTAGGGTCAACACTCATCAAGGCATGAGAAGGAGAAGGGAGCGACCATTTCAAAGGTACCATCAAACGAGCCAAACGGCTTAGGATGTCGGCATCAGAGTCTACTATACTCTGATGGAGACGGCTACTGTTATAAGCTATTACGTCAAGTATGAGATCAATAACAGGGTCTATCTGACTTAAGTCTGTGATGTTCCACAAGTCCATTGCGAACATCCTTAGACGATCCTTTATTATCTGTTGTCTTTTATCTACCATTTTACTATTATCTTACGAACAATGATGTCTATCCTTGCCCACCATCGACTGACTACATCGGGCCTCATCAGTAAAACACCATGAAGCATCGGAGAGGATTGCCCAACAAGACATGAAAGCGCCCTTTTCAGTATTGCCCATAACAGTCCCAGCCGCATGCAGCATACAACAAGAATACTGTTTCGAGCGTATTATATCGTTTAAGGCTATCAAACGTTCCATTGTCTTATTTCCTCTTCAATGTCAGTCGGCCCTATTGTGATATCGGACTAATATAAAGATGTGTACTGAAATTAAACTGTTGGTCGTTTCTGACGATAAGACCCTTGACCCATAAACGTACACGTTTACGAGCGTTAGGGAACTTACTACGTATGTCTTCCTCTACTTCAGTTAGTTCCACTCTTACTTCAACATCCTTCAAACGAGGCTCATACTTAGTTATGGTGGCTTCAAGTGACTGTCTGACCTTTTCTTCCCAATCTTCGTTCTTTAAGACTTGATTAAATTCTAAGTCCCAAATAACCGATCCGTAATCTTCCCTTCCCTCTACTTCACCACATCGGGAAACAACCAACATCATCAGATGTTGTGCTATTGATTCCTCATAAGAACATCGTTGAATCTGACCATTTAAGGCCCCTGACAAATCCAGCGGCAGTTTTAGATAGTTCATTCTACGCTTTTAATTGTTGTGCAAATATATATTATTTTTAATAGACATAGGCGTTTTTTTAGGATTTTAATGATTTATAAGTATTTGATTACTAATTCTGTTAGACCTTCTGAATAGCTGCGTTTGTTATAAAACTTTATCTTTCAACACTTTGAATACTTACTACCTTTCTGCAAGGAGAGTACGACTGCTGCGCGTGTTATCATTATTTATCATCTCTGTACACCTTATTATATATAGGGCATCGCTCTATCCTACATACTACACCCCTCTCTACTGATGATGTGTCACGCCTCCCCTCTCACCCTATCCACCTCTCCCATCGCCCATCTCTTCAGTCCTTTCCCCGTTTCCAAAGCCTCATAGAACCATAAAAAATCATTACATCTTATCAAGCAACTCACCATCAAAACAAGCGTATAATATCCTCTTGCATCGAGCTTATAACCTCCAAGGAATCAACACATTACAGACAGCGTTTGAGAACACGCCCTTCTTGCCCCAAGAAGGGCCTCCTCTTGCCCCAAGAAGGGCATGTTCTCAAACGGAGAAGGGCGTGTTCTCGAACATAGAAGAGCGAAAAAAAATGACAAGAGGATAGGTGGGTAGAGGGGACCTCCCCCAGCCCCTCCGAAGGAGGGGAGCCCCAAGCTGCTAAGAGAAAACCAATGATATTTGTAATTGTGGGTGCTTCTTTGATATACTAACAAGTAGACTTTAATGCTCAATAGTAAACACCTAACACCCAACAAGGCACACCATCAACACCTAACACTCATCACCTAACACCCCAACTATCAACACCCAACACCCAACAAAACAATCCATCAACACTTAACATTTACCACCCATCATCCAACAATGCACTTCATCAACACCTCACACTTAACACCTAACACCCCAACTATCATCACCCATCACCCAACCCCCGCCACCTGTCGCCCATAGTTAAAAAACTCTAAACCCCATGGGGACCAATAGCACAATACATGTTCAGAATAAAAACAATCAATAAAATATAATAAAAAAAACGCTTATAAAAGTCTTTTCACATTTAAATTACGATATTTTCATGTAAATTTTATAGTTTTGTGCCTGATTATAAACATTCTTGTAAAGGATTAATATAAAACTTAAACATAATAAACATGGCCATTTATGATTATGGAATTGGTGGAAATGAGGTAAACGTTGACGCTAATGAGTCAATTGCCGACATCCCTTCCAACAGAACATTATTAGTACAGAAATTAACCGACGAGGCTCCTGTAAGTCCTGAAACAGTGTACGGCTTGCAGACTGTAGAGGATGTTTTCGAGCACTTCTCACCTTCTGTTAATGTCGAAATGCAGGACGACAACGGCGAGGACGTACTTGAGACGATGCGATTCAAGAACTTAGGCGACTTCAATGCAGATAAGTTAAAGGAGAACAGTGACTTCCTTAGTAAGCTTGATGTTGAAAAGGAACAGAATATAAAGATAGCTCGTCAGCTGTCATCAAACAAAGCTTTGCTGAAAGCCTTGGCTAACCCAGAGACACGACAAGCCATCTTAGACTTGTTACAGAGCTCACTTGACGAGGTTAATAACGCTGATGCTAAATAATCATCTTAATGAATTAAGAAATGGATAATAATAAAATAAAAGCGAAGGAACAGCAGGCTCCTGTGGTAAATAAGTCGACTGTTGCACAACAAAGTACCTCGTCTGCTGCTGCCGCACTTGATAAACTGAAGGAATACGGTGGTTTTACCTTCTTAGAAAATATCATTGACGGATTCTCTAATCTCAACCCTTCACGCAAAGCACGCCGTAACATCTTCCTCTCTGATGCGCAGTGGGAGAACGAACGTAAGGTTCTGGCCAATCGTTTGGAGGTCTGGATCGACCTCTTAAAGTCTGGTCAATCAGCTGAACAGATGAGAGATAAGGCGAAAGAAAGAGCCCTTCACGTTGAGGACTTACTGAACAAGAACCTTAATAAAGTTCTTGCTCGTACACGTGAGTTAGAGACAGCTTATCGCTCAGTGGCCCTCTTCTATCGTAACACGGAGAGTCAGAAGGTGAAGAACATCACGATTGTCAATGCCGAGATGGACCAGTTGACAGACTTGGACAACCCGCTCTTCATCGACTATATTAGTAATGAACTTAAACAGAATTTCGACCGCTTAGACCTGCGTCGTAACTATTCTCTGCTTGTCATCCCAGGCTACTTAGGCTCAAACGCAGTGCTTGACAAATGGGGAAAGATTGCCCATAGCAATAAGGTAATGCTCCTTACTGACTTCCAAGACTTGGAGACTCCGGATGATGTAGTCGACATCTTCTTTAATGCCGACCACTCTGGTGGCGACATCTATAAGTCGAATATCATCATGACTTGTAACTGGCTCTTAGGTAGACAGAAGGTTGTTCAGGTAGGAGAAGAGGATAACCTCTACGTTCCGGGGTCATCTGCTCTCGCTGGAAAGATATACAGTACACTGATGTCACAGGTCGTTGCTGGTAAGAAGTTTGGCGGTCTGAACGATGTTGAGAGTGTCCATTTCGACTTGAAGAAGAGTGAGATTTCAGAGATTGAACGCATGGGTCTTGTGCCGATGGTTAATGAGTATAGCAAGGTGATGGCCTTCTCTGCTAAGACACTCTTCAATGGTGACAACCTTGGATTGCAGACTTACTCAGTCGTTCGAGTGTTCGATTACATCTCTAAGGTGCTCTTCGACTTCCTAAACCGCCGTGCCTTCGAGAACTGGACCACCCGTACTGAGGCCGACTTAAGGAGCCAGATTGTTAAGTTCCTTGATAGTATCCAAGGTCCTACACGCCTCATTGAGAAGTTTAGGGTCATCAGAATTGAGCAAGACCCTAATCAGAAGGACCGTGTCTTACTGGACATCCACATCACTCCTTACTTCCCTGCAAAGAGCTTTGTGATACAGTTAGAGGGCCGAAAGGGCGAGGAACCAGAGGAAGCTAACTGGGAAAGCCAGTATAAACAAGATAAATAAGCTATCGCTTAACACGTCTTATTAAGTGGAATGAATGCTGTTAACCATCGGTGTTCATTCCACTTTTCTATTTTGAATACTAATGGCTCACGAGGAGGTGGACATGTTGACGAGTTTACAAGTTGACGAGTGGATGGGTTGACAAGTAGTCGGCTTGATAGAGATAGAGGTTAGGCGGTTTTCACAAGGTCATTGATAAGTCGCTGATTGACTAATGTTTACAAATATATACTGGTCTTACAATCTTCAAAGTGTTACTTTCGTTTTGGGTGATAGAGCGTAGGTAAAATAGAAGAAAACGGTTGAAGAAAGAAGAGAAGAATACTACTCGGATACGACAGGTTCGTGAAAACAATCGGACACTTTCGCTTTAAGTGCATAAAAAGGGGCTTATCATTGGCATTTTTCAGAATTTATGAGTAACTTTGCCATGTGGCAGTGTGCACTTACCTAAGCCGTAGAGAATTACACTTCACAACACACAAACAAGTTATAAACGGATTATTGAATGAAAGAATTTATCATATCTGATGTAAAAACAGAAACAGCAGTACTCGTAGGTCTCATCACCAAGGAGCAAAACGAGGATAAAACGAAGGAATATCTTGATGAGTTAGAGTTCCTCGCTGATACTGCTGGGGCGGTTACTGTGAAGCGGTTCACGCAGAGAGTGACGGGTCCAAGTGCTGTCACCTACGTCGGCAAGGGTAAACTGGAGGAGATTAGAGACTATATAAAACTAAAGGACGAGGAGGAGGAACCTATCGGTATGGTTATCTTCGACGATGAACTGTCGGCAAAACAGATACGTAATATCGAAAAGGAGCTCGGTGTCAAGATATTAGACCGTACCTCGCTCATCCTCGATATATTTGCTATGCGCGCACAGACAGCCAATGCCAAGACGCAGGTGGAGCTGGCGCAGTATCGCTACATGCTGCCGCGCTTGCAACGTCTGTGGACTCACCTCGAACGACAAGGAGGTGGTTCTGGCTCTGGAGGTGGTAAAGGCTCGGTAGGTCTACGTGGTCCGGGTGAGACGCAGTTAGAGATGGACCGACGCATTATCTTGCAACGTATGACCCTTCTAAAGCAACGTCTTGCAGAGATAGACAAGCAGAAGGTGACACAAAGAAAGAACCGTGGTCGTATGATTCGAGTCGCTTTAGTGGGCTATACGAACGTGGGTAAGTCTACTACTATGAACCTTCTGGCTAAGAGTGAGGTGTTTGCAGAGAATAAGCTCTTTGCTACGCTCGACACTACTGTGCGTAAGGTCGTTGTGGATAACCTACCTTTCCTATTGGCTGACACCGTAGGCTTTATCCGTAAGTTGCCTACTGACTTGGTCGATTCATTCAAGTCTACACTCGATGAGGTGCGGGAAGCCGACCTACTCTTGCATGTTGTGGATATCTCACATCCTGACTTTGAAGAGCAGATACAGGTCGTCAACCAGACTCTCAGCGAACTGGGCTGTGCTGACAAACCGTCTATGCTTATCTTCAACAAGATTGACAATTATCATTGGATAGAGAAAGAGGAAGACGACCTCACCCCTGCTACGAAGGAGAATATGACCTTGGACGAACTGAAGAGGACTTGGATGGCCAAAGAACACGACAATTGTCTATTCATTTCGGCTAAGAATAAGGAGAACATCGACGAGTTCAAGGAGGTTCTCTATAAGAAGGTGCGTGAGTTACACGTACAGAAATATCCTTATAATGACTTCCTCTACAATATTGAAGAGGAATAATGAGGGTAGGCAATAGGCCTAATTGCTCGATAGGGCCTTATAGGCCTTATTTGCCCAATAGGCCTAATAAGGCCTATAAGGCCAATTCCCTAATAAAGCTAATAAGCCTAATAAGGCCAATAAGGCTAATAAAAACAACCAAAAGAGATAGTTTATGCAATATCGTTCCCTTACCTTTGAAGAGATTGAAACCCTCGAGAGCAATAGCTGTTGGGCAGAAGATTGGAACCGAGTAAAGGTTGCTGAGGATGGATTTCAAGCCAAGTTCTTCCATAGAGTAATGTTCTATGGAGACATACAGTTGGGTAGTGTGCAGAAAGAAGTTGAGATAACAAAAGGCTTTGTCAAGCATTCTGGCATCAACGATGCGACCCTACGTAATGTAACCGTTGGTAATAACTGCCTAATAGAGAAGATTGGCAACTATATTAACAACTATACTATTGGGGACGATTGTCTCATCTCTAATATCTCTGTCATGGAGACTACGGAGGGAGCAACATACGGTGAAGGTAACCTTATATCGGTGCTCAACGAGGTTGGAGACGGTAATGTCATCTTCTTCCATGACCTTAATAGCCAGTTCGCAGCCTTTATGGTGAAGCACTTCAACGACAAAGACCTTAAGAATGCCATACGTAGACTGGTCAAGGAGGAGATAGCCCGCACCAATCCTGAGCGTGGTACGATAGGTAACAACGTAAAGATTGTCAACACAAAGGAGATTACCAACACTGTTATTCAGACTGATTGCGAGATATCAGGGGCCAGTCGTCTGAGCGACTGCACCATCCTCAGCTCCGAGTATGCCAGCGTCTACATCGGAACGGGCGTCATCTGCGAGAACTCTATCATCTCTGATGGGTCGAGTATAGTAAATAGTGTGAAGATGCAAGACTGCTTCGTGGGTGAAGCCTGCCAGATAAGCAATGGCTTCACAGCCTCACAGAGCGTCTTCTTCGCCAATTCCTTTATGTCAAACGGTGAGGCCTGCGCTGCCTTCTGTGGCCCGTTCTGTGCCTCACATCATAAGAGTTCACTGCTTATCGGTGGTATGTTCTCTTTCTATAACGCTGGTTCTGGCACCAACTTCTCTAATCATGCGTATAAGATGGGACCAATGCATTGGGGCATCTTAGAGCGTGGCACGAAGACAGCCAGTGGTAGTTATCTGCTTATGCCAGCAACTATCGGTACGTTCTCCGTATGCTTCGGTAAGCTAATGCACCACCCTAACACAACGGCCCTACCCTTCTCTTACCTCATAGCAGAGGCCGACAAGATGTATCTCGTGCCTGGTCGCAACATCACAACAGTTGGTCTTTATCGTGACATACGCAAGTGGCCGAAGCGTGACATGCGTCCACAGCAGACACAAAAGAGCATTGTTAACTTCGACTGGCTATCCCCTTACTCTGTTGGAGAGATTTTACAAGGTAAGAAGATACTTGAAAATCTGCGTCAGGCAAGTGGTGACAACGTTTCATCCTATAACTATCATGAATACGTCATCAATGCTTCCAGTCTGCGAAAAGGTATCAAGTACTATGACATCGCACTGCGTATCTACATGGGAGCAGTACTGAAACGCGCACATAAATGGGGCTTCTTTGGTAAGCCACAGACCGAGGTTGGACTCGGACGATGGGATGACCTCTCTGGCCTTCTACTCCCTGTTTCAGAGGAGCGGCGCCTCATCGAGGATGTAAAGAACGGCTGTCTTGAAACGATAGAAGAAGTAGTTAACCGCTTCGAAGAGATTAACGAGAACTATCGCATCTATCAATGGGCATGGACCTATCGCATGATACTTGAATACTATGGCATCAACGAGATCACTCCAGAGTACGATGCACGTATCAAACAAGACTATATCGAAGCTCGCCGAGCATGGATAGCAGAGATAAAGAAGGATGCCGAGAAGGAATATGAGATGGGTGATGTGGACAGAGAGGTCTTTGAATCATTCGTCCACAGCCTTGACCATGAGGTTGACTTTGAGGATTAGCATTACATTCACTACCTTATTATAATAACAAACAAATACTGATTGTATGAAAAAACATTCCCTCAACAGTTCCTTTATCAAGGGACTAAGCTTAGGACTAATGTTCCTATTTGCATCAGTGACGGTCTATGCGCAGCATTACAACTATGAGAGCGTACCGAACGACCCGATGCAGACACGTATCTACACGCTGAAGAACGGTCTAAAAATCTATCTCTCCGTCAACAAAGAGAAGCCTCGTGTACAGACATACATCGCAGTGCGCACTGGTTCTCGCAATGATCCAAAGGAGACAACAGGCCTTGCACACTACTTAGAGCACCTGATGTTTAAGGGTACTACCCACTTTGGCTCTTCCAATGTAGAGGCAGAACGCCCTTACCTCGACTCTATCGAGGCACGTTTCGAGCAGTATCGCCGTATCACAGACCCTGCTGCTCGTAAGCTGTGGTACCATCAGATTGACTCTATCTCACAACTTGCAGCTCGTTATAATATCCCGAATGAGTACGACAAGATGATGACCGCCATCGGTAGTGAGGGTACTAACGCTTATACATCAAATGATGTAACGTGTTATGTAGAGAATATTCCATCCAACGAGATAGACACTTGGGCAAGAGTTCAGGCCGATCGCTTCCAGAACATGGTTATCCGTGGATTCCACACAGAGTTGGAGGCAGTGTATGAGGAGTATAACATCGGTCTTTCAAGCGACTGGCGTAAGGTCTATGCAGCCCTCTTCGCAAAGCTCTTCCCTACCCATCCATACGGTACACAGACAACTATCGGACTCGGTGAGCACCTGAAGAACCCTTCAATCACCAATATCAAGAACTACTTCAAGAAGTATTATGTACCTAACAACATCGCCATCTGTCTTTCAGGCGACCTCGACCCAGACAAGACAGTAGCTGCGATTGACAAGTACTTTAGCAGCTGGCAGCCAAGTGCTCACATCGACGTACCACAGTTCCCAGCCCAGCCTGTACTCACAGCACCCGTCGACACGACTGTTGTTGGTAAGGAAGCTCCTATGCTCTTCATGGGTTGGCGCGCTGAACCAAGCAATTCTCAACAGATCGATACATTAGAGATTGTAGCACAACTCTTGTCTAATGGACAGGCAGGACTCTTCGATCTCGACCTCAGTCAGAAGATGAAAGTACAAGAGATAGAGGCTGGAGTGACCGATATGAACGACTACTCCGTCTTTTATGTCTATGGACAGTCTAAGAGCGGACAGACTTTACAGGAGGTACGTAGCCTTGCTTTGGATGAAATAGAGAAACTTAAGAAGGGAAACTTCTCTGATGATCTGTTGCCATCTATCGTTAACAACTACAAGCGCTACTACTATAAGCAGTTAGATAACAATCAGTTCCGTGCGAAACAGTATGTGGATGCTTTCATCAACCACAAAGACTGGAAGCAGGAGGTCGATAAGCTCAATCGCATCTCAAAGTTGACAAAGGCCGAGATAGTAAAGTTTGCTAATCAATTCTTCCGTAACGACTTCGCTTGTGTCTACAAGGAACAGGGCAACGACACCACTATCAAGAAGGTTGAGAAGCCTACTATCACACCTATCCCTACCAATAACGACAAGCAGAGCGATTTCCTTAAGGAGATTGTAAACACCAAGACAACGCCTATTCAGCCACAGTTTGTTGACTTCAAGCGTGACCTTACGAAGGCAACAACCAAGAAAGGCTTGCCTGTTCTCTATAAGCAGAACACAAGCAACGACCTCTTTACAATGTGCTTCGTACTTCCTTTTGGTTCTGAGCACTCTCCAATGCTCAGCTATGCAGGTGGTTATCTCGATTACTTAGGTACTAACAAACTTAATAACGAGCAGGTAAGACAGCAGTTCTATAAGCTTGCTTGCGATTATAGCATCAGTGAGAGCTATGACCGTTCATACATCACACTGAGCGGACTGAACGCTAACTTGCCACAAGCACTTGCTCTGTTGAACAACTTACTCAACAATGCTAAGGTCGACAAAGAGGCTTACGAGCTTTATGTTGACCAAGTTGTCAAGGCACGCAAAGACAATAAAGCAAACCAGAAGGCTAACTTCTCTGCACTAAGAAACTATGCGTCTTTCGGTGAGTATAACCCAACACGTAACATCATCAGCGAACAGAAGCTGAAAGCAATGAACCCACAAGAGTTCCTTAATGTGTTGAAGAGCTTAAAGAACTACAAGCAGACCGTACTCTACTATGGTCCTTCAAGTCTGAAAGAGGTCGACCTTCTTGTCAGCAAGACTATTCAGTCGCCTAAGAAATTCGCTGAAGTGCCTGCTGCAAAACGCTATACAGAGCAGACAACTCCTAAGAACGAGGTCATCATTGCACCTTACGATGCGAAGAACATATACATGGTTCAACTCCATAACCAGAACCAGCAGTGGTCCGCCGACCGTGCTCCTATCATCGCACTCTTCAATGAGTACTTCGGAGGAGGTATGAATGCCATCGTCTTCCAAGAGTTACGTGAGGCACGCGGATTGGCTTATTCTGCTTATGCACAGTATGATTCGCCAACCCGTTTGGGCGATAGTGAGAGCTTCTACACCTATATCATCACACAAAACGATAAGATGATGGACTGTGTAGGCGAGTTCAATAAGCTCCTCAATAACGTCCCTGTACGTCAGAGTGGTTTCGACCTTGCCAAGCAGAGCTTGATGAAGAACCTTGCTTCACAGCGTACAACAAAGTACTCTGTACTGACCGCTTATCTTGCTCTACAGCGTTTAGGCCTCGATTGCTCATTGAGTGAAAAGATTTACAAGGCCCTTCCAAGTCTGCAACTGCAGGATGTTATCAACTTCGAGAAGGAGTATATTGCTAACAAGACCTTCAAGTATATCATCCTTGGCAACGAGAAAGAACTTGACATGAAGGCCTTGGAGAAGATTGCACCTATCAAGAGAGTAACGACAGAAGAGATTTTCGGCTATTAATAAACAGTAAGAACAGAATACAAAAACATATTATAAACAAATAGAACAAAACCTGTCTGCCCTAACAACAAAGGGCAGACAGCTAAACAAAACATTATGGCAGAGTTCAAGTATGCACCAATGTTCCAATTGGGCAAAGATGACACTGAGTACCGCCTCGTATCTAAAGAGGGTATCAGCGTTGGTGAGTTTGAAGGTAAAGAGATTTTGAAGGTGAGCAAGGAAGCACTTACCTTGTTGGCACAGGAGGCTTTCCACGATTGTGAGTTCATGCTTCGTCGTGCACACAATGAGCAAGTTGCGAAGATACTGACCGACCCAGAGGCTTCTGAGAACGACAAGTATGTTGCGCTTCAGTTCCTTCGTAATGCGGAGACGGCCGTGAAGGGCGTGTTGCCTTTCTGCCAAGATACGGGTACAGCTATCATCCATGGCGAGAAAGGTCAGCAGGTTTGGACAGGCTTCGAGGACGAGGAAGCACTCTCTCGTGGCGTTTTCAACACCTTTACTGAGGAGAACCTGCGTTACTCACAGAACGCTCCTCTGAATATGTATGACGAGGTTAACACGAAGTGTAACCTCCCCGCACAGATCGACATCGAGGCTGTTGAGGGTGCTGAATACCGTTTCATCATGGTAGCTAAGGGTGGTGGCTCTGCCAACAAGACCTATTTCTACCCAATGACCAAGGCTACTATCCAGAATGAGGGTACTCTTATACCTTTCCTCGTTGAGAAGATGAAGAGCCTTGGAACGGCTGCTTGCCCTCCATACCACATCTGCTTCGTCATTGGTGGTACTTCTGCAGAGAAGAACCTCCTCACTGTTAAGCTCGGAAGTATCAAATATTACGACAATCTCCCTACTACTGGCGACGAGACAGGACGTGCTTTCCGCGACCTCGACCTCGAGGAGAAGCTCCTCAAAGAGGCTCATAAGATTGGTCTTGGAGCACAGTTCGGTGGTAAGTACTTGGCTCACGACATCCGTATCATCCGTCTGCCACGTCACGGTGCAAGCTGCCCTATCGGTATGGGTGTTAGCTGTTCTGCCGATCGTAACATCAAAGCAAAGATTAATAAGGACGGTATTTGGTTGGAGAAGATGGACACCAACCCTGGTGAACTAATCCCTGAAGAGTATCGCAAGCCAGGAGAAGGAGCGAAGGGCGTAGAGATCGACCTCGACAAGGGTATGGATGCTGTTCGTGCTGAGCTGACTAAGTATCCTGTCTCAACTCGTGTTAACCTCAAGGGTACCATCATCGTGGCGCGTGACATTGCTCATGCTAAGCTCAAAGCACGCTTAGATGCTGGAGAGGATCTGCCTGATTACATCAAGAACTACCCTGTCCTCTATGCTGGACCAGCCAAGACACCAAAGGGTTATCCATGTGGTTCAATGGGCCCAACCACTGCCAACCGTATGGACCCATACGTTGATGAGTTCCAAGAGCATGGCGGTTCGCTCGTGATGATTGCTAAGGGTAACCGTACACAGGCTGTGACAGACGCTTGCCAAAAGCATGGTGGCTTCTACCTCGGTACTATCGGCGGTGTAGCCGCTGTCCTTTCACAGAGCAGCATCAAGAGTATTGAGTGCGTAGAGTACCCAGAGTTGGGTATGGAAGCTGTTTGGAAGATTACCGTTGAGGACTTCCCTGCCTTCATCCTTGTCGACGATAAGGGTCATGACTTCTTCAAAGAGCTGAAGCCTTGGACGGGCTGCAGCTGCGAGAAGTAATCCTTCACGTACATATCACGGCTCTACAAACGATGCCGTTAATCGTAATTCGTAGGAGAGGACATCCCCTCTCCTAACGAAACGTGGGTATAGCCTCATCTTAGAAAGCGGTATAAGACGTACATTCTCGGCGTCCTTATACCGCTTTTTTATATACTCCTTTCTCGAAAAATACCACCTTGTCGACTGCGAAATATATTTACATTATGGCATAATAAGTTCTACCAAAACCGCCTAAGTTACTCCTCTCTATCATTACCGTAACTCTCATCGTATCAACAACTTACCAAACACGAAAGAAGAAGACGCTTTTCTAAGTTCAAGAAGGGCGTGTTCTGCATGCAAGAAGGGCGTGTTCTGCATGCTAAACAGGCGTCTTCTACAAGGGAGAAGGGCATCTTCTCAAACAGAGGGTTGCATTTTCTTTACATTACAAGCAGATTATATGTGTTTATAAATGTCCTCCAGTTCATCGGACAGCACGTTAGGAATACTCACATAATGTGTTTACCTCTCAATAAAACAACACACAAGTAAAACGCTGCAGAGTTTTTTCTCTCACAGATCTCACAGATTTGACAGACCCTTTTGGCGCACATTTCGAACTCACAGAACGCCTCCGGCATACAGAATTCACAGAACGTTTCAGCTAAAGGTGGCTGTAAGGTTCTGTGAAATCGGTTGACTTAATGTCTCTGTGGAATGCTGTGTGTTCTATTCTTCTGTGTTCTCTGTGAGAAATAGAACGCACCCACTCGTATGAGATAACACACAAACAACTCGCTGGGGAGTTTT
>FLSH01022383.1_pt1 | contig 49454 bp, 36 predicted proteins | sample 1550441 | NCBI WGS metagenome assembly FLSH01 (sample SAMEA4031756, study PRJEB14383) | metagenome | biome: human; feature: oral; material: saliva | place: Philippines | collected 2014 | reverse complement strand
TGCTGCTTGTCGATGGCCTTCTGACCACCACCTAAGCGTGCTAACTCGCGCTTCTCCACGAGTGCCTTGATCTTTTCTGTTTGCTTACTCATAATTTGAATTTATTTTCTTATTTATAGCTTCTTATTATTATCTATTCGTCTTGTCAGTAGGCTCCTCTGCTACTTTCACTTATGTATTTAAGAACCCTTCTTACTGAATCAAATGCAAAATTACTAAAAAAGGGTGAGATAGTTATCTTCACCTCTTTAAATATTGTTAAGGATTTGTGTTTCATACCTTCTGTTTATATCTGATTGTATATGTCTGTGGGTGAAAATAAGTCTTTGGTAGGGGAGAACAGTCAGTTGTAAAGTATATCATTTATGCTCATTCCTCATCGTACCATGAATGATAAAAGGAGTTGCTTGTGGTCTCTTTATTCTTCACTTATCTCTTTGTTTTGTAATAAAAATTCTAATCAAGAAAATAAAATATGCCTTTTTAGCTTCTAAACAAGGCCTGTCTTGCTTGTTGAAGACGCCCTTCTTGGAGCTTACTAACGCCCTTCTTGAACCAAGTTAAGCCTCTTCTTTGTCGCAGTTTCTATCTCTTTGGATATTAGTTGGTTATGAACAAAATGAAAGCCTACCTTTGAGAAAATTTTTGAACTTGTTTTCTTTGAACTTGTCATATAATTTCGTTGTAATATGAGAGGTGTCTTCTACATCCTTCCTGCATTGTTCCAATCAATGTGCTTAGTATGTTATAAAAGCTATTTGGTTGTTGAGTCTAATCTCATCTATCGTTAAGATCCAAAAAAGGAGCTATGATTAGTGGGTCATAACTCCTTTTTCAGATGTCTTATTTTTGTTTGCGTCGACGGTTACCAGAGAAGTTTGGATTGAAACTCTTGGGTCGCTTATCATTTTGTTTTGCCGATTTTCTGCGATTGTCCGTCGGCTTTTCTTCGCGTCCTTTACGTTTCTTGTTAGGGACGTCAGGTGAACTTCCAATCGCCTTAGGGTCGTAGACAGCACGTGGATGCTGTTTTGACGGATTATCATAGAGCTTGGCTATCAGGTCACTACGCCCAATGCGATGAAGCTCTCGTTCAATGTCACGACGTGCTTCAGGCTTATACCAGAAGAAGAATTGGCGTTGAGCAAGTTTCTCCTTTGGTGTTTTTGCCGAGAAGATAGGTTCAAGCGTATAGGGGTCGTAGCCTGTGTACCATGCTTCCGTGGAGACAGTCATAGGTGTAGGGGTGAAGTCTTGCACCTGCTCGAGGTGGAAATCGAGGTCCTTCGTCAGTACTGCTAACTCGGCCATATCCTCTTCTTGACATCCAGGGTGGGAGGAAATGAAGTAAGGAATAATCTGTTGTCGCATATTCTCCTCACGGTTTATGCGGTCGAAAATCCTTTTGAACGCATAAAACTGTTGAAAAGAAGGTTTGCGCATGAGGTGCAGTACTCGGTCAGAGGTATGCTCTGGTGCAACCTTCAGACGGCCACTGACATGGCGTGTTATCAGTTCGCGCGTATATTGTTTGGCAGCTTCATTACTCTTCTCATCCTTACTCTTATGAAGCAGTAAGTCGTAGCGTACACCTGAACCGATAAAGCTCTTCTTGATTTCTGGCAGCTCGTCTACTGCATGATAGATTTCAAGTAGTTTGGTGTGGTCGGTTTCGAGATTAGGACAAATCTCTGGATTGACGCAGCTTGGACGTTTGCAATGTTCGCACGCCTTCTGGTTTTTGCCCGCCATACCATACATATTTGCTGACGGACCACCAAGGTCAGAGAGGTAGCCTTTGAAGTCAGGCATCTGAACAACCTGTTTTACCTCCTTCAAGATACTCTCTTTTGAGCGACAGCTAATAAACTTACCTTGATGAGCAGAGATAGTACAGAACGAACAACCACCGAAGCATCCACGATGAATGTTCACACTGTGCTTAATCATCTCGTATGCTGGGATTGTCTTACCACGATACTTTGGGTGTGGTTCACGTGTGTATGGGAGGTCGTAAGCCGCATCTACCTCTGCTGTTGACATCGTAGGATAGGGCGGATTGACGACAGCATAGACGTTGTCGACAGCCTGCAGAATACGTTGTGCGTGTTTCTTGTTAGACTCTTCTTCTATATGCTTGAAGTTTTCCGCTTGATATTTCTTATTATGAAGACATGCTTCATGCGAATGAAGTAGGATGTCATCGTCTTTAATCCCACCTGGGATATCATCCTCTTTGCAGAGGTAAACAGTCTGTGGAATATGCTTCAAGTCCTTGATATGAGCCCCATTCTCTAACTCCTGTGCAATGCTAACCACCTGTTTCTCGCCCATACCATAGATAATCATGTCGGCATGTGCATCGCAGAGAATACACTTACGAAGGCAATCTTTCCAATAGTCGTAGTGGGTAAGACGCCGTAGTGAAGCCTCAATGCCGCCTAAGACGATAGGAACATCGGGATAGAGCTGTCGGAGAATATTAGAGTAGACTATACTTGGATACTCTGGTCGCAAGTCGTGTCTACCATCAGGAGAGTAGGCATCTTCGGAGCGTAGACGGCGATTAGCGGTGTATTTGTTCACCATCGAGTCCATTGCGCCTGGCGAAATACCGAAATAAAGGCGCGGCCGGCCTAACTTCTTAAAGTCACGGAAGTCTCCATGCCAGTCGGGTTGTGGTACGATAGCCACCTTATAGCCAGCTGCTTCAAGTGTTCTACCTATGACAGCTGCTCCAAAGGCAGGGTGATCAATATAGGCATCACCCGAGAAGAGGATAATATCTAACTGGTCCCAACCACGCAGTTCCACCTCTTTTTTAGTGGTAGGGAGGAAGTCTGTTAGTTGAAATCTTGATGGTTTTAATACTTTCTCTTCTTTCTTAACAGCACGCTCTCTGTTCTGTTGTTGAGTTGGTGTTGTTTTCTTATGCTGCTTAGCAGGTCTTGTATTTCCTTTTTGTGAACTCAAATGATGTTTTTTTTAATTGATTTACTTTCAGAGGAGATAAGCTATCTCCTACGCATAGGGGCTTGTTATTGTTTTGAACACAGATAGATAGACATCATCGTCTACTCTTCAGTGTCTTGATGAGACAAACTCCATTCTTTATAGAGAGCAACAAGATTCTTCAGTCCGATACCCTTCATGTTTTGATTATAGATGACATCAAGACATAAGTCAAGTAAGTCTTTGTCCTTACCCGGTTCTGACTCAAGCAGACCACGTACGTTAAACTTAAGTTTGTCAAGGATGTCTTCATCGATAATCCCATTGGAGTTGACCAGTCCTGATAGGAGTGAATACTTCTTGATAGTCTCAAGATGGCAGTCTGTTATCTCAATGCTTCGTGTGCCAGAAGCGTTTGCTTGAATTTTATACATAGTAATTGCGTTTTTAGATAATTCTATTTATTTCTTTAGCAAGAAGTTAACTATTCCCTTCATAATACTATTGCGGGTAGCAGCATCCTTGATACATTCAAAAGGAAAGGCGAGTGTAAACACACTGTTGTTGGTTCCTTTATAGGCTACAGCCGCTGTATGGCCATCGGCATAAGTCAATGTACTGAAGGCGTTGTCGGCAGGTTGGATGTTATCTGGCGTGTAAGCACCATAATGTTGTTCGTTGATAGTTCGATAGACATCGAACGACATACCCATACCCGTGACGATAGAGTTATAATTATCAGGGTTAGCACTGTCAAATGTAATCTTGAGGTTGTTTCTCAACCAGTCTTGTTCGTCAGTCCCTTGCATGTCTGATGCAAGATAAGAACCACTGACAAAGAGATTGCCACGGCCATTGAGATACTTTGTGAGTTGTTGACGAAGGGATGGTTTGAAGGTCTTATAATATAATAAACTATGCCCATCATCTTTCTCATTGCCAAGGAGTAAGTCTACCATAGCATACTTTGAAAGGTTTATTTCACCATTTTCAACGGCTTTACTACTACAACTAACAATGTTGTATCTACCAGCATGACGTAGTGCTTCTGCATGTTCTCTTACGTAGTTGAAGTCGTTTCCTGCTATAATCTTACCAACAAGTTCCTCTCCTCCATAGCCTAAGGCGTTAGGTCCTTCCTTACCAATCATTGTCTTGTTGAAGTTAGCTTGTCTTCCTGCCCATCCAGCGACAGGACCATAGCTAAGGCCTGGGTCGGCCTCAAGGTCAAACCCTTGTTCAGCGTTTGTGTTCACCACAGCAGGAGAAGAGAGGCGGTGGAAGGCATTGACAATAAGTATTGTCTGACTTGCACCATCGTTACGTAAGGCAGAAAGGGTCTCTGTAGGGAAACTCTCACCACCACGATTACAAGCCGTTACCTTAAAGTTATAGACTAAACCAGGTTGTAGCTCTATCTCAAAAGACGGGTTACGAACGTTCATACCATTGTCAAATCCGGTTGTTCCCATAGCAACATAAACGTTGTAAGAGGTAGGAGTTGCTGTAGGCTCATTGGCGTCGAAGGTTGGTTTCCATTGTAGTCTAATCTTCTTAGGGGATATGTATTCAATCTTGAAATTACTTGGTGCAAGGGGTTGTACGGTATAGGTCTTACCGTGCATGTTAGCTTCATACTTCAAGATAGTCTTATAGACCGAGCGTGCAAGCGTGAATTTGAAGTTAGGATCTTGCCCTAACATTATGTCAGGGAAGTTCTGATGTGATAGTGTCTCAAGTATGGCTGATGGTACTTCAGGCAGACGAGTCTCGCTATAGTTGCGATCCCACACAGAACGAGTGACCCAGTTCACATGGAAGGCATTGTCTATATCTCTCTTAACATTGCTAACCAACTGTTCTGCAAGTGTTTTTGAAACCTTACGTGAAAGGCCATCTCCTAATGTCTTGTTTCCTTCTTGGGTTGTACAAATTCCTAAGGTACCCACAAAACTATTGTCGGCTTTATATCCAGCATCGCTATGAACAGCCAAGGCAAGCTCGATAGGCACCTTCTTCCCATCTTTCTTGTCAGGGAGATAACATGAACCTCCAGCCAACCAATTTGTCATCAGTGAGCGACAATTGATGTCGTCGTTATAGTCGTTAGAGCCATTACTCTTGCTGACAACACTCCAAGGCGCACCAGCCCATTGTGTTGAGTATCTTGCTCCTTCAAGGAATCGAGGTAAGCCACTCAATGTTCCTCCACGAATAATATTACCCATACCACCACCGAAGCGTACGGCGTCAGTGGTTACTATGCCTCTATGCGAACTATGATTAGTCAGTACAACAGAATTGTTGATACTGTTTCCTTTGTCAAACTCAAATGTTCCAAGATAAACCCATGTGCCACCACCCATGCGCTGATTGACGTGGAAATGAGTTTCTTGGCCTTGGTGGAATACAATATACTCCGCTGCTTCCACACTCTTCTTCTGTGTCTGGTAGCTTACATATACTGCATAACGTCCTGTTTCGGGGAAAGTAGGTTGATAGACAACGGAACTCAGCTTGCTATCACGCTTTCTTGCCTTGACCTGTCGAGCCGTACCAGCAGTAAACGGGTTCTCTCCATCGTTATAACTACCATAGTGAAGTGCAAAGCCTTTCTCGCTTGTGTTGCTCCATTTCTTCTTAAGACTTTCCTCTTTATAGTTGACTCTATTGTCATTATCAACTATGATTTCATTCCTTTGCCAGTTCCTTTCACGTGGAGAGTAGACAATTGCTCCTGCATTTTCAAGCATAGGTATGAGATAAGGGAGAACTATCGTTTGTGTGTAAAGATCCTCGGTAGTACCAAACAAGATAGGCCTTTGCCATCTCCATCCACCTTTCTTAGCATCATAATATCTTCCATGAGACGACCAAACAGAAAGGTGTCTGTTCTGTAAGCCATCTGTTATCTCATTTGGTCGGGATACATTCTTAACCCAAGGTGCATCTTCATAATTCGTTCTTCCCCATGACGCCTTACCTGTTTGTGCATTTGTCGTTGCAAATGACATAGCAAGAAGTGCAGTACAAAGCAATTTTATCTTCATTATCCGTCTAATTCTCCTATCGTAAACAGTTCTGGATGTTTACCCTTAAAGTCTTTGAAATACAATTTGATTTCCTTCATATCCTCCTCAATGTTGCCTGATGGTATGATTACTTTCGAACATTGAATTAGCTTCTTTTCGTAATCTAAGCCATAAAGGTGGATGGGCAACTGCGCTTTTAAGGCTATATAATAAAAGCCTTTCTTCCATTCTGGGTTCAGACTCCTGGTACCCTCGGGCGTAATACATAGTTGAAAACTATCAGCCGTCATAGCATGTTCGGCCAGTCTGTCGGTCATACTCGTATGCTTGTCTCGCCATACAGCAATTCCACCAAGCCTACGGAAGATAGGACCCAACGGCCAAAAGAACCATTCCTTCTTCATTAGGAAGTTGCTTTTCTGTTGTTCGGCCCTTGCGTAGAGTTGTCCTATAAGGAAATCATAATTACTCGTATGGGGTGCAAGACAAATAATAGCTTTGTTAGGTAAAGTGTACCTAACATCTTTCTTCCACCCCATAAAACTATAAAGTAGCCACTTAGCTATAGCCTGTAACATTATGCAAGGTTATTGAGTTGGTCTACTATCTCATTGACTTCTTTACTAAACTTATCTTTCAAATCATTGAAGTATACCTTGGCAGGCATGCCTGGTTCTACATGAGATACGCGTCTGATGTAGTTGCTATGCATTACCAATATTGACGTGAGGATTGCCTCAGTATTATCATTATCATGCTCTTCACCATAGAGGGATGCTGCGATACCCTCTGTAAACAAGTCACCACAAATATAATTGATGGTGCGTTTTAAATCTCTTTTGTTGCTCATATTAATCCTAAATAGCTATATTTATATTCATCGTTCAAAGATAAGTAAAAAATTAGAAAGGCAAGGCTTTCTTACATAAAAATAGAGTTAAAATTTTAATTTAGCGTCTTTTCCTTTCTATTATCGGATAAAAAAAGTAATTTTGCAGAGTAGATAAGGATATAACAAAGAATTATTATATTTCAAACATTAAATTAAACACATGGAAATTAGCGCATTGCAGAAGGAAAGAGCAGGCTATCAGCCAAAGTTGCCTAAGGCTCTTCAGGGTGCAGTAAAGGTGCAGGAAGGTGCTCCTACACAGAGTGTTGACAATCAGGAAGATATCAAGAAGCTATTCCCTAACACCTACGGAATGCCTCTCGTTGAGTTTGTTCCAGCTGATTCAGCTAACAATGCAAAGATCAACGTTGGTATTATCCTCTCTGGTGGTCAGGCTCCTGGTGGTCACAACGTTATTTCTGGTCTCTTTGATGAGGTTAAGAAGTTGAACCCAGAGAACCGTCTTTATGGTTTCCTCATGGGTCCTGGCGGTCTTGTTGACCACAATTATATCGAAATAACAGCCGAGAGTCTTCAGGCTTATCGCAACACTGGTGGTTTCGATATGATTGGTTCTGGTAGAACAAAGCTCGAGAAAGAGGATCAATTCGAGAAGGGTCTTGAGATTCTTCGTAAGTTAGATATCAAGGCAGTAGTAATCATTGGCGGTGATGACTCTAATACCAATGCTTGCGTATTGGCTGAGTACTATGCCGCTAAACAGTATGGCGTACAGGTTATCGGTTGTCCTAAGACTATCGACGGTGACTTGAAGAACAGTCAGATTGAGACTTCTTTCGGTTTCGATACAGCAACGAAGACTTATTCTGAGCTTATCGGTAACATCGAGCGTGACTGTAACTCTGCTCGTAAGTACTGGCACTTCATTAAGTTGATGGGCCGTTCTGCTTCTCACATTGCGCTTGAGTGTGCTTTGCAGACACAACCTAACATCTGTCTAATCTCTGAAGAGATTGAGGCAAAGGACCAGACTTTGAATGACATCGTTGAGAACATTGCTGAAGTTGTTGCTTATCGTGCAGCACAGGGAAACAATTTTGGTGTTGTATTAATCCCAGAGGGTCTTATTGAATTTGTCCCTGCTATTGGTCGTCTAATCCAGGAATTGAATGACTTGTTGGCTGCTCACGGTGCAGAATACTTGAACCTTGACAAGCAGGCACAGCGTGTATATATCCTTGAGCATCTCTCTGCAGAGAACAAGGCTACTTTCGAAACACTCCCAGAAGGTGTAGCACGTCAGCTTTCTCTTGACCGTGACCCACACGGAAACGTACAGGTGTCTCTCATTGAGACTGAGAAACTTATCTCAGAGATGGTTGCTGCGAAGCTTGATCAGTGGAAGAAGGAAGGCAAATACACAGGTAAGTTTGCTGCTCAGCACCATTTCTTTGGTTATGAGGGACGTTGCGCAGCTCCTTCTAACTTTGATGCAGACTACTGCTATGCACTCGGCTCATCTGCAGCTCAGCTGATTGCTAATGGTAAGACGGGCTATATGGCTATCGTTAAGAATACCACAGCACCTGCTGACCAGTGGAAGGCTGGTGGTGTGCCAATCACTATGATGATGAACATGGAGAGGCGTAATGGTGAAATGAAGCCTGTTATCCGTAAGGCACTGGTTGAGCTTGATGGCGCTCCATTCAAGACTTTCGCTGCTCAGCGTGATAAGTGGGCTAAGGAAACATGCTATGTTTATCCAGGTCCTATCCAGTACTGGGGTCCTTCTTCAGTATGTGATTTGACTACTAAGACGCTTGAATTAGAGCAGGCTAAGTAATAGTATATTCATAAAGGAGAAATAGGGGATAATTGTGTCCTCTGTTTCTTCTTTTGTTTTTTACTATTGTCTGTTCTTATACAATACACTTATTTCAAGTGTTTAGTTATTAAGGTTTAGTCATACCTTTGGTTTTCAATCTATTATTATCGTGTTAATACAAGTCATCAATCGTATGATTACGACTGTAATCCATGCTTAATTGTTGGCTTCCTCATTGTTTATTAAATTAAAAGAAACGGTATTCTTTCAGCATATTCAGCTGCTTTACTAATTTATTTTCATGAAAAGAAATAATTTTCTTCACGATAAAAAATATTTTTCTTCACGACAAGAAATATTTTTTTTCATGAAAAGAATTTGTGAAAGTAACCGTCTAATGCAAGATAAAGTAGAATTCTAAATTATCAATCAGTAAGAACATGTTTATTTCCAAAGTGCTTCATTCATTGAGAAAGACCTGGAGTCAGATGCCAGGTTGGATGAGATGGGCTGTAGGATTGTGTCTTGCTGCAGGATATAGTTTCTTGTTTTATTTCCTATTTGTCGCACCTACTGGTTTTAGATGGCGTGCTATTTATGGTGACCCTGATTATCCTGAGGGTTACACGATATATGGTATTGATGTGAGTCGTTATCAAGGTACGATTAATTGGAACCGTCTTAGGAATGCAATGATAGACCGTTTACCCATACGGTTCATCATAATTAAGTCAACAGAGGGCGACAGTCATGTTGACATGAAGTTTAGGGATAATTTCTATAATGCAAAGGAGTCGGGCTTTATACGTGGCGCTTATCATTTCTGGAGTAATAATTCTTCTGCGCGCAGACAAGCTTATTTCTTCTTGGCTATGGTTCATCTTGAGCCAGGAGATTTGCCTCCTGTACTTGATGTTGAGCACAAACCAAAGAATATTAGTACGGAAGAGTTCCAACAGAACATTCTTACATGGTTGCATATAGTAGAAGATAGGTATCATGTGAAGCCTATCATCTACACCTATTATAAGTTTAAGGACCAATATCTCTCAGATTCTCGCTTTGATGACTACCCTTATTGGATAGCTCACTACTATGTTCATCAGATGGAGTATCAGGGGAATTGGAAATTCTGGCAGCATACCGATGCTGGGAAACTGCCAGGTATTAAGGGATACGTAGACTTAAACATCTACAATGGTAGCTTCTATGACTTGCAGCAACTACTTATACAAGAAGATGTTACTGACGTTCAAGAAGTAAGCAGCACCAGTCATGATTCAATAAACGTTGACTCTCTTTCAGACCGAGATCGTTAGCTTTCTGAAGGATAGCTTCTGCGTCCTGCTCATAAAAACCACTCAGAATGATCTTTGAATCAGTTGTCATAACACTGACAAACTCGTCTATGTCTTCAAGGATAATATTACGGTTGATGTTTGCTAAGATAACATCAAAGACTCCACTCACGTGAGAAAGGACTCGCTTGTCGCCTTCAAGCACATCTAACTCTACACCATTTAGTTCGGCATTATGCTCGGCATTGCGCACACTCCACTCATCAATGTCATAGCTTACAACTTCCTTTGCACCGCACTTTGCTGCCACAATACCTAAGATACCCGTACCGCAGCCACAGTCGAGAACTCTCTTGTCCTTCAGGTCTTGGTTTAGTAATAAGGAAACAATCATCTGTGTCGTCTCATGTGTACCTGTGCCAAATGCTTGTTGTGCGTCAATAAGTATTTTCATTGGGATAGTCTCAAGCTGAGGATAGTTAGCAATGGCTTCCTCTTCCATATTCTTACAGACAATAGCACAGCGATTGTCAATGATAATAGGCTCAAAGCCAGCTTTTTCCCATTCCTCATTCCAGTTCTTATCCTCGGCTTGATTAGCCGTAAAAGTAACTGTTACGTCTGGTAGAGGTAGGTTATGTAGGGTCTCAGTGAGTGTATCTTCGTTGAAAAGGTCTTCTTGGCAGTAGCCAACGAGTCCGTCAGGCTCGTCCGTAAAGGAGTCGAATCCTATTTCACCTGTAAGGGCTGCAATAATGTCTCTTACGTCCTGAGAATCAGGTTCTGCCGTAAACTTTACTTGTATATATTTCATCTTGGTGTTAAATTTCTACTGCAAAATTATAAAAAATAGGGAAAAACCTACCATGGATTAGGGAAAATCCGTATATTTGCAAGTAAAGTTGTCTTATTTTTGCACTATCGAAATAGTGTACATACATTATTATTGGTGTTAAAGAATAGTTAGTAATTAAATATAGGGTATATGAAACGATTAGTTTTTCTTTCGGTTTTGTTTGGAGCTATGCCATTACTTTCAATGGCACAAGATGACCTTTATTTTACCCCGTCAAAGGCAGAGCAGTCTGCTTATCAACAGAATAAGATAGAGGAAGATCGTCCTGTCTATTATAGTGGCATTGGTAAGTCTAATGACGAATACAATCGTCGTGGTAAGTATAACTATAAGAAGATAGGTGTTGACTCTTTGGGTAATGATATCTTTATGTCACGTGTTTCTACGTTGCATGGCGACTCTGTAGTGTTAGATACTATCTATGGAGGTTTTACTCGTCAGTACGAAAGTGATAACGATGACTTTGCTTATAGCAGAAGAATGAGTCGCTTCGATGGCTTCTGGGGTGGTTATTATGACCCTTGGTATGCTGGTCGTTCTTCATTCTATGTAGGTTGGGGTTGGCGTTCACCTTATTATAGTGGATGGTATGACAGTTGGGACGACCCATGGTATTATGGTTATTATGGTGGTTATCCTTATTATAGTTATTACGGTGGCTATCCATATTATGGCTACTACGGCGGTTATCCATACTATTATGGTTATGCTGGTTATGGTTGGTACAGTCCTTGGAGCAGATATTATGGCTATTATGGTGGCTATCCTTATTATGGTTACGGAAGGAGTGGCTACTATGCTTACAATGGACACACTGGTACTGCCAATCACTGGGGTAGTTCTCAAAGGGACTTTGGCTCTCAAGCAAGAAGTAATGTCTATAGCAATGGACAATCTACATACTCAAATCGTCGTGGTAATGTGAACCAGTATGGTAATACTACAGCTCCACGTAATGATATGAGCAATTATTATGACCGCTTTGGTGGTGCACGTCAGAATGGTTATCAGAATCAGACACGTAGCTATTCTCAGCCAGAACGTTCAACATTCTCACAGCCTTCACCAAGCTCTTTCGGTGGTGCAAGAAGTGGTGGTGGTAGCTTTGGCGGTTCATATTCAGGTGGTGGAGGCAGCAGCTCTGGTGGCTCACGCAGTGCCTTTGGTAGTCATAGATAATATTTAGGATAATGAATGTTTAATTAATAAAGCATATCAGATATGAAGAGTAAATATATTTTCTTCGCAGTATCGTTGTTTGCTGCTTTGTCAGCAAACGCACAAGAGACATACGAGAATGCTAAGTTAGCAGGAGAGGACTTGAATGGTACTGCACGCTATGTTGGTATGGGTGGAGCTATGGAAGCTTTGGGTGCTGATATTTCTACTATTGGTACTAACCCAGCTGGTATCGGTCTGTTCCGTCATAGCAATGTTAGTATCAGTGGTGGACTACTTATGCAGTCTGATGGTAAGGACTTCTCTAACGGCAAAAAGACTAATCTGAGCTTCGACCAGATAGGTGGTGTTTATTCTACTCGTACTGGACAGAAATCGTTCATTAACTTTGGTTTCAACTATCATAAGGGTAAGAACTTTGATTATATCCTCAATGCTGCTAACTCATTGGACGGAAGTTCACAGAATAAGCAGTCATATATTAAGGGTATGCTTGCTAATGAGAATTCTGGTGGATTCTTTGTTGGTAAAGATAAGAATGGTCAGAATGTTGGTTATGTAGACGCTACGTCACCAAATGTAGCATCTACTTGGAGTCAGATTGATTACCTCTATTGGAATAATCTTATCCCTGATAAAAATACAGGAAGGCTTAACTATGAGTCGGCTTCGGGCTATAATCTTGCTCGTGCAAACACTGGTTATATTGGTAATTATGACTTTGCTGTGAGCGGGAATTTCAATGACAGGGTTTATCTTGGTCTGACATTCGGTATGAAGGATGTTAATTATAAGGGATATAGTGAGTATCGTGAGAACTTTAACAATGCTGGTGGTGTGCTTGTCCGTGATGAGAGAAAGATTACAGGTTCAGGTTTTGATATCACTGCTGGTGTAATTGTTCGTCCTGTAGCTGAGTCCCCTTTCAGAATTGGTGCATACGTGAAGACTCCTACTTGGTATGACTTGACGACATCAAATAATACTCGTCTTGTTTATTCCCCAAGTACAACGAGTGTGCTAAGCACGGATTCATCTATTAGTAATTCATACGATTTCAAGATGTGGACACCATGGAAGTTTGGTCTTTCTCTTGGTCATACTATTGGCAATTACCTTGCTCTGGGTGCGACATACGAATATGAAGACTATGCTAATATTAATAGTAGAGTCAACGATGGTGGCTACTTTGATTATTACTACGGTGATTATTACGAGTCATCAACTGCTGACAAGAATATGAATGCACACACTAAGGAGGTTCTGAAAGGTGTAAGTACTTTGAAGTTAGGTGTCGAGTACAAACCTGTAAGCAATGTTGCTTTGCGTATGGGTTATAACTATGTTAGTGCAATGTACGATAAAGATGCTCAGAAAGACCCAGGTATTGCTTCTTTAGGTACAGCCTATGCTTCTGCAACAGACTACACTAATTGGAGTGCAATCAACCGCTTCACATTAGGTGTTGGCTATCAAGTTAAGAATTTCAATATTGACTTGGCTTACCAGTATAGTGCACAGAATGGCTCTTTTGCACCATTCTCTAATATTAGGAACATATCTATACCGTCTGGTACGACAACTGTAACAGAGTCTAACGTGGCTACAACTACTGATGTTAAGAATAACAGAAGTCAGTTGCTACTCACTGTTGGCTATCGCTTCTAAGGAACTTATATAAAGATATAAAGCATAAAAGGTAAAGGAGTTTTCTCTCTTTTACCTTTTTTGTTGCTCTTGTCATAATTGATCTTTGTTGGATGGTCTAATAACGATAATAATAGACTTATCCGATGTCTCAAGTGATTAAGTAGCTTAATTCGTCTAAACTTAATTTCCTGTCATTGTTATCATTCTTCGTAGACACTTAACTTATTAATTTATAGCATACTAACATCAAATGTTAAAAATGACAGCAAATGAATTTAAAACTTTATTTATATAATAGAGGTTATAGTCTCTCTCTTATTAGAGCCATTTTTACGGCATGTGTAGAAATGTCACTTTGTATTCCTACTAAACCTTGATAGGCGTGTGAAAGATGTATAATTGCTCTTTAGTCAATCACTCTATTTCAAGGTTAATAACCCCTTGACTATCTTTCAAAGCTTTCCGACTTCTGATAGAACTTCTGCTACATCATCAGGTGTATTGAACATGATGCCTTCTTCTAACTCCTCGTCTGACAGTTGAGCGAGTAGTTCCTTTGCAGCTGCTTCATCAAAACGTGGTTCTCCCTTACTATTGGTTTTGGCAAGTAGGGAGGTTAGGATCTGTTGACGATATTCTTCTATTGACATAATTAATTTGACTTTTACATTTATAATAAGGTGTCACTATTGATTAAGACTTTAGGATAAAGTGTGGATGGTCTTCATCTCCATAGTTTTTATGATAGGTGAAACCATCATACTCAAAGGTGAGGAGCTCGTCAGGCGAGGCCAGTTGATTACGGAGGATGTAACTTGTCATTGCACCACGGCAACTCTTTGCATACACACTGACAGCCTTCAGACGACTTCCCTGGTCAACCATAAAGAGTGGTTGAATAATGCGTACCTCTTTTTGTAAACGTTTCCAATCGAAGAGGTGTTGGAACTCTTCTGTTGCTAAATGTACTAAGATACCATCGTCAGCATGCACTGCTTCTATGAGGAGGTCTGTGAGGAGTGGTTTCCAATAAGCAAACATATTCTTGTCTTCAGCCGATGGTAGCTTTGCTTTCCCTTCCAGACGATAAGGATGGATAAGGTCTAATGGACGTAAGAGGCCATATAGAAAACTTGTTATCCAGAGATGTTTGTCTGCATAGCTGAAGTCTTCTTGACTGTACTCGTGTGCTTTAAGACATTTATATGCTTGTCCGTAATAGGCGAGGAGAGCAGGGAGAAAGGCTTCTTCATTGAAGAAATCTTGATAGCGTAGCTTGTTTTCAAGTGCTATCTTAGCGTTACAAGGAATCGTTTGGGCAAGTTCTTCTACAGAAAGGCTGCTTAGCTCTAATGCCATCTGCCCCGCTTCTTTATGGAAACGAGGCAGATGAGTGTTAGGAGTTGGTACCGTTGTGGTACTGTTCATTATTTTAGCGGATGCTAATAGTATCTGCATTTGATTGAAAACTTAGGATTAAAAAGGGTGAAATGGAGATAGGACTATATTTTACCTGTTGAGAAATATAAAAAAGGTAAGGGGGTTATACCTTTATTAAAGATAGCCCTTAGGATATGAGCAATAGGCATAACCCCTTTAATCTCTTAATATTTCAATCCCATATTATAAAGGATGAAGCCATAGATGTCAGCTTGCTCTTCCAACTGCTTAGACAGAGGTTTGCCACTTCCGTGTCCCGCCTTGGTATCAATGCGGATAAGTGTTGGTGTGTCAGCAGCATTGTCAGCCTGCAATGTAGCTGCAAACTTGAATGAGTGAGCTGGTACAACACGGTCGTCATGGTCGGCTGTTGTTATCAAAGTAGCAGGATACTTTGTACCAGGACGGAGGTTGTGGAGTGGAGAGTAAGCGTGGAGATAATCAAACATCTCCTTTGAGTCAGCACTTGTTCCGTAGTCTGGTGCCCAGTTCCAACCAATAGTAAACTTATGATAACGTAACATATCCATAACACCTACTTGTGGGATACAGACTTTGTAAAGGTCGGGACGTTGTGTCATGCAAGCTCCTATGAGCAAACCACCATTTGAGCCACCAACGATAGCGAGGTAGTCTTTACTTGTATATTTATTCTCGATAAGCCATTCACCAGCTGCAATGAAATCGTCAAAAACATTCTGTTTCTGCATCTTCGTACCAGCTACGTGCCAATCCTCACCATACTCACTGCCACCACGAAGGGATGCTTGTGCATAGATTCCACCATTTTCGATGAAAGGAATACGTACAGAAGAGAAATAAGGAGTCAAGGCTATATTGAATCCACCGTATGCATAGAGGAATACTGGGTTCTTACCATTGCGCTTCAAACCTTTCTTATAAGTGATGAAGAGAGGTATCTTGGTTCCGTCCTTACTTGGATAGAAGACCTGTTCGCACACATAATCAGACTCTTTGAACTTAACCTTAGGTGCTGCATATACCTTACTGTTTGCAGAACTGAGGTCATACTGATAGATGGTAGTTGGTACGGTGAAAGAAGAGAAGGAATAGAAAACCTCTTTACGATCTTTCTCTCCATAGAAAGCTGCACTACCTAATGTCGGAAGTTTAATCTCTGAGAGTTGTTTACCATCCATAGAATAAACGTACGCATGGCTGGAAGCATCTTTCATATAGTTCAGAATCATCTTACCATCAGCAAAGGTAACTCCTTCAAGCATATCCTTAGACTCTGGTACAAGAGTCCTCCATTCACTGAAACCAGGGTGCTTGAGGTCTGTGACCATCAGACGGTTCTTAGGTGCACCATCATTAGTAAGGAAGTACATCTTATCACTAATAGTTTCAACCAGGCTATACTGCAGGTCAAGATTAGATGTCATCTGAATGAATTGACTATTAGGTTGACGGAGATCACGTACATAAACGATGTTGCCTGAGCCTGCACCGCTTTCATAGAGGAACATCATGGTCTCTTCTTCATTAACACTTACAGCATAGAAACGCATTGGATTTGCTGGATTTTGGTAGAAGAGAACATCTTCAGACTGTGGAGTACCTATCTTATGATAGTAGATCTTCTGGACTGAATTGACATTACTGAACTCATGTCCTTTCTGTGGAGCATCGTAGGCACTGTAGTAGAAACCATCACCTTGCCATGATGCGCCAGAAAATTTGGCCCAAGTAATATGGTCATCAAGCAGTTTTCCTGTCTTGACATCCATTACATAGAACTCCTGCCAGTCGCTTCCGCTGCGAGAGATAGAGTAGGTTGCATACTTGCCGTTGTGTGAGAAGTAGATACCCTTCAATGCAACAGTTCCGTCTGATGACAGTTGGTTGGGGTTAAGGAATACACGTGCGTTCTTCTCATCCCCAAGTCGATCCATGATATACAGTACACTCTGGTTCTGCAGACCATCATTCTTGTAGAAGAGCCACTTTCCAATAGATTTAATGTAGGAAGGAGCTGATACCTTCTCATAGTTTGATAACTCCTTCATACGTTTTAGGAGTTTCCCACGGAACGGAATACGAGAGAGATACTCCTGTGTAACCTTGTTCTCAGCAGCTACCCATTCAGCAGTAGCTTTGGAACTATCATTCTCTAATGGGCGATAAGGATCGGCAACTTTCACTCCAAAATAGGTGTCTACAGTCCCATCCTTTGGAGCTTGTGGATACGTTAGCTTCTGTGCCATCATGCTTGTAGCAGACAATAATGCTGCGGTTAGTAATACTTGTTTCTTCATATAGTAAAGATTTTAATGAATGAATGTTGATTGCGATAGGGTGGACTTATTAGTCTAATTAGGCTTATTGGGCTGATATGCCCAATATGCCCAATCAATGATATAAATTACTTTAAGCTTTCTTGATACCACTCGTAGAGTTTCTCAACACCATCTTCAATTTCCACTTTGTGTGTCCAACCAAGGCGGTGCAATTTCTCTACATCAATGAGTTTTCGTGGTGTACCATTCGGCTTCTCGGTATCCCAGATTATATCTCCTTCAAAGTGAACAGTCTTCTTGACAAGTTCTGCAAGTTCTTTGATGGTAAGTTCTTTTCCAGTACCTACGTTGATGTGGCAGTTACGAATCTCTCCTAATGATGGGATAGCACCACCACGGCCTTCAGAATTGTTCCGGTCGACTACACCATCAACCTTTGCACCATAGAAAACACTTGAGTATTTCTCAATTCCAATGATGTCCTTGAAATCTACGTTCAATAGGATATGAACGCTGGCATCAGCCATATCTTCACTCCAAAGGAACTCACGTAATGGACTTCCGTCACCCCATAGCGTTACCTTATTATTCTCAATGCCATAGAAAGCGAGAGCTTTCAAGATACGTTCTTCTGTATTCTTACCATCAACATTACCTTCACCAATCTCTGCACGCAACTTGTCGGTTGGATTGATAGGGCGCTTGTTCATATCATTACGTATAGCATCCCAATCATTCTCGTGGATTAGTTTGGCAAGGTAAATCTTGCGCATCATTGCTGGCATCACATGAGAGTTCTCCAAATGGAAGTTATCATTAGGCCCATAGAGGTTTGTTGGCATAACTGCTATGTAATTCGTACCATACTGAAGGTTATAGCTTTCACACATCTTCAGTCCAGCTATCTTTGCAATAGCATACTCTTCATTACTGTATTCCAAAGGAGAAGTCAATAGAGAGTCTTCGTGCATTGGCTGTGGTGCATTCTTTGGATAGATGCATGTACTACCAAGGAAGAGGAGTTTCTCTACTCCATGAAGATAGCTTTGTTCGATAACATTACATTGTATCTTCATGTTTTGCATGATAAAGTCTGCCCGATAGAGGTAGTTGGCCATAATTCCTCCTACAAATGCAGCTGCGAGAACAACAGCATCAGGCTTTTCCTCATCAAAGAATCGCTTTACAGCTTGCTGATCAGTTAGGTCCAGTTCTTTATGACTTCGTCCAACAAGATTCTTGTATCCTCGTTGTAGAAGATTGTTCCATATTGCTGAGCCAACCAATCCATTGTGTCCAGCGACGTATATCTTACTATTTTTATTCATTGCGTATTTGTTGAATAGACTGTAAAAAGTAACAATAGCTGATAGAAAGCGACTATTGAGAATCGCCAACTATCAGCATAAGCAGTAATTATCTCTCTCTGTGAGGAGAGAGAATGACGAAAGATGTCCTACTTAACGATACCTTTCTCCAAATACTCTTCAAGATTTGTCCTAACCTTCTCAGCAGCACCCTCAGAAGCAACCTTAGCCATGTCGCTGTCTACCATAATGTTGACAAGCTCTTCAAAGCTGGTACTGTTAGGATTCCATCCAAGTTTTGCCTTTGCCTTTGTTGGGTCTCCCCAGAGATTGACAACGTCAGTTGGACGATAAAAATCAGGACTTACTTCAATGATAACATTTCCAGTTGCCTTGTCAATACCCTTTTCGTCCATGCCTTCGCCTTGGAATTCAAGTTCTATTCCTACACGTTTGAAAGCGTAATAGCAGAACTCTCGAACACTATGTTGTACACCCGTTGCAATAACGAAATCCTCTGGTTGTTCTTGTTGGAGGATTAACCACATACACTCTACGTAGTCCTTAGCATATCCCCAGTCACGAAGAGAACCGAGGTTGCCCAAGTAGAGCTTGTCTTGCTTACCCTGTTTGATACGAGCTGCAGCAAGTGTAATCTTACGAGTAACGAAAGTCTCGCCACGACGCTCACTCTCATGATTGAAAAGAATACCAGAGCAACAATACATATTATAAGCCTCACGATATTCCTTCACAATCCAGAAACCATATTGCTTAGCAACTGCGTAGGGACTGTAAGGGTGGAATGGGGTGTTTTCGTTCTGTGGAACCTCCTCAACCTTGCCGTATAATTCGGATGTCGAAGCTTGATAGATACGACAAGTCTCTGTCATTCCCAACTGACGAACAGCTTCAAGAATACGTAATACGCCTACAGCGTCGACGTCTGCTGTAAACTCTGGAGAGTCGAAACTGACCTGTACATGACTTTGCGCTGCAAGATTATAAATCTCATCAGGGCGTACTTTGCTGATTACTCCAAGAATACTCATTGAATCACTGAGGTCAGCATAATGCAAATGGAAGTGAGGACGCCCCTCTAAATGAGCTATACGCTCACGAAAATCTACTGATGAACGACGGATAGTTCCATGCACATCATAACCTTTTTCGAGTAACAATTCTGCCAAATAGGAACCATCTTGGCCTGTAATACCCGTGATAAGTGCTTTTTTCTGCATTGTGTTTATTTTGAGTTGATAATTTTCTTAATGATAGCACAAAGATACAAATTATTATTAATAATTTATCTTTTTACGGATAATAAACCTTAAATTTATATTTAATTTAATTCTAACTATGATGTTTGAACTCAACTATTGTTTAGTTTATCATCCTTTTCGAGGGATATGTGCAAACTTTCCTATGCTTTAGAACTTGTTTCTCTGCATGTTTTTGATTAAGTTTGTGATTGTTGTAAGCTCTTCACATGTACACTCTCTGTGTACTTCAAGTTGTTGGATACTTCGTTCTACTCATAAGATAACACGCAAGAAAGTCGTTGGCAGTTCCCATTTCTCAATGAAAGATGGATTTGCTTTACTTTATTTGCAAGCATCTTCATAAGGACGTATCAGTAATTGCTCTACACTTCAAGGTAATCGGTAGGATTATGAAAAAGCATGACATTAAGATGTGTGTAATCTTCTCAAAATAATACTATACCTCCTCTTGGCATTGGTTGTATAATAAATTGTGTTTCAGTAGATTATATGCATAGTAAAAGAAGGTGCTTCTCTTGCTTCAAGAAGGGCGTCTTCAATATACAAGAAGGGCATGTACTTGAACGTAAATAAGGCTTTTCTATGAACTTATTGAGCATGTGTTAGGATTGATAGGTGCGAAAAGTATTGACATAAAAGCATGAGTAATAGTCTTATTCCTGCCCTTTCCTCAAATAGAAGGGGATTAACCACAGAAATGTCTAACGTATTCTTCGTGTTTGTTTAACGTTCTCACTTCTTTTATTAGCTACTTTATAGCTGAAATCTTATTATTTAGATTTTCACTTGTAGAAGGAAGAAAGGAGGTAGATGTATATCTCCTTTCTTTAACAGGTTCTATTACTCATTTCTCTGAAAGGTATAAAAAAGCCCATTCAAAAAAAGAATGAGCTTCAAGTTTATATATGTGATTAATTTATCCTACCATGTTCTTGAGGTCTTCCTCAACAGAGGTAATACCGCCCAGACCAAAGTTTTCAACCAATACCTTCAGAACGTTTGGAGAAACGAAGGCTGGCAATGTAGGACCGATGTGAATATTCTTGATACCAAGGTAGAGTAGGGCAAGTAGGACGATAACTGCCTTCTGCTCATACCATGCGATGTTGAACTCGATAGGAAGGTCGTTAATATCGTTTGCACCAAAGATTTCTTTCAGCTTTAATGCAACTACAGCCCATGAATAAGAGTCATTACACTGTCCTGCATCCAATACACGTGGAATACCATTGATGTCACCAAGGTTCAGTTTATTGTATTTGAACTTAGCACAACCACTGGTCAAGATAACTGTATCCTTTGGTAGTTGAGCTGCAAACTCTGTATAATAATCACGGCTCTTCATACGACCATCACACCCACTCATTACAACAAACTTGCGGATAGCACCACTCTTAACGGCCTCAACAACCTTATCAGCTAACGCAAATACTTGTGCATGAGCAAATCCACCGACAATCTCACCCTGTTCGATAGCTGTTGGAGCCTTACATGTCTTTGCGATTTCAATTACTTCAGAGAAGTCCTTATGACCATTCTCATCAGCTACGATGTGCTTCCAACCAGGGAAACCAGTTGCATTAGTCGTGAATACACGATCCTTATAGCTTGCCTTTGGTGATGGAGGAACAATACAGTTCGTCGTGAAGACGATAGGACCATTGAATGTCTCGAACTCTTCTTTCTGTTTCCACCATGCATTACCATAGTTGCCTACAAGGTGCTTGTATTTCTTCAACTGTGGATAATAGTGAGCTGGGAGCATCTCTCCGTGGGTGTAAACATCTACGCCTGTTCCCTCTGTCTGCTCCAAAAGCTGCTCGATATCCTTCAAGTCATGACCAGAAATAAGTATACCTGGACGGCTACCAGTACCAATATTAACCTTTGTAAGTTCTGGATTACCGTATGCCTGCGTGTTCGCTTTATCAAGCAATGCCATTGCATCTACACCGAATTTACCAGTTTCCATTACTGTAGCCAGCAATGTATCCATGTCAGCAGCTGGGTTTGAAATGGTAGCAAGAGCCTTCTCCATGAAGGCGATGATGTCTTCGTTGCGCTCGTTGAGGCGTGAAGCATGTTCGTAGTAAGCAGCCATACCCTTCAAACCTAAGACTGTCAACTCTTTCAACGAACGTATATCCTCATTCTCTGTACGGAGTACACCTTCGCGATTACCTTCTGCTTCGTAGTCAGCCTTCTCACCTCCCCAATTTACTTCTTGGTAATCAGGTAGAATTACATTCTTCTCCTTTGCAAGAGAGAGAAGTTCGTGCTTAATTCGTACACCATTGTCCACCTTATTTAATATAGCTTGATCGTCAAAGTTGGCATTTGTAATCGTAGCGAAAAGTGCATCTACGAGATAATCACCAACCTCTTGATTCGTTTCTATACCAGCTTTGCGAAGTGAATCTGCTATAGTAGCAACACCTCTTACAACACCAAGTAACAAATCTTGCCAACGGCTTGTGTCTGCTTTCTTACCACATACACCTTGAATAGTACACCCTGTACCTTTTGCTGTTTCCTGACATTGGAAACAGAACATTTTGTTTTCTGCCATGTTTCTTAGTTCTATATTTATTTCAATAATGTTATTTTCGGATGCAAAGGTATATGATGAAAGAAAGTGAACAAGGTAACATTTGTGACGGGGTAAGGTTAAAAAAATATAAAGGTGATGGTTCTTTGTTTACGACGTATAAGATTTGTCTTATGTAAAGAAGAACGTAAAAAGATAAAATCGGAAACGCTTTGTATAAAAAGATGTTAAGATTATATATGTAAATAATTTATACATGGATAATAGAGAGTGTAATTATTTCTTTGTGAAATATAATAACTAATAGATATTAAAAAACTTGCTATAAACTTGACATTCTTAATTAAAAATGTTATATTTGCAGTGTAATAACAAATAGGTAACTAAAAATACACGGATTATGGCTAAGTACAATTTAACTGAAAAGAAAGAGAAGGTAGCTGCTTACCGAAGTTTGGTCAGTCCGCAACTAATGGATGAATTAAAGGAGAAAATCCTTAATATCATTCTTATTCAGCAACGTTACAAAGACAAGAATTATTCTGCCAAGCAACTTGCTGAGGACTTGGGGACTAATACACGCTACATCTCGGCGGTAGTAAATGTGAGATTTCACATGAACTATACGTCATTCGTTAACAAATTCAGAATAGAGGAGGCTATGGCTCTATTGGTTGATAAACGTTATCAAGAGCTGAATATGGAAGATATCAGTGATATGGTGGGTTTCTCAAACAGACAATCATTCTATGCTTCTTTCTATAAACTAAATGGTGTCACCCCACGTGACTATAGAATGCGGCATTCAACACAACACTCATCTGAAGATGTACGTGTGAAGAAACCGCTTAAGAAATAAATAAAAAATGATCGAATCAATAGGAGAGGAAACTTTTAACTTTCAGGATGAACGGTTTGCCGATATACAACTATTACGATATCGGCTCCCGGATTTCGAATCACTGACAATTAGGCAAAAACAGTTAATATATTGTTTGTCGCAAGCTACGCTATTTGGACGTGATATAACATTTGATCAGTTCGGCAAATACAACCTCCGTATTAGAAAGACTTTAGAGGCTGTCTATTTGAACTATAATGGTGAAAAGTTAGATTATAATTTTCGTGCTTTAGAGGAATATCTGAAGCACGTTTGGTTTGCTAATGGTATTTATCATCATTATGCGTGCGATAAGTTCTCACCATTATTTACAGAAGATTTCTTTCGTAAAGAAGTCTTAGCGCTTGATACTAATCAGCTTCCGCTTAACGAGGGAGAGACAGTAACGTCTTTGCTTGATGAGTTATGCCCTGTAATATTTGATCCGACAGTTCTTCCAAAGCGAGTTGATAAGTCGGATGGTAAAGATATTGTACGCTCCTCTGCATGTAATTATTATGACGGAGTTTCTCAGCAGGAGGTTGAAGAATTTTATGCTAAGTTAAAGCAAGAAGGCCCAATAAGTGAAGTACCATCTTATGGATTAAATTCTACTCTTGTAAAAGAAGGTGATTTAATCCGTGAAGATGTCTGGAAAGTAGAAGGGAAATATGGGGCTGCGATTAGAAAGATAGTATTCTGGCTAAATCGTGCAAAAGAATTTGTTGAAAACAAACGACAGCAACGTGTGATAGAATTGTTAATTCGTTATTATGAGACAGGTGATTTACATGATTTCGATACATATTCTATAGAGTGGTTACGTGAGCAGAATGGTCGTATAGACTTTATCAATGGTTTTATTGAGGTCTATGGTGACCCTATGGGATTGAAAGGCTCATGGGAAGGTATCGTTGAATATAAAGATCTTAATGCCACACACCGTACACAAACTATATCTGCTAATGCACAGTGGTTTGAGGACCATTCACCAATTAAGCCTTTGTTTAGGAAAGAGGTTGTAAAAGGTGTTACAGCAAATGTTGTTTGTGCTGCAATGTTGGGAGGTGATGAGTATCCATCTTCAGCTATAGGTATAAATCTGCCAAATGCTGACTGGATTCGAGCAGAGCATGGTTCGAAGAGTGTGACAATATCTAATCTTACCCATGCTTACAATATGGCTGCGAAAGGAAACGGCTTTCGGGAGGAGTTTGTCATCGACGATGATACACGAAGACTATTAGAACTATATGCTGATAAGACCGATGACCTTCATACAGATCTTCATGAATGCTTAGGACATGGGAGTGGACGATTACTGCCAGGTACTGATCCTGATGCGTTGAAGAACTATGGTAATACTATAGAAGAGGCTCGTGCTGATTTATTTGGGTTATATTATATAGCAGATCAGAAACTTTTAGAGCTTGGACTCTTAGATAATGAAGAAGCTTATAAGGCGCAGTATTATAGTTATATGATGAATGGTTTGCTCACCCAACAAGTCCGTATTAAACCTGGCAAACAGATAGAAGAGTCGCACATGCAGAACCGTGCACTTATTGCGCAATGGGCTTTGGAGTTAGGAAAAGATGATAATGTTGTAGAGCTTGTAACTCGTAAAGATGAAAAGACAGGCCAATCAAAAACATTTGTGCGTCTTAATGACTATGAAACTTTACGGTATATTTTTGCTTATCAACTTGCAGAGATACAGCGTATTAAGAGCGAAGGAGACTTCTATATGGCTCGTGCTTTAGTGGAGAAGTATGCTATCAAACTGAATCCTGTTCTTCATGCAGAAGTATTACGTCGCTATGAAAACTTGAATATAGCACCTTATAAAGGGTTTATAAACCCAGTCCTTACACCTGTTTATAATGATCTTGGTGAAGTAATAGATGTTGTCGTAGATTATTCAGAGTCATACACAGAGCAGATGTTGCGATATTCTCGAGATTACCAAACACTTTGATCATAATTTTATAAGTGTATTGACATTTGATGTATATTATGCTTTTCGGGTATATTTGATAGTCTCAACCCATTAGTGGAATTAAATCAGCGTGTATTTGAACCTGCTTATAGGTTTGTTGATAATGTAGTTGATGTGTTCTAATGCGGTCATCGCACTGACTTTTCCCACTATTCGGACAAAAAAGCGCATGTATCTTTGGCGTACTTTCTGATGACGAGGAACTGGTTTGTAAGTTGTGAAAGTACTGTTTCAATCCTCTTTCTTGCCTTTGCTATAGGGTTGAAGGTTGGCTTTCAGTTTTTTTGGATAAGCCTATATGGACATTCAAGCCTGATGTTAACAGTATCAAAAATGTCAAGTTGATTTTCCGCACTGATGTACCCTTTGTCTTCTAAGATGCTACAATTGTGATAAAATGGCTTGTTGTTTTTGAGTTCTTTAATATTGTATACACTCGTCTTGGACAAGTCGTATGAATGTATGACGCCCCCTGTCACCATTGTTGGTGTTAAGGGGGCATTTTTTTTGTTCGTTTAGATGCGTCGCTTTTTATGTTTCTTTTCAATTCATCTTTGTACTTTTCTGCACATAATATTTTGAAATGTGCTTATTAATATGTATCTTTGCACAGAGTTTGAAATATTGTGCAATGGAAAAGATTCCAAGTTTTAATGAGTTAATAGAGAAGAGTATCATCGAATTTTGGGATCGTGATGCTCTAACCGATTATAAGGGTAAGACCCTCCAATATCATGATGTTGCAAGAAAGATAGAGAAATTGCACATTATGTTTGAGGCAAGTGGTGTTAAACAAGGAGATAAGATAGCGCTTTGTGGAAGGAATTCTTCTGCATGGGCAGCTGCTTTTCTTGCCGTGCTCACCTATGGCGCAGTAGCTGTACCTATCTTACATGAGTTTATGCCAGAGCAGATTCATAATATTGTTAATCACTCTGATGCAAAACTACTCTTTGTTGGTGACGTCGTAGTTACACAGGTTGACGCCATGAAGATGCCAAAGTTGGAAGGTATCATCTATATCCCTGATTATTCATTGGTAGTAAGTCGTACAGACAAATTAACCTATGCACGCGAACATCTCAATGAGGAGTTTGGGCGTCGTTACCCGAAGTATTTTCGTCAAGAAAATATCCATTACTATCGTGAACAGAGTCCAGATGAATTGGCTTTGATAAATTACACCAGTGGAACGACAGGACGTTCAAAAGGTGTTATGCTTCCTTATCGTTCTTTGTGGAGTAATGCTGATTTCGCAAAGCATGTGTTAGGTAATATCATAAAGCCAGGCGATAATGTCATCAGTATCCTTCCGATGGCCCACATGTATGGAATGGCATTTGAGTTTATCTTTGAGTTCCTCTCAGGTGTTCATATCTATTACTTGACACGCATACCTTCTCCTGCAATTATTTCGCAAGCTTTGCAGGAAGTGAAGCCAGTAATAATGATTGCCGTACCATTGGTCATAGAGAAGATTATTCGTAAGAAGGTCTTTCCAAAGATACAGAACAATCGTATGCGTTTGCTTCTTAACATGCCAGTTATTAATAAGAAGGTACGTGCCAAAATACGTGAGCAAGTTTATCAAGCCTTTGGTGGTAATCTATATGAGATTATTATTGGTGGTGCAGCCCTCAATGGTGAGATCGAATCTTTCTTACGTCGTATAGAGTTCCCGTATACGGTAGGTTATGGTGCTACGGAGTGTGGTCCAATTATTTGTTATCGTGATTGGCATAGCTTTAAGCAAGGTTCTTGTGGACAAGCTGCCTTACATCAAGAAGTACGTATAGATAGTTCTGATCCAGCTAACATTCCAGGAGAAATTCTTACCAAGGGTCCTAATGTCCTCTTAGGATATTATAAGAACGAAGAAGCCACAAGTCAGACAATCGACAAGGACGGATGGTTCCATACAGGTGACCTTGGTCTGATGGATGAAGACGGGAATGTCTTTATTAAAGGACGTTCGAAGAATATGCTTTTAGGTAGTAATGGGCAGAACATCTATCCAGAAGAGATAGAAGACAAGTTAAACTCTCTTCCTCTCGTAAATGAATGCTTGGTTATTCAGAGTGGCGAGAAGCTTATAGCTTTGGTACATCCTGATTATGATGAAGCTCAGAACTTAGGACTTAATGCTGACGATATTAAGAATATCATGGAAGAGAATCGTACACAGTTGAATGCTATTGTACCAGCCTATTGTAAGGTTTCAGAGATACGTATTCATGAAGAAGAGTTTGAGAAGACACCAAAGAAATCTATCAAGCGCTTCTTGTACACGGAATAAGTTCTTGATAAATTAGATAGACAGAGTTTGGGGATATACGTCTCTTTTATCCGACTTTAATGTTCGTATGGATAAAAGGAGAAGTATATCCCCAATTTTGTTTCCTTACTTTTGTGTATAGATAAGTTGAATATTTTGAAATACAAACACAAGAAAAACTCATTGAGCTTTTTGTCTCTCACAAATTTTTAGAACACAAGAAGCCTGTTGGGTATTTTCTTTCTCACAGATTCTCACAGATGAACAGAAACCTTTCTGCGAACAGGGAGAACCCACAAAAGCCGGCAAGCGACGATAGATATCACAGAGCCTTTCTGCTAACCATCAACACCTAACATTTAACACCCAACAATAGCTGAAACGCTCTGTGTTATCGGTTTGGCTTAACGCCTCTGAATGGTTTTGTGAAATCTGTTCTTCAGTATAACTCTGTGAGAAAAAGAATACCAGAGAAAAAGATATCTACCATAAAGCAAGAAAAATCACATATCAGGATAAGACCAAGAAAGGGAAGATCAGATTAATATCTCTGCTGACCAATGATTTTCAGATATCAGCAGAAGATATGATACCTATCTATAAGAGAGGATGGCAAATAGAGACCTTATTTAAGCAATTAAAACAGAAATTCCCTCTAAGATACTTTTATGGAGAAAGTGCGAATGCTATAAAAACACAAATATGGATTACGCTTATAGCCAATCTGCCTATAACACTTGTGAAGAACAAAATAAAGAGACTCTGAATCTTCTCAGGTCTGGCAACAATGATAAGAATTCTACTTATGAGTTATGTCTCAATACAAGGTTTCTTTGAGTAGCCACATAGAGTTTGGGAAAATTGGACAGCAATAATTCGCTTTCTTTTTTATATTTTTTTGCTAATTCCTTGTTTGTTTCATATATTCTCACTACCTTTGCGGCCAGTTAAATTAAAATTAACTCGTAATAACGATGAGAGTCATAAAGAATATTAATTCGGCAAATGTTTGCACCTTATTAGGAAATAAAGGCGCAGACACGCTTTGTGCTGCATTAGATTCTTTAACGAAGAAAGACGAAAAAAATATCGCAAATTATTTGGTAGTTCCAAATAATTTTGTACTCTCTCTCTCTCTCTCTCTCTCTCTCTCTCTCTCTCTCATATAGGCCAGGCCTAACCTCCCCATTTTTTTCTTCTCGCATACGCGCGCGAGGCGTGCCGTGCAACCCCTGTAAACAAAGGACTTTTCGGAGTTTCCTTTGTTCTCTTTTTTGTGTCCCTACGTAAACGAAATAAGAAGAAATTAAGCACGAAATAACAACTATTTTAATCAATAAACAAAGAGGACGCGTTAATTTCGTCTCCTCTAAAAAAATTAAACAAAATGACGATAATTGAAAGAAGAATTTATCAAGAACCCCAGTGTAATATCATTTGCACAGAGACAGAAGCACTGTTGGTTGACGCCAGTGGTAATGCAGGAAAAATTCAGTCAGGAACAGTAACGGGCGATGCAAAACGTAATTTTTTTAACGATGAAGAGGAAGAGCAAGAAGAGACTTCTTGGAATAGTACAGAAACCTATTAAGAACTATCAGAAAGGAAAAAGAAATGTATAAGTTTATGAAGAGAATGACAATCAGTTTTGTAGTGCGAGGTATGTGTTGTGGCTTCGCAGCTTTATTGTTTACTACTAGCTGTGCGAATGATGATGTTGCACAGGATGAAAAGCAGAAGAAAGATAACATCCTAGCTGGTACAACTGTCTTTACAGGTACTTCCCTACCAGAGTTAACAACACGTACTGCAATTTTTAATCATACAAAGGGAGCGGATGCTTCTGTAAATTGGAGTAGCACAGATAAGATATGGGTAAAGGACGATGGGGGAAACTGGCAGCAGAGTGGAGCTGTAACATTCCCCTTTGCTACTAATAAAATGAAAGGTGTATTTGCCCTCTCTGGTACTTATACAGGTGCTTCACACGATATTCTTTACACAAATAAAACTGTTTCTGGGGCACAACAACAAGTAGAGATAAAAGCAGAACAAACACAGTCTACCCCAAACAACTTTGACCATGCAGGTGAATCGGGCGATTTTGGAATCGCAACAGGTAACAAAGTAGGCAGTAATTACAAATTCACCCTTAATCACAAAGCTGCTTATCTCTGTTTTATTCCTCGTTCTAGTAATCCATACGTAAATCGTAGTAAGCTGATTAAGGTTGAGATTATGAGTGATGATAATATTGCAGGGACTTACAATATAGCTGCTGATGGTACACTTACCCTCGTTTCTGGTGGTGCAAAGACAATTACTGTAACAACAGGTTCAGGCTTTGCAATCAATAACACATCTGACGATATGAGTAAGAATGCTACCTACGCAGTTGTAGCTCCAGGTACACATACTTTTCGCATTCGTTATTGGCTTCGTAATACAACAGATAATCCAGATGGCGCTATAGACGGTACCGTATCTAAAATTGTTACTCTTAACTGTACTGCTGGTTCAATTCAGGATATAACTGCTAACCTTGACCCACATGACTACGATGGCGACCATTACTATATGTGGGACGCACAGAATCAATACTGGGAAGGATATAGCAGTAGTCAACCAAAGTTGTCAACTCTGCCAGCAAACAACAATTACGCCCAGGGCAGCGGCGATGCTAATCATCGTTGGTATCACGAAGGCGGTGGTGCTTTCCAAGCTACTCAATCATGTGCTACTCTTCCCAATGTGAATGAAATGACCTGGTATGCAGTAAAGGGTGATCCCCGTTGGGATGCTGATGAACTATGGACTACTATGGGTCATTTATATAAAGGTGGTATGTGGTTTAAGAAGAAAGCAAACATAAATGGTTTCAATGCTAATACTGCTGTTGATGGAAGTGATTGGCGTACAATCAATACAAACCATATTTGGTCCGCATCTAACACCCTCCCTTCTGCGGTTGAAGTTGGCAATTATTTCTACTTGCCAGCCCTTGGTTTCTACCGCTCTGGGCAGTTGGACAATATTGGCGCTCGCGGATACTATTGGTCGTCTAGTGCTAATCCGTTGCATAGTAATTATGCGTACAATCTAGATTTCTCTAATGGTTATGTCTGCGTGCTCTATGGCTACCGCTACCACGGGTACAATGTTGGGGTGTTTGAATAGCCCCTGTGATTGCCTTTTTAGAAGTGTCACCTTTTAAAAAGCTATATCTTAACTACCGCCGTAAGGCGGTCGACGAAAAACGAAAAGGCAGCCCCCAACCTTCTCCGAAGGAGAGAGAGTGCCTAACGGACAAGATTTCTGCTGAATGCGTATTCCGTCGCTGCGCTCACCGTATTTACGTGCTGGCGGATGCGTATTTAACTACTCGTAGATACGCATTGCGCAGCCGTTAGATGCGTATCTAACAGCAGCGCTCACCGCATTCAGCAGCAGCGCTCACCGTATCTAACGGCACGTAGATACGCATTGCGCAGCAAGGGAATACGTATTTAGCAGGAGGAGGATGTAGTAAGGGGGAAAGAAAAGACGATGAAAGGGAGGAAATAAACCAAGAAAATAGAATGGGGCAGCATGAAAAAGCACAAGGAAAGCTGCAGAAGCGTGCTGCCCTACGCTATGATAAACAACAATAGTATTAATAATTTAAAGTCGAAAGAATCATGAAAATTCGTTTAGTACCAAAGAAAAATCCGCAGAAGCGGGAGGAAGTAAAGTTTTATGCTAACCCTGTTAACCTTGGGCATAAGTCGCTCGACGACATTGCACGTGACATTGCGGGGCGTTCGTCCTTGACACGTGGTGATGTGTCGAACGTGTTGTATAACTTTATCGATTGTCTGCCCCATTATCTCCGTGATGGTTTCAGTATTCAGTTGGGCGAGTTTGGCTCGATGCGTGTCACGCTGTCGAGCAAAGGAGCCGAGAAGGAAGAGGATTTTAAGACTGCAACCATTAAGCCTCGTGTTGTCTTCACGCCTGGCGGAGAATTGAAGCGAGAGTTAGCCGCAAATTCCTACGAGTCGGTGAGGAAGAAGGAGGAAGCAGACAAGGATAAGAAAAAGGAGGATAAGAAAAAGAACGGAGGAGGAAGTGGCCCAGTAGCAGGCCAAGGATAGGAAAGGATATTGGGCTAATTGGCCTAATAGGGCTAATAAGGCCAATAGGGCTAATAAGGCTAATGAGGCTAATAAGGCTAATGAGGCTAATAGGGCCAATATTCAAGAAAAGAAACAAGTTCGGTTTTAATAATACAGAATTGATTAATTTAGTTTTAATTATGTTTCCAGCGGGAAGCCATTGATGTGATATCAATGACGATACATCGGTAATTTAATTTTCGTTTCTTGCCCCTGACGCCATGGTTGGTGTCATGGGGCAAGTTTTTTGGTGGTAGCTCGTTGGGGATTCTATCTCTCACAGATTTTCACAGATGAACAGAAACCTTTCTGCTCACAGGGAGAACCCACAAACGCCGGCAAGCGACGATAGATATCACAGAGCTTTTCTGCTAACCATCAACACCTAACTATTAACACCCAACACCCTACAATAGCTGAAATGCTCTGTGTTATCGGTTGACTTAATGTCTCTGTGAAACCTTGTGTATTTTGTTCTTCTGTGTAGTTCTGTGAGAGAAAAAGAAGAACATGAGAGAGAGCGGCCCTCCCCCAACCCCTCCCCCGAAGGGAAGGGGCGTGATCACCGAGATACCCCTATAATGAGGGTGTACGCTTCGTTCTATCTTCTTATCAGCAGCTCTATAGGGGTAACCTCACATACTACGCCCCTTCCCTGCGGGGGAGGGGTTGGGGGAGGGGCCGCTTTCTTTAACGTGAGCTGAAACGCTCTGTGTCATCGGTTGACTTAATGTCTCTGTGTACCTTTGTAAAATCTGTTCTTCTGTGTCGTTCTGTGAGAGAATAAAGACCCTTCAGAGTTTTTGAGTGATAAGGGGCAGCCTCTGTATATTTGTGTACCTTATAATAATATAAGCTTTAGATTATTAGTCCATATTTTCAGAAGAACCTTTCTTTTCTATAGAGAAGGGTAGGTTTATGCCTTTGTAAGCGACCTCCCCGTATCCCACAGTAGTCTTTTAGCCCAGCGAAGAACGACCAACGCACTTATTACAGCTACTGCAGAGTCTATCCATGTTATATGCCAAAACATTGCGCAGAGTATTCCTATGATAGCCCCAATCTCTGTTAATGCGTCTGAGAGAACATGGAGATAAGCTGCATGACTGTTGTAATCCGTTGTACCGTCGTGACCATGAAGTACAGAAGCGCTAATCGTATTTGCCACTAAACCTATACCAGCTGTGATAAGCGCAAGTTCGTAGTTGAGAATCTCCCTCTCAGCAGTGAATCGTTCTACTGCCTCTACGATTATAAAGATAGCCATGAGAATCAATAGAATACCACTTGTGAAAGCCGATAAGTTCAGTATTTTCTCTGTGTCATAATGAGTTGTTCCCTTGTTCTCCAATCGGCGCACGAGTATGTAAGCAGCCCAGTTAAGTCCGATAACCAATACGTGTGACCCCATGTGTACACCATCTGCGAAGAGTGCCATAGAATGGGAAGATAGTCCCACGATTACTTCAGCAATCATTACACAGAAGGCAAAGATTACCACAAAGGCTGTACGCTTCTCTTGTGAAGAACGTTCTATGTTATTTGACATTACTTTCTTTATTTCCTATTGTTCAGAATTTGTTTACATCAATACTGACGTCTAAGTGTAATAAGCTTTGTTTATGAATTATTGATGACACCAAAATGAGTAAAGGCATTGCGTATTCCGTCATTGTCAACGCTTGTTGTTATATAATCAGCCACAGCCTTTACGCTGTCATTCGCATTGCCCATTGCTACTCCGATACCCGCTGTTTGTAGGATACTGATATCGTTTCCACCATCACCAAAAGCGATACATTCTTCCAAACTCAGTCCAAGATGCTTTGCCATTTGCCTTAAAGCATTCCCCTTGTCAGCTCCTTGTAAGGTTATGTCAGTAAAACTTGGATGCCAACGTGCTGATGTGCAATGTGGCATGAAAGGTAAGATATCCTTCTCATCTTCCTCACTGAAGAAAGGGGTGAGCTGTAAAACAGGTTGACTGAGCAGCGGTTCTACAGGTTTCTGAATGTCTATATTATTCACATTCAAGTCTTGGACGAATATCTCATCAAAGATATGTTTATGATTGTAAAGCGCCACATCAGTTCTACCACATACCAAAACAGAATAGTCACGTCGACTTGCATCGTCAAGCATAGCTCTCACCTCGTTTTCTGGTATGGGCATAAGCGTAATATCCTTGTCGCCTACGAAAGTTCTTGCCCCATTGAATGTGATATATCCGTCGATGAGATGACGAATAGAGTCGATATTATTTATAATCGCTACAGGGCGACCTGTAGAAATGAATATCTTCACCCCTTGTTCCTTTGCTTGTTTGATAGCCTGTATTGTGGAGGCTGGAATCTGATGCGATTGGAAGGATACTAATGTTCCGTCTATATCGAAGAATGCTGCTTTTATTGCCATGATGAATCTCTTTTGGTGTACAAAGGTACAAAAAAAACTTGTAATCAAGTAAATTTATGGTTATGCAGTCAGTCTAAATAAATTAAATCCTACTCCTTACAGCCTGTTCCTTATTTTTGTTGTACCTTTGCACTATGAGTAAAGGTAAGTTACAGAAATTTGCAGAAATGGAGACGTTTAAGAACGTTTTCCAATACCCTTATAGCGTTGTTAGTGAAGTTCCGTTTGAGATGCGGGGACATTGGCGAGAGCAGTATTTTCATAATGATAACCCGATTGTCCTCGAATTAGGATGTGGTAAAGGTGAATATACTGTTGGATTAGCACGTGTCTATCCAAATATTAATTTCATCGGTGTTGATATTAAAGGTGCTCGTATTTATACGGGAGCAAAGCAGGCCTTGAACGAAGGATTGGATAATGTAGCCTTTCTACGTACAAGTATCGAAATTATCGACCGCTTTTTCAGTGAAGATGAAGTGCAGGAGATATGGCTTACTTTCTCAGATCCACAGATGAAGAATGTACATAAGCGTCTTACTTCTACCTTCTTCATGAATCGTTATCGTCAGTTCTTGGTAGATGGTGGGTTGGTTCATTTGAAGACAGACTCAAACTTTCTTTTTACTTACACCACATACATGGTCAATGTGAACAAGCTACCTGTCTTATATCGTACGGAAGATTTGTATAACAATGAATTAGGTGAAAAGGGTGTGACTGATTCTCAGATGGACGAGAAGACACGTGAGATACTTGGTATTCATACTTATTATGAGAATCAATGGATTGAGCGTGGATTGAATATTAAGTATATGAAATTCCAGCTACCGAGAGAAGGAGAACTGGTAGAACCAGATGTTGAAATAGAACTTGATGATTATCGCTCGTTTAAGCGTACGAAACGTAGTAGCTTATCTACGAGTAAATAACAAGAAGGCTTCTATTTGACTACCAATGGCGTCTTGTCCTACATGCCTTAGGAGCTGATGATATTTCTTGGTATATGTTTATTTTCCATGTTTTATCAATGTCAGGACTTGCAGAGTAAAGAGTGATAAATCTTTCTGAAACAAGATAGAAACGATACTCTATATAACAAGAAAAGTTTAAATTCATTTTGCTGTCATATTTAACACTTCGTGTAATTATCCTGTAAACAAGGTAGTTATGAGCCTATGAATGATGACAGGTATGACAGCAAAATTATTTTTAAGAATTTTATCGGTTAGTGATAAAACACTTATTCAGGTGTAGAATAATTGTTTTTCATAAAGGATAAAGGTATATAATCCCTAATCTTTTTTCTCTTGCATATTGCCTCTCGTGTGTTTTCTTTAATGGATAAGTTTCCTGCTAACAAACTTAATTTTGTTTATCCGTTGTAGAATACTTTTTCGTTGCATATTTTCTACTTTCAGCTTAATCATTTCTCACAAAAGAATTGACCTTTTAGTAGATGATGTTCGGGGTAATGACATTGTGTAAAAGGGTGGGGGAATGTGCGATATTAAAATCCTCTTCAAGAAATTGGTGTGTAATAAGAGGTTACTTTTACGCAATGGACTTACTTTGATTAAACTTTTATAGCCTCTTGTATACAGTTGATTCTAGGACCAATAAACTAAGAAGACATCAACTCCTATCTGCGCTGAAATCGTTGATAGGAGCTGATGTCTTTTATATGTATAAAAGTTTTTAGATTAAACTTATAATGTGTGCCCGTCAAGATAATCTTGAAGGATAGTCTTATAACTATCAGAGATCGGCAGAACAGCATCACCGATAACAACACGGAAACGGTCGATTCCATCAATCTTCTTCATGTGTACGATATAAGAGCGATGAATGCGCATAAACTCTGGCTTAGGGAGTGACTCCTCTATCTTCTTCATGTTCATCAGTGTCATGATAGGCTTATGGTCATTATTAAGATAAATCTTAACATAATCTTTTACTCCTTCTATATAGAGAATGTCATCAAACATAATCTTAACCAGCTTATATTCGCTCTTTACAAATATAAAGCGGTCTGTCGAGGCGTTCTCTGCCTGATGTGTAGTCTGGAACCAATCCAATGCTCTGTTAGACGCATCTAAGAAATCATCATAGCTGATAGGCTTCATCAGATAATCTATAGCATTTGCTTTGTAACCATCAATCGCATACTGACTAAATGCAGTTGTGAAAATAATCTTAGTTTCCTTAGGTAGAATCTTAGCAAATTCAAGTCCACTAAGTTCAGGCATCTGAATATCTAAGAATATGAGGTCAACCCTATTATCACGGATGGCTTTTACGCCTTCTACAGCACTATTGAAAACGCCAATAAGGTTTAGGAATAGTGTTTTCTTTGCATAGCTCGCAAGCAAATCCGCTGCTAAAGGTTCGTCGTCAATGATTATACAGTTTAGTGTCATAAATGATTATTTTTGTTGAATATATTTTTCTGTTACTATCATATCCTTTTTCCCATTTGTATTTACCCGGATAGGCAAGTTCAAGGCGTCGTTCTACTTGTTTTAGACCTATTCCGTGGCCGTTTCTTTCGGCTTCTTCCTTAGGGTAATTACTGTTTTGTATAGAGAAAACGATCTTTTCATTATTTGCATCTAACCTTATATGGATAAAGTTCTTGTGCTCTGGACTAATTCCATGTTTAAAGGCATTCTCCAAGAGTGAGATAAATATCATCGGAGCAACATGTATGTTACAGTTAGAAGGAATGTTACACTGACGTTTAATCTCCACATTCTCTGGTATACGTATCATCATTAAATCAACGTAGTTGTGTAAGAACTCTACCTCTTCTTTTAAGCATACGTATGGCTGTTGATTGTCGTAGAGAATATGCCTTAACATCTTTGATAGGTCTATAATCGCCTTTTGTGCCTTTTCGGTGTCAAAGGCTGTTAGCGCATAGATATTATTCATTGTGTTAAGCAGGAAGTGGGGATTGACTTGTTGACGTAGGTTTACCAACTCGGCTTTTGTCATTGCGGTCTCTGCCTCACGCTTTTCCTTTTCAGCTTTCGACCATCTTTGTGCCATCTGTATTGAGGTGGCAACACCAGCACAGATGCTTAAATTGAAGATGTTACGGATGATGAAGAACAAGTGTGGGTATAATTCCTTGTTTTCTACATATATCTGATATGGATAACTCAGTAAGTCTTGCTCGCTTGAAGTATAGTACAACAATCCATGTTGCATGACAGACAAGAATACAATGAGTAGAGTATTAATTATCCAAAATTCCTTTTTACGTCCTTTCAGTAAGATGGGGGCAAGTACAAAATAGTTGATATATGCGACAACCATCATGGATAGTGGGATTATATATAATGAAAGGTCGTTCTGCCAAGATGTATGTCCACTCGGTGCATACAAGATGGGGATGAGGAAAAGTGGAACCCAAATAATTATTTGGCCCCATAAGCTTTTGAATATGTCTATTTGTTTCCTCATTTACTACCTTTGTTCGTCTATATAATCTATATCTGCAAACAAAGGTAATAAAACTTTTTGTAAAATAAAATGTATTGACGAATTATATGAGAAATATTTACATTAACCTGTGATAATGTATATACAAAAGCCCACTAATTAACTTATTTTTTGTAATCTAACTACCCTAAAAGACACTTAATAGCTCCTCTTCTATATTAGTTTTGCATCTTTTAGGGTAGTCTAATCGTATTGTAACAAAAATGTTTACAATACCTATTGTGATAAACGGTTTAATCTTGCAATATATTTGCCGAGTATATCGAATTCAATGTTTACGATTGACCCAATAGAAATGTCTGCAAAATTTGTGTTTTCACGTGTGTAAGGGATGATTGCAACCTTAAAGCTATCTTCTGTTGGTTCACAAACAGTGAGTGAAACACCATTCACTGTTACCGAGCCTTTGTCTACTGTAAAATAGCCACGTTGTGCCATCTCTCGTTTGTAAGGATATTTAAAGGTGAAATAGGTGCTTCCGTCTGCATCTTCCATGTTGATACATTCGGCAGTCTGGTCTACATGACCTTGTACGATGTGTCCATCTAATCTGCCATTCATAATCATAGAACGCTCTATGTTTACACGATCTCCCACCTTAAGCAATCCTAAGTTCGAACGTTCAAGGGTCTCTTTCATTGCGGTGACCGTATAAGTGTCGTCTTGAAAACGTACTACCGTGAGGCACACGCCATTGTGAGCAATACTTTGATCAATCTTCAATTCTTTCGTAAACGAACATTTGAAAGTGAAGTGGATATTCTCTTGTTCATGTTCAATCCCTGTAAGAATTGCCATTTCTTCTACTATTCCTGAGAACATAGCTAAAGTTTTTTTATTTCCTGTAAGATGTTTGTAAACCCGTATATGCGTGTTATTTGAAGGTTTTTATTGATTCACAGGCTCCTTATAGGAAATTAAGTTGTACATATTTCGTTACTTTGAAAATTGAAAAAGGTGAGGTACCACTTTGGAACCCCACCTCAATCCCTCTTCTTATCAGAAATGGGAAATAGAAAAGTCGTATCGACGATGTGATGAAAAGTCCGAGTATCAATGATAAGAGAGCTCCTCGTCTTTGTAATCCACCGGCCTTGCGGCTTAGTCGCTAAGATGCGTTTTATGTGGCCCGCCATTAACAAAAGAAGTCATCTCGGGTTTTCTAATTTATTTGATGACTATCCCGATCGAATCGATACGACTAAGTCTGTATCCTTTCTGCCTGCAAAGTTAGTATAAAGATTTTTATCTTCCAAACATTTTATACTTAAAAGTAATTACTGTATTGATAACAAATCGCAGTCGTTAATACCAATGATGGAATCTGTCTTGAGTGGAGAATTGGTAGATAATAGAGCGGATTGAACACCATAATGATGCTTTTATTTTTTTCTTTTTTGTTGTTTGTTTGATACTAACTGTTTGATTATTATTTCTTTATATTTAGTTGTTTCTTGTGCAGCTTACGCTTCTGATATTAAAAGTGGTGTACGAGTTTTGTCTTATGTTCGCGCCTGTTCTTGTGTGGTTTTCGTTTCTGATATTAAAAGAGGTTGTTCCGTTATATGTGATGAAATAGCTTATAAATGTAAAAAGGATTGTAATTCCTTTGCTTCCCCACTGATGATTTCACGATTCAGCCAGTTTGTCCTTTCTCTTTTTCTTTCCTCGCAAGGGTAATTTGATTAGTGAGGTTTGTCCTATAAAAGCTGCCTTACTCCTCTATCCGAACTGATGGCCGCTGATTGGAAGGGAGTGATGAAGAGTGGAGCAGTATGCGAGGTTAGCCCTATAAAACTGTTGGAAAAGAGGACAATTAACGCTAACCATGGAGACTGAATTTGTAGAGATTTTTCGGTAATAACTCTCTTCTTATTTCGGAAAGGGTCTGGAGACGATGATATAAGAGGCCTTTCTCTGTTCAAGAATATGCCCTTCTTGCATATAGAAGACGCCCTTCTTGGAGCAAGAGGGGCGTCTTCTATAATGCTGTATGTAACACATTGATTACTTGTATGTTATATATTTTGTTGTAGAGTGCGTATAGTCGTGTCTTGAGATGGTTTAGTGTAATGCTTTGTAAAGATATTTTGCGGTTTTAATAATTCCTCCAAAATGTGGGTTGAGTACCGAGATTGCATTATGAAGATACTGATGAAAGAAGTAGGATACTTTCGTCTCACACTGTGTAATACTACATTTTGTACACATGTAGAGCCACAGACAAGAGCCTTCGTCCTTTCTCAAGATCAATATGTATTGACTGTGGTGGAGTAAGGGTGGGGAAGGTAATCAAAGAGTTAGCCCCCTATAAGATGCTGATAAAAGGTTAATACTAACCATACAGCTCCTCTTATAGGGGTTAGCTCATTAGTTATAAGTTTGTAAGAAATATTTAAGCTATCACTCGAAAATTCCGATGAACCTTAAATAAGTGCATCTTGAAGAATCTCACCTAATGTAGGATGAATGTGAATGATGTCACGTATCTGTTCCAACTTAGCGTTACAATTCATCAATGCCGCAACCTCCTGAATAAGATCAGCAGAGTGTGCACCAAAGCAATGAGCCCCGAGAATAGTACCGTCTTCCGCAAAGAGAATCTTTATCATACCTTCAGTCTCTTCCATACTTAGGGCTTTTCCATTAGCTCGATAGAAACCCTTCCGAGTTGTGTATGCAATCTCTTCGCCTTTGCATTGGTCTTCTGTCTTACCGACACAAGCTGCTTCTGGATAGGTGAAGATAGCAGATGGCATTATGTCAAGACGAATATCATCTTTCTTCTTAAGTATATGATTGACTGCACGGAACCCTTGGAATGTCGCTGCATGAGCTAACATTTGACGTGCATTAACGTCACCAATGGCATAGATACCTTTTATAGTGGTCTCCATATTGTCGTTTACAACAACACCTCTACCATTTGTTTCTATCCCAGTTGACTCAAGACCAATATTGTCGATATTAGCTTGTCTACCCGTAGCAATCAATACAAGGTCGGTTTCTACGCTTGTCTCTTTCCCCTTCTTATCAAAGATTACGGTTGTATGAGCTTGTTCACTTTCTGAAGGAGATACAATCTTCTTAACTGCACTTTGCATATAGAAGGTTACACCTCTCTTCTCCAATATCTTTCTCAAGCGTTTTGCAATATCGCTATCAATAGGAGGGAGACACTCCTTCATGAACTCTATGACAGTAACCTCACTACCAAAAGCAGAGAAGGCTGACGCAAACTCCATTCCAATCACGCCTGCTCCTATGATGGTAAGACGCTTAGGAAGTTTTGGAATAGAGAGTAGTTCGGTGGAGGTAACAATGTTCTGTGCTGTTTCATCTTGTTTCAAGAAGTCTTCCTCAGTCATGAAAGGTGGCATCTTTGAGCGCGAACCAGTAGCAATGATGATATACTCTGCCTCTATCTGCTCGCCATTCACTTCGACAACATGGTCAGAAACAAAGCGAGCTTCCCCTTTTATAAATGTTATACCAGGTTGGTTCAATAATGCCTCTACGCCATCTCGGAGCTGAGCCATAACTCCCTCTTTTCTCTCCATGACTTTTGTGAAATCGAGTGGGGGAGGTGTGTTGTAAAGTGAAGACCCAATGAGATGTATTTCAGCGTCATGTGCAAGACACTTTGTAGGTATACAACCTGAATTAAGGCAGGTTCCACCAGGTTGTCCTTTCTCGATAATCGTTACTTCCATACCGTTTTGAGCAGCATAGGAAGCAGTCCGGTAACCACCAGGTCCCGAACCGATTATTAATAGATTTGTCTTTTTCATATTCAGTCTCTATTATAGAGTTACAGTGTTTAATGTATAGTTTTATTCTTACTGTTGGCTGATAACACTTTAATAAGGTTATCTTTTCGCATGTTAGTCTTCGGTAGTAGTTCCCTTTTTCTACTAACATCTTACTTCCGCTATGTAATTATCTTACATGGTGTTAAGTCTACATTCCTGTTGTGTTTGCTATGCGCAACACACATGCAGAATGTGAGCACATCGCTCGAAGATAGTTGTGTGGGCCACTATTAGTATAATATAATAAGGTGGCTAATACCGATATCGACTAACATCTGCGAGATTTATTTACCAAACAGTACTCCTATTTCTATACACTCTCTTCTGTGTCGTTGATAAGCTGACGATAAGTAAGGATAGGATGCTTGGCAGCAAGCACATCATCCACGCGTCCGATAGGAGTGTTGTAAGGTGCTCCTTTAACTAACTCTGGGTTTTCACGAGCCTCTTTAGCAATGATATGCATCACTTCGATAAATCCATCAATCGTGTCTTTGCTCTCTGTTTCTGTAGGCTCAATCATCATTGCCTCATGGAACAGAAGTGGGAAATAGATTGTTGGGGCATGATAACCATAGTCGAGCAAGCGTTTAGCTACATCCATTGTCGTAACTCCTGTACTCTTGTCCTTCAAGCCATCGAATACAAACTCATGCTTACAAAGAGTGTCAATAGGAAGTTCGTAATCATCCTTCAGACATTCCTTGATATAGTTAGCACTCAGTGTTGCAAATGGTCCCACCTCTTTTATATGCTTCTTACCAAGTGTGAGAATATATGTATAGGCACGGAGGATGACGAGGAAATTACCGAGATAACCACTGATACGGATGTTTGCAGTTGAGAACTCTTCTGTATTCTCTGAGTCTTCAATAACAAATCCGTCCTTTGTCTTGCTTACATGTGGCTTTGGAAGGAATGGTATCAGTTTCTCACAAACACCAACAGGGCCTGCGCCTGGTCCACCTCCGCCATGAGGGGTAGAGAATGTCTTATGGAGATTGAGGTGGATAACATCAAAGCCCATGTCTCCTGGGCGTGCTGCCCCTAACAGTGGATTGAGGTTAGCACCATCATAGTAGAGTAAACCACCACACTCATGAATGAGCTTAGCAATCTCAGGAATATCTTTCTCGAATAGTCCTAACGTGTTAGGATTGGTCATCATCATTCCTGCAATGTCGTCACCTAAGAGTGGTTTTAAGTCGTTTACATCAACAAGACCATCCGATGTACTCTTTACCTCTACTATTTCTAATCCACAAACTGCGGCTGATGCAGGGTTAGTTCCGTGCGCAGAGTCAGGTACAATAACTTTTGTGCGTTTCTTGTCACCACGCTGCTGATGATAAGAAGCAATGAGCATCAAACCCGTAAGTTCGCCATGTGCACCAGCGTATGGGTTGAGTGTGACGTCAGCCATACCTGTGATAGAAGCAAGTGCACGCTGGATATTATACTCCACTTCCAATGCCCCTTGCACTGTTTCAATAGGTTGATGAGGATGCAAGTCAGTGAATGAAGCCATAGATGCGACCTCTTCGTTAATGACAGGATTATATTTCATGGTGCAAGAGCCCAATGGATAGAACCCATTGTCTACACCAAAGTTGTTTTCGCTATGGTTAGTATAATGGCGCACAACGGTCATCTCGTCACATTCTGGTAGCTCAGCATCCTTCTCTCTCTTGCAGAAATCGGGTAGAGGATGATGTCCAAATTGATTTTCTGGGAGGCTGTAAGCACGTCTTCCTGGGTGTGATAACTCAAAAATCAGATTGCCATATAGTTTATTGTTCATTGTTGTTTAGATTTAGAAAGACATGGTGTTACTATAATAATCCAACGAGTGTGTCAATCTCCTCTTTAGTTCGTTTCTCTGTAACGGCAATAAGGAGTTTGTCATCATCAACCTTTATTCCTGGGAGAATACCCTGCTGTATAGCCTTATCGAAGAACTTGTCGCAGTCTTCAACATGCACAAGGAACTCGTTAAAGAAAGGCTTGTCGTAAACAAGTTTAACTCTTTTAGAATTAAGGAGTTGCTCGCAAAGATAATGAGCAGCATCGTAACTTATCTGCGCTGCCTCTTTCAGGCCTTCTTTTCCCATTATGCTCATGTAGATAGTAGCATAAAGAGCCATCAAACTCTGGTTAGAACAGATGTTGGAAGTAGCCTTCTGTCGACGGATATGCTGCTCACGTGCTTGCAAAGTAAGGGCAAATACGCGTTGACCACGACTATCTACAGTCTTACCAACGATACGTCCTGGGAGTTTACGCATAAGCTTTTCTGTTGAACACATATAACCTGCGTAAGGTCCACCAAAGGCCATTGGCAATCCAAGACTTTGAATATCACCGACAGCAATGTCCGCATTCCACTCCTTTGGAGTCTTTAGTAAGGCGAGGTCGGCAGCAACACTATTAATGATGAATAGTGCTTTCTTATTATGACAGGTGTCTGCAAAGCCCGTGAAATCTTCAATGATTCCATATCGGTTAGGCTGCTGTACGATGACACCAGCTACACCCCCTTCTTGCATCCTTGCCTCTAAGTCGGCATGTGATGTTACACCATCAACGGCCTTGATGGCTTCCAGTTTGATGCCATGGAAGTGTGCGTATGTTTTTAATACACCAATGATATTCTTGCACAACGTTTCAGAATAGAGCACTGTATCAGCTTTTTTCGCATTGTCAAAAGCCACCATCATAGCCTCAGCAGTGGCAGTAGTGCCTTCATACATGGATGCATTGGCAATGTCCATACCTGTAAGTTCTGCCATCATACTTTGGAACTCAAATATATAATGGAGTGTACCTTGTGATATTTCAGCCTGATAAGGTGTATATGAAGTTAAGAACTCAGAGCGACTTAGAAGGTGATTGATAACGCTTGGAGCGTAATGGTCGTACACTCCACCACCTGCAAAGCAAGTCAGTTTATTGTTCTTTTGACCGAGTTTCTCGAAGAACTTGCGTATTTCTAACTCGCTCATCGTGTCAGGGAGGTCATAGTCTCCCTTAAAACGGATACTCTCTGGTACCTCTGCATAAAGCTCATTAAGGTTCTTTATGCCGACACGTTCAAGCATCTGTTGGATATCCTCACTTGTATGAGGTAAGAATTTATGAATCATTTGTTTAGGACTGATTAGGTTAGTGTAGGCTGTTATATTAAGGAGGTGAGCGTTTATAAGCAAGGATAGGCTGTTCTTCTCTTCAGCTATTCAGTACTTATAAACGCCCACGTGTGGTGTTATAAGACTTTACTCAGCGCAGAACTCCTCGTATGCTTTTGCATCCATAAGGTTCTTGAGTTCAGCTGTGTCTGACAGTTCAACCTTTATGATCCAGTTTTCGTAAGCGTCTTTGTTTAGCAAACCTGGCTCATCCTCCAAGCTCTCATTTACTTCAATGACCTTACCAGAAACAGGGGCTTTGAGGTCGGAAGCGGCTTTCACGCTTTCTATAGCACCGAAATCATCGTCTATTTCAATGTCGTCATCAACATCAGGCATATCCACATAGACAACATTACCTAATGCGTGCTGTGCATAATCGGTAATTCCAATATACCCAATGTTACCTACTACTTTAACAAATTCGTGTGACTCAGAATAATAGAGTCCTTCAATTACTTTTGCCATAATATGTATGTTTATGATTGTTTATTAGTTATCTTATATAAGCGGGACGGATTATATTGATATTATGTATAGTCATTCTTTTTTATAAAGACTATTCAATTTCAATATAATCCTCCCATTATTGTTTCTTATCCGACTTTATTTCTTATAGTGATTGTCGTAGAATTTCTTCTTAACGACCGTTCCTGGGAATGTCTTCTTGCGTATTTGGATGTCAACTCTATCACCCATTTGAATGGACTCATCGACTAATGCAACAGCACAACTCTTATCTGTAGAGATAAGACGGTAGCCTGTAGTTACTTCACCGACTTCTACACCATCCTTAAGGACCTTGTATCCGTGGCGAGGAATAGCATTTTCGTCTAATTCAATACCACGAAGACGCTGACGAACTCCCTCTTTCTTCTGTTTCAAGAGAGCTTCCTTACCGATGAACTCATCCTTATCAAATTTTACAAACATAGATAGTCCAGCCATAACAGGGGTTATCTTGTCAGAAAGTTCATTTCCATAAAGAGGCATACCCACCTCAAAACGCAATGTATCTCGGCAGCCCAGACCGCATGGTTTAACGCCTGCTTCCATCAGCTTGTCCCATACCTTAACAATATACTCAGGTGTTCCATAGATTTCAAAACCATCTTCACCTGTGTAGCCTGTACGAGACACGATAACGTCAACGCCATCTTGCTTTAAGCACTTAACCTCATAGAACTTCAGATCTTTACAGTCAAGACCGAGCACCTCCTCTAACATCTTCTCAGCCTCAGGACCTTGAACGGCTAATTGACCGTATGCTTCACTCTTGTTCTCAATGGTAACATTGAAGCCTTCAGCGTTTTGTTCTATCCATGCTACGTCTTTGTCGATGTTTGAAGCATTGATAGTCATCAAGTAAAGCTGGTCGGCAAGTTTACAAATACAGGTATCATCTACTACACCACCATCTGGATAGCATATCATACCATAGAGTACTTTCCCCGCAGCAAGTCCGTTCACATCGTTTGTAAAGATGTGATTAATGTACTTATCAGCGTCGGGACCGCTTACGACAACCTCTCCCATGTGAGAGACATCGAACACTCCACAATGTTCTCTAACGGCATTATGCTCATCAATAATCCCTGTGTATTGAATGGGCATATCGAATCCAGCGAATGGAGTAATTAGTGCGCCTAATGCAACGTGTTTGTCATAAAGGCAAGTTCTTTTGTTTGTCATATTGTTTAGGTTTTAAGTTCTGCTCTTTTTTGTAACCTATATGTGTATTTACAATAGGTTGGCTTTAAAAATTAAGTTCGGTTGCAAAAATAAAGAAAAGTGATGATGTTACAAAATAAAATCGCAAGAAATGATGTTAATAAACTTAAAGTTAGGAATTGGTTGACTTTGTGAGTTGTATAATTAATGGTTTCCAATATTTATTAGTACTTTTGTATCTCATCAAGATAGTAAAGGGATTAGTTGGATGAAGAAGTTACAACAGATATTATTACTTATTGCATGCTTATTAGTTGTTGCTGTTGCTGCTGTACAAAGGGATAGTAAACTATTAGGAAATAGTGTGTTTAGCAATGGAAAGAAGGTCACAAAAGCTCGTGTAGATACGCTCCGTACGTTGGATGACGGAACTGTAGTTATTAATACAACTTACTTAGCAAAGGATGTGAAAGGCTTTGGCGGTGCAGTACCTTTAGAGATTTACATAAAGAAAGGTAGGATAGTAAAGGTAGAAGCTCTACCCAATTCAGAAACTCCCGATTTTTTTCATGAGGCGAGTGCCTTATTGACTCGTTGGAACGGTAAGACCACTGAGCAGGCATTAGCTATGAAGGTAGATGGTGTGACGGGTGCTACATTCAGCTCAAAGGGCATTATAGGGAATATGAAGGCGGGTCTACAGTATGCTGCAAATAACGTGAAAGAAACGTCTTTCCTCGATAAGTTAGATTTACGAACAAAATCTCTTGTAGGGCTTATCGTGGTTCTCATGGCAGCTATTATCCCTTTGTTTATCAAGTCTAAGCGTTATCGTGTGTTCCAACTCCTACTGAATTTTGTTGTCTTAGGCCTTTGGTGTGGTACATTTCTTTCGTGGTCTGTCCTTGTTGGGTTCATGTCAGGCGGTGTCAACATGTGGGTTTCACTAATTCCCATCATCATGTTGATTACCGCATTCATCTATCCACTATTTGGTAAGAAGAATTATTATTGTACGAACATTTGTCCTTTGGGATCCATACAAGATTTAGCTGGAATGGCTAATCATACTAAATGGAAGATGAGTAAGCGAACTGTACAATACTTAGAACGTTTCCGTAAGATTCTCTTTTGGCTTCTAATGCTTTTGATGCTCACGGGTGTATGGTCAGAATGGATGAACTATGAGCTTTTTGTTGCTTTCATTTTCAAGTCAGCTTCTTGGGTGGTTATTCTTCTGGCCATCGTCTTTGTGCTACTTTCTATCTTTGTTCCACGCCCTTATTGTCGCTTTGTTTGTCCTATGGGAAGCCTCTTTAAGCTGTCATCAACAAAGGTTACAAAATGGTTGTAAGCGGTGTTTTTATAGGTGAGGCGGGTGCGAAAATATTGTTGAATACTTGAATATAGCTTAGTCCAGATTATTTATATAGATGTATGTGTGTGTTTACTTAGAACTATCTTTTGGTGAGTATTCAACTTATTTTTATTAAGTTTGCACAATAACTCCTATACTTTACTATAAAAAGAACAATTATGAAGGTCGATATCAACCGTATAAAATACTTCTTAACAGTAGGACTTTTCTTGAAGAGGGAGCACAGCTCGAAGCGAAAGGACATTGCACTCAGAGAGTTACAGAAGTTCTATCTTGCTGTGAAATTCTTTTTTGAACGCAACCACGCTGCTTCTGCGACAGAGTTATCGTTCTCCACGATTATGGCAATCGTACCTATAGCGTCCATGATATTCGCTATTGCGAATGGTTTTGGCTTTGGACAATTCCTTGAGAAACAGTTTCGTGAGATGCTGTCGGCCCAACCTGAAGCTGCTACTTGGCTACTTAAGCTTACACAATCATACCTTATTCATGCTAAAACAGGCATCTTTATTGGAATAGGTTTGGTGATTATGCTTTATAGTGTATTCTCTTTGATACGAACAGTAGAAGGTGCATTCGATAGTGTATGGCAAGCTAAGGGCACTCGTCCCCTTAGTAGGGTGATTATAGACTATACTGCCATGATGTTTCTTGTACCCATAAGTATCATCATATTATCTGGCTTGAGTATCTATTTCTATAGTTTTGTAGAGAACTTAAACCGTCTTCGTTTCCTTGGGACCATTGCGAGCTTCTCACTTCGCTATCTTGTGCCGTGGGCTATACTTACGCTTATGTTCATAGTACTTTATGTTTTCATGCCTAATGCGAAGGTTAAGATAACGAAAACAATTGGTCCTGCGATGATGGCGAGCTTAGCTATGCTCTGTCTACAAGCTGTTTATATCCATGGACAGATATTTCTTACCAGTTACAATGCCATTTATGGTTCGTTTGCGGCACTCCCGTTGTTTATGTTATGGATACTTGTGTCATGGTATATCTGCCTTTTTTGTGCCGAGCTTAGCTATATCAATCAGAATTTAGAGTACTATGAGTGTCAGATTGATACGGAGGATATATGTCATAATGACTTTATGATGATGTGTGCAACGGTATTAAGCCATATCTGTCAGCGCTTTGCAAAAGGTGAGAAACCGCATACAGCTTTGCAGATAAAGGATGCAACGGATATTCCGGTACGTATCACTGTGGAGATACTTTACAAGTTAATGCAGGTAGACCTTGTTTCTGAAAACGTTTCTCCCACTTCTGATGAGGTCACTTACACGCCCACTTACGACACAACTAACATTACTGTTGGCGAGATGATAGCTCGTTTGGAGTCGGCTCCTGAGTCGTCGAAGTTGGGTCTTTTAGGTTTCTCTCCTCAAAGGATATGGAACCATGATATATATAATAAGGTGGAGAGTGTGCGTGTAGCTTATCTGAATGAACTGAAATCAATCAATATTAAGGAGCTGATAAGCAACGTTGAAGAGTAATCCCCACAGTATGTTATGCTGGGTGTTGGGTGTTGAATGTTAGGTGTTAATGGCTTGTTTTGCTGGGTGTTAGGTGTTGAGTGCTTGGTGTTGGGTGTTGAATGTTAGGTGTTAATGGCTTGTTTTGCTGGGTGTTAGGTGTTGAGTGCTTGGTGTTGGGTGTTGAATGTTAGGTGTTAATGGCTT
>FLSH01000105.1_pt1 | contig 49973 bp, 29 predicted proteins | sample 1550441 | NCBI WGS metagenome assembly FLSH01 (sample SAMEA4031756, study PRJEB14383) | metagenome | biome: human; feature: oral; material: saliva | place: Philippines | collected 2014 | reverse complement strand
CCAGCGGCGGGGCCGGAAATAATCAGAGGGGTACGCGCCTCATCAATCAGAATGGAGTCGACCTCATCGATAATGGCGAAGTTGTGGCCACGCTGAACCTGCTCCTCCACGGTCCACGCCATGTTGTCGCGCAGGTAGTCGAAGCCAAACTCGTTGTTCGTACCGTAGGTGATGTCCGCGGCATACTGCTTGCGGCGCTCGTCGGGCTCCATCGAGGAGAGAATCACGCCGCATTCCATACCCAGGAAACGGAACACGCGGCCCATGAGGTTCGCCTGGTACTCGGCCAGGTAGTCGTTCACGGTCACGATGTGCACGCCCTTGCCGCTCAGAGCGTTCAGGTATGCGGGCAGGGTCGCGACGAGGGTCTTGCCCTCACCGGTCTTCATTTCGGCAATGTTACCCAGGTGCAGTGCTGCGCCGCCCATAATCTGGACGTCGTAGTGACGCTTGCCCAGGGTACGCTTGGATGCTTCGCGAACCACCGCGAAGGCCTCCGGCAGCAGGATGTCGAGGGACTCGCCGTCCTTGACGCGCTCACGGAACTTATCGGTTTCCGCTCGCAGCTCCTCATCGGTCATGGATGCGAAGCTGTCCTCGAGCGAGTTCACCGCCTTCGTGTACGCCTCGAGCTGTCGCAGAACCCTCTTATCGCCGGTTCGGAGGATTTTCTCCAAGAAAGATGCCACTGAGCTTCTACTCCTTGATTGTCTCGGTACCCTCACCAAGGGCGCGCGAGAGTGCGCGCGGTGAGGCCTTCCTACATATTGTATGGCAGAGCCGCCTAATTCGCCCGTCCGAGCTCTTTTTTACGCTCTGCGCTCGGACCGTGAGCCATCAGCCTGGCGGCATCGGCCCCGTGCGCGGGGCACGCGAAAGCCCGGGCCCCGTAGCGGACGACCCGGCAATAATGCGTATTACCTTGCGTCCTTCGGGACCCGGGCCTTCCCGGGGTGAGAGGTTGCGGCTTACACCAGCACCTCACAGAAGATTTCTCAACGGGTATGAACCGTTACTCCCTGCCCGTCCGTTATTCGTCGGTCAGGGTGATGATGCCGTAGCTCCAGCCCTTACGGCGGTATGCCGCAGCCGGGGCACCGGTCTCGCTGTCAATGTACAGGTAGAAATCGTGGCCCACCAGCTCCATGCGGTCAACTGCCTCTGCAGCGGTCAGGCGCTCGCCCTTGAAGCTCTTGTGACGAATCTCGATGGGAGATGCGGCTTCGTCGGCCAGGGTGACCTCGCTGTTGTCGAAGGCGGCTTCTTCCACCGGAATATCCGGCAGCAGAATCTCGGTGATTGCCTCGCTCACAACGGGAATCGAGCCGGTAGCGTCAGCCACAGATACCGGGTGCTTGCCACCGCGCTTAGCCAGCTTGCGGCGGTCGCGTGCACGGCGCAGACGCTCCAGGAGCTTGCCGTAGGTTTCATCGAAGACCGCGAACTTATCGTTGCCCTGAGCCTCAGAGCGAAGGACCGGGCCGGTACCGACCACGGTAATCTCAACGCGGATGGACTCGCCACCGAGGTGACCGTCCTTGCTGAACTTGACGTCGATGTCCTTCACGTTATCACCGAGCTGGGCGAACTTCTGAACCTTCTCGCTCACGTACTCTTCCAGGCGTTCGGTGACCTTGATATTGCGGCCGTAGATGTTGACTTCCACGATCATTCCCTCCAGGTTGGGGGTTTATACCGCGTCCGGCTGGACCCGGTACGGGGGTTCGACCTCGATGCCGTTCCCTTGCCTATATTCTAATACGAATGGATGCCATACATCACTATATGTGACAAATATTCGCCTACATTACTCTCTATTTATCAATAGTCAGAACAATCTGCAGGCCCATTCACAGAAAAGGCGCATCTCACGGATTAGGTACTAGAGCGAGGCCTTCTTCGGTACGGAGGCTACGGCACACACGCCCAGCACCACGGAACCTGCCTCACGCAGAGCACGGACCATCTCCGCGGCCGTTGCGCCGGTCGTCACCACATCATCGCAGACGATGCACAGCCGCCCCTCAACCAGGGCCGGTTCCAGAACGCGCAGGGCCCCGTGCATCCGCTCGGAACGAGCCACCGCGGTCAGGGTCTTCTGTTCCTCTCCCCCGGAGGCGCCGCCCAGACGCCCGGTCAGGGCCCCCACAACGCTACCGAGACTTCCCCCGGCACTCCCGGATGGGCTGGAGGTGTACCCCATGATGTCCAGGGGCATCACCCTCATGCCGGCGGGAAGGCGCCCCTTCAACCGTTGGGACGCCTCACGGGCCAGGAGCGAGGCCGGGGCGTAGCCTCGTCGACGCACGCTCGCGGGTGAGGATGGGGCAGGAATCAGCAGGACCTCGCTTTTGGCGGCACCGGACGCGGGATTCCGAACGAGCTCCCCTCGGTGCGCGCGCAACAACTCGTACACGCAACGAGCCAGGGCCTCCCCCATCAACGGCACAAGATTGGTCCGCCCCGCGTTCTTCATCCCCAGAACAACCCGGGGCACAATCCCGTCATAGCGCGAAGCCGCCACGGTTTCCGGAACGTCCTGCACCGGATGCACCCGCTCGACCCTCACGCAGGCGCGCTCCCAGCGGTTCAGGCACCCATCGCAGAGCGCGGGCCCCGAACCGTACGGCAACACCGCGGAACAGCAGGAACACGACCGCGGCAGGAGCAACTCACCGAGTGATCCCCACGCGCTCTCCACCCAGCGCACGGGGTGCTCCGAACCACGCACGGGCTTCCGGCCTGGGGCCCGTTCAGAATTCAAACCACGCTGTTGTGAATTCATGCAAGCGCCCTAACCGGCGTAGCTAATCTCGTGCAGAAGGGTATCCAAGCGGGTCCAGCCGCGCTCCTCCAGCACATAGCAGGAACCATCGGAGCGGTGGGCAATGATGTTGGAGGTATTATCGGCCGTCGACACGCTCATCACGCCGTCCAGACGATCCAGCTTCGTCTCCTCACCGCTCAGCGAGATTACCTCGGATTCACCGTTCTTCACGTTCACCACTACGACGTTCTGATCGCCAGCCCACCGCGCGCTACGGGGCACCACCGAGGAGCTAAGACGCACCATCTCGGTCAGGTTGAGCGGCTTACCGGCGTCGTCACGCACCACACCCGAAATAATCACGGCCGACGCACCCTCCGTGGAAGCGACAATCGCAATGCGCGCGCTATCGTGCGACACGTTGATGCTGGTGAAGCTCAGGTTACGCGGCCACGACATACCGATATCGACCCCGCGCTCGCGTTCCTGAGCGTCCTCGGAGCTCGGCTTGAAGGCACGCACCGTGCCCTCGGCATCGGCGGTCCACACCCAACCGTACGCGTCAAAGGTCGGGGCGGTCAGATTCGAGCCCTGCCACACTCGGCGGGCGGTCCCCTGGTACACCGTGTACAGGCTGCCTGCATCGTTCGCCAGGCAGGCAAACATATCGCCCGAGTAGCTCATCGCCGGGGCGCTCAGCTGGCTGACACCGCGCAGGAGCATCTGCTCACCCGAGGCGCTCATGTAGTTATCGCGGGCCACCATCTGCCCGTTCGCGGTGATGGCCACGGTACGGTCGGGGACCGAAAGCGTCAGCGGTACGGGCATGTACCCGTTCGGAGTCTGCTCGGGAATGAGGGTGCCGTTGTAGTACACCTCGGTCTTCTCCAGGCCGGAGAAGTTGCTGAGCCCGTGAACAATCTGCTCGCGGATACGCGCCAGGCGAGAATCATCCAGCCGCTCACCCGTCAGGCGCACCGTGGCGTCCTGGTTATTGACGAGGCGTGCCTCGTCCAAGGTCATGGAGTCGGTCAGGGCGGAGAAAGCGACACCCTTCAGGTAGGATGCAGGGCCGGACATCAACATGCGCACCAAAAGTTCAAAGTAGTTCTCGATGTGCGGGAACCACCGGATATCGGGCACGGCGTAGCGGAAGGCTCGATCGTAAAAATACAGGCGGTAGGGACTAAACACCCGCTCAAATTCGCTGCCGTCAAGCCACAGCCCATCGGGGCAGGAGCTAATACGCCACTGGTTGTCTTCCTTGACCAGCTTGAAGTCCTGGGTCTCGGTCTGCGCCTCGGGGAAGGTGCTCGTCAGGCCCTGGCTGTTCACCGTAGCGGTCTGCTGGAAGCGCACATGGTAGGTGCTCTCCGCCGAGTTAGAAGAAGAGATTCCCTCGTCGGCCTGGGCTTGAATCGTGTTGCGGTACACGCGAGTCGTGCCGAGGGGATTCCAATGCTGGTTATACGAGGAGCTCAGGTACTGGCGGGCCACAGCGTAGTTCTCGATGCTGTCGACTCCAGCACGGACAAAGCCTTCGATAATGGCCTCGGGGGTAGCACCGGCCAACGGGCCGGGCGCACGCGCCGGGGAGGTCTTCGAATCCTTCGCTCCCAGAGTGCTACTGTGCTGCGTCACGTGGTCATTCGAGGGAAGACCGGCACAGGAGCTGAGGAGCGCCGCCAGCGAGGCGACGCCCGCAGAGAGCGCAACGCGCCGAGAGAAAACAGCGCCCTGGGACATAGGGGTCAGACCTTCCTCTAGAACAGTGACGTTATGGCCGTCGCTCCCGTAGAAGTAACAGCGGAGTGAAAATATACGTTCCTCGATTGTACTGGCTAGGTACCTCGTGCACGCAATGTGACGGGGCACATTGCGCGTGCGAATCATCCATGGATTCCCTTTGATCGCCAGAAAAACATCGCGCCTCGTCGGGGTGGGAACACTCCCCCCGAAAAAAGGCATGCCCTTGACGGTTTGGGTAAGGTTAGGAAGCTACCCTTCCTCACCCTCCGCGGTGTCCTTCTTCTGCCGTGGGTCGATCGAGGGCAGGGTATCCTGCGCAATCGCGGGACGGTTAGTCGACGCTTCCGGTTCGCCGGTCGCCAGAACCGGGGACTCCCCGAGCGGAGCGCCGTGAACCAGCGGAAGGTTCATCGTAAAGCAGGCGCCGCGGCCCTTCTCGCCCCATGCCTCAAGCGTGCCTCCGTGCAGGCGCACATCCTCAGCCGCAATCGACAGGCCCAAGCCGGTACCGCCCAGGGTGCGCTTACGCGAGGTATCGGCACGCCAGAAGCGGTTGAAGACCTGAACAGCTTCGTCCTCGGACAGGCCGATGCCGTGGTCGCGCACGGCGATGCCCAGGTTCGTGGCGTTCGCATCGACATACACATCAATCGGCCGGGATTCACCGTGCTCAATCGCGTTATACAGCAGGTTGCGCAGCACACGCTCAATACGCACACGGTCCATATCGACCATGATGCTCTCGTGGTTCGTGTGCACGTTCAACTTCGTGTTCGTCCGCTCCAGGTGCGGCAGAGCCTCCTGCAGAATATTCGACAGCACCTGGATGAAGTCCTCGGTATCAATCGTCAGCATTGCACTACCGGCATCGAAGCGCGAAATCTCGAGCAGGTCGGCCAGCATCGACTGGAAGCGGTCCACCTGACCGTGTAGAAGCTCCACGCTTCGCACCTGCATCGGGGTCATGTTCTCACGCGAGTCGTAAAGCAGCTCGGTGCCCAGACGCACCGTGGACAGCGGGGTGCGCAACTCGTGCGACACGTCCGAGACGAAGCGCTGCTGCAGGGTCGACAGGCGCTCCAGCTGAACAATCTTCTCCTGCAGAGAATCGGCCATGCGGTTGAAGGAAATACCCAAACGCGCGGCCTGGTCCTCGCCCTTAACCGACACGCGCTGGTCCAAATCACCGGCGGCCAGACGCTCCGCCGTGATGGCGGTCTGCGTAATCGGGCGCACCACGAAGCGGGTCACGAACCACACCACGGACAGCACCACGGTCAGCAGGGCGCAGAAACCGCCGAACAGCACGAAGTTAATGTGCGCAATCGTCTCGGACGAATCGGTCATGTCGTACACGGTGAACAGACCGTAGTTAGGATTCTGCGCGATAGAAACGTGCGTACCCACGATAAGCACGGGGTAGGTGCGTTCGCGGTTATTCTCAAACGTTGTAATAGTGGAGGTCTGCCAATACACGCCGTCCCTATCGCGAACGGTGTTCTTGAAATCCGTGGGGATGCTCGACGAGTTCAGGGACTTATCGCTACTCTGCTCGGGGATAAAACCCTGCTTGCCTTGCCCCTCCAGCGGCACAAGGATCCAGCTACGTTTGCCGGATGCGCCGGCGTCCAAGACCGTCAGGGTACGGCTCACGTTACGACGAATCTCGCTGTCGCTTCGCATCTCGGAGGATTTCAGCACGCTCTGCACGTTACGGAAACCGCTGATCGACTCCTGAAGTGCCTGCGACTTCTGGTTCTCGAACAGGCTCGTTGCGATCTGGCTCGACAGGGACCAGCCCACCGCCAAGAAGCTCAGGAACATGAGCACTCCGGCGGTTGCCAATGCACGGAACTGAAGGGATTCACGCCAGAGCCTGCGCATCCGCTGCGGAATGTTTCGGCGCGGCTTGCGATTCTCCCGCGCCCGAGGGGTTCGGGTACGCGAAGAGGCGGAGGCAACCGCCTCCGCCGCCAAAGCGCCGTGCTTACGGCGCGACTTCGCAACAGACAATCAGGTTATCCCTTCGCCACTGTGGTGAGAGTCGTCGTGTGTTCCCGCTTAGTTTGCGGAGGAACCAACCAGTTCGGTCGGAATCTTGTATCCGACACCGCGCACTGTCTGGATAAAGCGATCCGCGCCCAGCTCGTCGAACTTTGCACGCAAGCGCTGGACGTGCACATTCACCAGAGAATCGCTCACGTCGGTGTAACCCCAGACCATGTCCAGCAGCTCCTGACGGCTCAGGGCCTGGCCGGGGTGGCGCACCAGGGCCGCCAAAAGATCGAACTCCAGCGGAGTCATCGGGACCTCGGTGTCGTGGTACTTCACCGTGCGGCCGTCCATATCCATGACGATATCGCCAATCGACACGACCAGCTGGCGGCTCTCACGCGGGCGCAGGCGGGTGCGGATGCGAGCCAACAGCTCGGCGTGCTTAAACGGCTTGGCAATGTAGTCGTCGGCGCCGGCCTCCAGGCCCTTCACCACGTCTTCGGTATCGCTCTTGGCGGTCAGCATGATGATCGGCACGTTCGAGGAACGGCGAATCTGCTGACACACCTCAATACCGTTCATTCCGGGAAGCATTAGGTCCAGAAGAACCAGGTCGGGAGTGGAGCGCATAAAGGTTTCAAAAGCGCGTGCACCATTCTCGCAAAAAACGGCGTTGAACCCCTCCTGTGCGAGCACAAGACCAATCATCTCCGCCAGGGCGTCATCATCATCAACCACCAGAATGGTGTGTGCGTCGCCTACGCTCACAGTACCTCCCTAAAGAATTGCCGAAATTACTTACACTAAAATGTCATTCCTCTAATCATACCCCGCACTCGCCCAGGGCTCGGGCACACTCTGCCACTCGCGCCAGAGAAGCCGTCGCTTCTGTGAGGCTCAGCGAGGCGTAGCCTCCGGCGGGCAGACGAGCGTCGTCGGGCATGAGGCCCACGGAACTCAGCTGACGGGCATCCAACCCCACCTCGCGCCACAGGTTGAAAAGGCGTCGCGCCTGGTGAGGCACCATTTCCTCGGTGACGACCGGCAGCCAGATGCGGGCCCCCGCATCCACTAGCTGGGCGATAGGCTCCCAAGAGCGCGGATCGCTCAGGGGCGGCACGTGCAGCGTTCCTGCCCCGCGCGGACGGGAACGGTCGGGGTGCAGCATCAGGGCGCAGGGCAGGGCGGGGTTGGCTGCAGCCTGCATGGTTTTGAACATCTCGAGCGCGTCCAGGCTCGGGGCGGGCTTAACACTCACCTTCGGCGCGCGCAACGGCTTCACCCCGGTGCCGTCAATATTCAGGATGACCTGCAGGTTCAGGTCGGCGCACCGCTCCGTCAGGCGCCTGTACGCCTCGCGATAGACGTGTGGTTCAATTGCCGGCAGGGTACGGAAGCCGCTCACGGTGGGGATAGAGCCCTCCAGCAGGCGCTGAAATTCTGGCTCGTCAAATTGCACGGCCAGCGGCGCGGTCGGGGCTTGCAGGGCCTCCCGCAGGAGAATAAACCAGCGTTCCATACCCTCGAGGAAAGAATCCAGCAGATCGCGGCTCGCGCCGGCATCGCTCATCGCCCGTTCGCCACCGGGCAGGTACACCTGCGCGGCGAGGCTCAACGGACCGGTGAGCTGGATCTTGTAGGCGGGGCGGGTCGCCCTTTCTCCCCCAGTCTGCGTTGAGGTGCGGCGGCCCGAAGCGCGTGAGCCCACTCGGTCAGCCAGAAGATTGATATCCGAGAGCAGCCGGTCCTCGGCCAGGGCCGATTCGCGTGCACCGCGTCCGGTGCTGTGCACCATGCGCCAGCCGAAGGATGCACCGTCAAAGGCGATTCCCTCGCAGATTGCCAGGGTGCGCGCGGTCGCGGTCCCCTTCCAGCCGGTGGCCGGCAGCTGCGGCAGATAGGGCAGATGTGGCGCTCCCAGTTCTCCCTCGATGCGGGCCATCGCCTCCGCCAGGGAGGTTCCGGGGAAGGGCCCGGTGCCGCTGGCGCGCACCAGAGGACGCTCGGCGGCGAGGGCCGCGAGCTCCCGCTCGTCCAGCTCGTCGCCCTCGGGGGCACGGTACTCGCCGGGCATCAGCAGACGTTGAGGCATCGGTTCCGGCGCGGGGCCTCGCCCGCCCCGGCGAAGGCTACTCTGCATGATCGGCCGAGGCGGGGTTCTCGCCCTGCTCGGAGTCCTGCTGCTCAGCCGCGATACGAATGTGGTGACGAATCACCTCAGAAATGATGAAGTTCAGGAACTTCTCGGCGAACTCGGGGTCCAGGCTGGACTCCTTCGCCATAGCGCGCAGACGGGCAATCTGAGCTTCCTCACGGCCGGGGTCGCCCGCCGGCAGATTGTGCTTAGCCTTGAGCAGACCCACGCGCTTCGTGGCTTGAAAGCGCTCCGCCAAAATGTGCACGAGGGCCGCATCGAAGTTGTCGATGGAGCGGCGCATCGCGAAAAGCTCCTCGTAGACCTCGGGCGCAACCTCATCGCCCATGGAGGTGGCATGAGGGTCAAATTCGCAGGACGTGTGTTCGGCGGTCATCGGTTTCTCCTCAGATTGGTTGTGGTCTTCTGTGCGTTGCTGCTGCAGTGTGGTTGGGGCAAACCGCGAGAGTATTTACTGCTGTGCCTTATGCGCCCAGGGCTTCCTGAATATCCTCGCGGTTCAGGGAGTATGCGCGGGCAATCGTGGACTGGCCCAGCACGCGGGTGCCCTGGTAGAGCACCATGGTCTGGCCGGGAGCGACGCCCGAGAGCGGGTCCAGCAGGCGCACCACGGTCTCCAGGCGCAGCGCGTTCTCTTCTTCAGCTTCGGGGTCGGGGGCCCAGGTCAGGTACGCCTTGGCGCGCACCGGGTCGGCGTGGGCACGCACCTGCGCGGTCACCTCAAACTCTTCGCTGCGAGCGCCTGGCTGCTCCGGTTCCTGCAGGAAGCGGGCTGCCTGATCCACCGGGACTCCCGCCCAGGTGGCGCGGATGCCGCGAATCTCGTCCACGGCCAGAAGCTCGCGGGATCCGACAATCACCTCGTTCTCTTTGGGGCGCACCTCCAGCACGAAGCGAGGCTTGCCGTCGGGGGCGGGGCGGCCCAGGGCCAGGCCCTTACGCTGACCGACGGTGTAGGCCTGTGCGCCGGGGTGCTCGCCAAGCACCTGGCCGCTCGTGTCCTTGATGAGGCCCGGGCGCATCTGGATGTGCTCGCCGAGCCACGCGCGGGTGTCCCCCTCGGGGATGAAGCAGATGTCGTAGGAGTCAGGCTTCTTCGCCACGGAGAAGCCGCGCTCGGCGGCCTCGGCACGCACCTGTGCCTTCGAGGGGGTATCGGCCAGGGGGAACCAGGCGTGCTTGAGCTGCTCGTGGGTGAGCACGCCGAGCACGTAGGACTGGTCCTTGGCCCAGTCGGCGGCACGGTGCAGCTCACGGTTACCGTCCTCGTTCGTGATGACGCGGGCGTAATGGCCGGTCACCACGGCGTCGAAGCCGAGGGCGACGGCGCGTTCGAGCAGGGCCGCGAACTTGATCTTCTCGTTGCAGCGCATGCAGGGGTTGGGGGTTCGCCCGGCCTCATATTCGGCGATGAAGTCGTCCACGACGTCTTCCTTGAAGCGTTCCGAGAAGTCCCAGACGAAGAAGGGAATACCCAGCTGGGAGCAGACGCGGCGGGCGTCCATGGAGTCTTCGAGGGTGCAGCATCCGCGGGAGCCGGTGCGCAGGGTTCCGGGCATGCGCGAGAGGGCCAGGTGCACGCCCACGACCTCGTGACCCGCATCGACGGCGCGGGCCGCGGCCACGGCGGAGTCAACGCCGCCGCTCATAGCTGCCAGAATCTTCACTACGCTATTCCTCGTTTCCGTGGCCGAACCTTTCCGCGCGTTGCGCGGCGGGGTGTTCGGCCGGTCCTGTGTTGATGTCGTCTATACGCCGATGCTCTATCGGCTGCCTCGGATGCGCGGGTGCGCAGAGGCACGCGGGCCCGGGGCTGTAGCTACCTATTGTACGCAGGGCGACGCCCCGGTACCGGGCAGTGCACCCTCAGCGAACCTCCGGTCCAGGGGTGAGGTTCGGGGCTTCGGGGTGTTTTGGGCGGTTCCGGGGCGTTCTATGCGGGGATGCTTAGTGCCAGCGGGATGCGTCCGGCAGCTGAGACGACAGCCCAGCCTTGGCGGCCTGGGTGTAGGCGGCGGGCAGGGCCGCGATGAGGCGCGCAATATCCGCGCCGGTGCTCGAGTGGCCGAGGGTGAAGCGCTGGGCGCTGCGGGCGGTGTCCTCGTCCATGCCCATGGCGATGAGCACGTGGGAGGGACGGGTCACCCCGGCGTTGCAGGCCGAGCCGGTGGAGCTGCTGATGCCCTGCATGTCCAGCAGGAAGAGCAGGGTGTCGCCCTCTGCGTTCTCGAAGGTGAAGTGCGCGTTGCCGGGCAGGCGCTTCTGGCCGGGGTACTCCTCGGTGAGCGGGTCCTCGCCGCTCAGGTGCGCCTGCGGAATGAGCGCGCTCACGGCGGCCACGAGTTCGTTGCGTAGCGCGGCGATGCGGGCCGATTCCTGGGGCAGGTGCTCAACCGCGTGCACGGCGGCTTCGGCAAAGCCCGCGATGGCGGGTGCGTCGATAGTGCCGGAACGCACGGAGCGTTCCTGACCGCCGCCGTGGAGCACGGGGGTCATCTGCACGGCGCGGGTGGCGACCAGCGCACCGATGCCCATGGGGCCGCCAATCTTATGGCCGGAAATGGCGAGGGTGGTCGTGCCGCTGGCATGGAAGTCAATCGGCACAGCGCCAAAGGCCTGCACGGCGTCCGAGTGCATGGGAATCCCGTACTCGGCGGCGATAGCGGCAATCTCGGGGATGGGCTGCACGGTGCCCACCTCGTTATTGGCCCACATGACGGTCACGAGCGCGACGTCCTCGGGGTTCTTCTCGATGAGCTCGCGGACCGTCTGCGGGTTCACGCGGCCGCGTTCGTCCACGGGAATCCATTCAATCCGTGCGCCCTCGGCCTTTTCAAGCCACTCGCAGGTGTCTTCCACGGCGTGGTGTTCGATGGAGGAGACGAGAATTCGGGTACGCCGAGCGTCTTCCTCGCGGCGCTTCCAGTAGATGCCCTTGACGGCGAGGTTGTCCGCCTCGGTGCCGCCCGAGGTGAAAATAACCTCGGCGGGGTCGGCGCCAATGGCGCGGGCTATGCGTTCGCGGGCGTACTCGACGGTGGCTCGGGCGTCTCGGCCCAGGGCGTGCAGTGAGGAGGGGTTGCCGCCCGCGCGCATCTGTTCGACCATCGCGTCGATGGCGGAGGGAAGCACCTCGGTGGTTGCGGCGTGGTCAAGGTAGACGCGGCCGTTCTGGCGGTTGGTTTCTGCGCTCATGTGTTCCTCCTGCTTGCTCGCGAATAAAGGGGCGAGAATGAACGGGGGCGCGGCTGACCGGATGCACGCGCCGGGTGCACACGCCCACCTGGCCATTCTAGCGCGTCCCCCAGCTCGCGGCGGTCTCGTCCGCTCCCTACCTGATGCCCCGTTCGCTTTCGTCATGGGTTCCTCATGCGGCGGAGGCGACCGCCGAGCCCACCTGGCCGCGCGGTACACTTAGGAACGTGTTCAAGATTCTTTTCTATACCCCCGAGATTCCGGGTAATACCGGTAACGCCATCCGCCTGGCCGCGATTACCGGTGCCGAATTGCATCTGGTGGAGCCGCTGGGTTTCAACTTCGATAACGCCCACCTGCGCCGCGCGGGCCTGGATTACCACGACCTGGCCGTGGTGACCGTCCACAAGACCCTCGAGGACGCCTGGCGAGCCCTCGAGCCGGAGCGCGTCTTCGCGTTCACCACCACGGCCTCGACCTCCTACGCGGATATCGAGTACCGTCCCGGAGACATCCTCATGTTCGGCCCCGAGTCGGTGGGTCTGCCCGCCGAGGTACAGCGGGACGAGCACATTACCGAACGGGTTAAGATTCCCATGAAGCCTGGCCGCCGTTCCCTCAATCTGGCTAACTCCGCATCGATTGCCGTGTTTGAGGCCTGGCGCCAGAACGGATTTGAAGGAGGCGCCATCTAGCATGGCTACCGCACACCACGATTTGCCCGAGCACATGGTTCAGCAGATTCTGAGTTCTACCCCTCCCCTGGCCGAGCAGATTCGCCGGGATCCTGAGAATAAGGAGTACACCGAGCAGGGCTGGGAGCCGGTCTATTCGGCGTCACCTAGGGCACGCATCGTGGTGATTGGTCAGGCACCGGGGCGTGCCGCGCAGGAGAGCCGTATCCCGTGGAACGACCCGAGCGGCGTGAAGTTGCGCGAGTGGATGGGCGTGACGGATGAGCAGTTCTATAACCCCGACCTGATTTCGCTGTTGCCGATGGATTTCTATTACCCGGGTAAGGGCGCGCACGGCGATAACCCGCCGCGTAAGGATTTCGCCCCGAAGTGGCATCCGCAGCTTCTGGAGCTCATGCCGAACGTTCAGCTAATTCTGCTGGTGGGCGCGTACTCCCAGAAGTACTATCTGAACGGTAAGCGCGGTCCGAAGGCCGAACGTAACCTGACCGAGACGGTACGCGCGTGGGAGTCCTACCTTCCGAAGTTCCTGCCGCTCGTGCATCCTTCGCCCCTAAACTTTAGGTGGCAGGCGAAGAACCCCTGGTTCGAGCAGGAGGTCATCCCTGCCCTGCAGAAGCGCGTAGCAGAGATTCTCAAGAACGCCTAGCCTTCCCGCAAGGCCGTTCCCGTAGCGCTAATACGACGAAGCTCCCGGCCCTCACATCGAGGGTCGGGAGCTTCGTCTCTATTTGCTCTTCTACCCGCCCGTATTTGTCGGCTCGCATCCCCGTCGCAGAGGCGAGCGCCAAAGAGGCGGGTTAGCGCTACGAGCTGGCGCTGCCCAGGGTCACGGTGATGTCCTTGGTCGTCCCGCCGCGCTTAACCTTGAGCGTCATGTTCGAGCCGGCCGCCGCCGCACGCACCGTGCCGTTGAGCTCGTCGCTCTTCGTGATGGGGTGGCCGTCCGCCTCCACTACGATGTCGCCGGCACGCAAATCTGCCTTGGCTGCGGGGCTGCCGGAGGTCACAGAGCTAATCTCCACACCGCCGGAAATCAGCTTCGAGGAGCCGCTACCGGTGTCGGCGGGGCTGTTCTTAACGTTCGCACCCAGGTAACCGTGGGTGGCCTTGCCGTTAGCGATGATTTCGGAGGAGATACGCTTGGCGTAGTTCGAAGTAATCGAGAAGGCCATACCGTCGGCGGTACCGCCGTCCTGGCTGGCCTGGCCCTGCGCGTTAATGCCGACCAGTTCTCCCTTGAGGTTGACGAGCGGGCCGCCGGAGTTACCGTGGTTGATGGGGGCGTCAGTCTGAACCATGGGGATGTAATTCTGGCCCTTCTCATCGGCAGGCTGCACGCGGTTCGCGTTCGACACCACGCCGGAGGTGACCGTGTCGGTGCGGCTGTAGGGTGCACCGAGGGCCACCACGACCTCGCCCGAGACCAGCTTCGAAGAATCTCCCCAGGTGATGGGCTGCAGGTCAAGACCGGAGGAGTTAATCTTCAGGACAGCCAGGTCGGAGGCTTCATCGCGCCCCACAATCTTGGCGGTGCGCACCGTACCGTCGTTCAGGCGCACCTCGACGATGGAGGCTTCCCTGTTAGAGAAAACCACCACGTGGTTATTCGTCAGGATGTGTCCTTCCTTGTCCAGAACGACGCCGCTACCGCCGCCGGCAGTGCTCGACCCGTCAGATGCCACGATGCTAACGGTCGAGGGAAGAACCTTCTTCGCGGTCTCGGCGACGCCGGTAACAGTCGACGAGTTGCTGATATTGGAACTCACCGACCCACGAGAGGAGCTCGAAGAGGAGGAACCGGCCGAGGCGGTGAAGGACCCGACGCCGGCGCCCACGCCGCCACCCACGAGGGCCGCGAGCACGGCCGCAGTGAGAACAACTCCGCCGCCGTAACGCTTGCTCTTCTCCGGGGCGGGGGAAGCTACCGTAGCGGTCGCACGATACCCGTAGCCGTTCTGAGGGTACGCCTGCGAGTAGCCGTTTTGGGAGGCCTGGTACCCGGCCTGCTGATAACCCTGGTAATTGGGTTGCCCGTTTACGCTCTGCAGAGGCCGTGTCGCGTCGGAGAGGCCGTCGTTGCCGCCCGGGGACCATCCGGTGTTCTGAGTCATGGGTTTGTTCTCCTTGAAGTCTACCCGTGCGTCGTTCGGGCGCACTATCTCTATCTACTGTAGAGGGTCTTTTGTACCGTTCGATGCTTTTTCACTGTCGCTCAGCGTAGAGTTCCCTGGGAATTTTCTGAGTGTCGGCTTTTCCCCGCGCTACCCGCGAAGTGCCCGCAAATGAGAATCTAGCGAACGGCAATCTACACAGCGGTGCCCGCCTCCACGCACAGCTGAAGCACAGAGAAGACCCGTAGCGTGGAGGGCAGATGATAAACGAAGGAGGAACTCCAGTGATTGCAACCATAATCTTTTGCGCCATATTGGTTTGCTCAATCGGCATCGGTGCCGGTGTGGTGGCCTGCTGCTCAGGCATGGTGTACCGCCGCCAGCAGGAGGAACAACTCCACGAGCGACACCAGAGCGCGGCCATCTCTAGATAGCGTTGGCCAAGACGACGGATAAGACTCCACCGTCGAACGAGTTTTCCGGTACGGGAGTTGAGAGACCCGTAACGGATGGGGGTGTATCCCCGAAAGTGTCCTTCGGCTCGGGTGAGGCCGAGCCGGGACATATGTGTTAAGTGATGAGTGATGAGGATGCGGTCCCCACCCCGAATACGGGTGGGGGCCGCTTCTTTGTTTGGGCTCGTACCTGCGTTAGCTCCGCGTCCCGGGCTCACCCGCTCCGCAGGATGGCTCGGGTATCGACTCTTAGTATGCGGCGGATTCACACGCTCCCGAGCACGGCGGGGCATGCTGGGCTATCGTAAAGACATGAGTACTTCCTGCGCCGCGTTCGCTCTTCTCGCCACGCTACCTTCGCTATCGGTGGCGGGCCCTGCACCCCTGTACACCCTCCTCGGGGGCGTACTCGCTATCACCCTTGTCGTTCTGCTGGTTAGCCTCCGTGCCCAGAAACGGCGGGGCAAAAACGACGCGCAGCAGAATCAGCGGGTGTCGCCTCCGTACAGCCCGTACCCGACGAGCACACCGCAGGCACCTCCCCATGCTCCGGGACAACCCCAGCACGGGTACCCTCCGCATGTTCAGCCTCCGCAGGCGCAGAACCAGCAGGGTCAGCCCGTCCGGGGTGCCGTCAGCTATCCGCAGCAGTACCTGCCGAATCCGCAGCCCTCGAGTGCCCCGCAGGGTACCGCCCCGGCTAACGACGCACAGCAGAACCGTGTTGAGAGCACCGCAGCGAAGCAGGGGGTGCCCTCCCCGCTCGCTCCCCTGCAGGTGGAAAACCCCGCGGGCGCTCAAGATGCCGGTGTGCGCGAAGAATCCCGGCCGGAGGAGGCCGCCGTTCGGCAGGAAGCCACTCCCCCGATCGGGACGGCTCAGCAGGAAGAAACTACGCAGAAGGACGAGGCCGACCAGCCCAAGCCAGCACCTTCCGACCCTTTCTCTTTGAGCACCAACTTCAAGCTCATTCCCCCTCTAGAGTACGCGCAGCGCAGCCGCTACCCCATGGTGCTTTCTGTCAGTAAATCTGAGGATGAGGTCTTTGCGCTGCCGTCGATTAGCGGTGTGCCGCAGCATCTGCTGGTGGGCACGCAGGAGAATCATGTTCCGCTGAACCAGCGTCAGCGCTGGGAGCAGGTCAGCATCCTGGAGAACTACCTCATGCGTGCGGTCATGAACCTGCAGACGCTCGAGCGTGCACAGGTGTCCCCGCTTCACAGTTTCAAGGAGACTGCCCAGGCTGACCGCACGGTACTTGCCGCTGAGCTGGAAGAAACCATCCGGGTATCTCGGCTGAAGCTGAGCGGGGCGCTGGAGTTTTATACGTCCCTGCCCCGTCTGGCGGAGGCCCCGGGCTCTTTCGCTTTTGCCCGCGATCACGCGCTCTCCCTGAGCGCCACCGTCATTGAAATGACGGAGCGGTGCTTTGAGCGTACATTCCGTTGGCGCCTGCTGGAGGATACTCTCCCGGATTCTTTGAGCGACCGCCTGTACGCGGTGCGTTATCTGCGTGAGAGCGCCCAGAAGCTGGCGGCTTTTGTGGAGCTGAGCGAATATGACCGCGCTATGCAGCTTGCCGAGACCTGGAAGAAGACTGCCCGTAAGGATTCGAAGATCGATGAGGCCAAGGTCTGGAATGAGATGACCGAAGTCGCCTTTGACGTTCTGCCCGAGTTGCGAGAGCGGGCGTTGAAGGGCGTGCAGTCCACGCTGGAGTTTAGCGAGCTTTTCTACCGCACTGGCGAGGACGGTGTGCACCGTATGCTCCGTCCGGAACAGCTGAGCGAGTTTGAGATTAAGGGCGTGCAGTCCACGCTGGAAGAGCGCCTGGAGAAGGTGCGTCTTGAGCTTCAGAATGCGGAGTTCTGCGCCGCGGTCTTGGGCCTGCAGGCGAACGCCGTCATTGAGCTTCTCCAGGAGCTTCTGCAGGTTGAGCGGGACGGCGTTCTGACCGAGATTGTGACCGATTTGCGGACGCTGGCTCGTGAATCGCCCGACCTTGCCGAGCAGCCTATCCAGACGGTGACGTTCAGCCGCGAACAGTACGCCCCGGATGGGGAGGATCTTCCGACCATTGGCGAGCGCATCCGTTGCCTTTCGAGTGTTCCCGAGGTTCTGGCGTTCGTGCACTACGAGGGACCGGTGCTTCTGGTGGGCGTCTCGGATCCGTATAAGGCGTTTTCCGGGGAGGGTCTGCTTTCGGAGGAGAAGAGACTATCTTCCATGCCGCTGTCGGTGTTGCGCACCCATTCGCGGCTTCTGCAGCAGGTGCTTCGCCTGCAGAACCTGCGTTTGAAGCTGGCGTGGGTGAGTAGCTGTAGCGGCTACATGCCTTTGAGCCTGGTTGAACGGTATTACGTTGGTCCCTCTGCCGCGGATGAGGATCTGAAGGAGCTGACCGAAAATATTGAGGCGCTCGCTGAGCTTCTGGACGCCCGTTCTAATTCCCAGGTGTATAAGGGCCGTGGCGTGCCGACTACGCCCTTTTTGTGGTCGCAGATGCGGAAGCAGGCAGATTGCAGTTCTAGGTTGCTGAATACCGTGCAGTTCTTAGGCTGGATGTTCGCCTCGTCTTCGCGGGTTAAGGTAGTGAACGGCATAGCACAGAGCATCCACGATGTTGATGCCGCTGAGGTAGTGGAGCACCTGATGCGCAATCTAAAGATTGCGCGTCGGCGCTAACTATCTGAATAGCCGGTGGGCCGGGGTCTGGCGTGAGGCTAGACGCCGGCCCACCTGTATGCCGGCTTTCCTGTATAACCCTGGGAAGACGGTAAGCGGGTGGCAAACAACCGCACAATATTGTGGTCTTATTCGCTGAAGGCTTCGTATCATCGGCCCTTGGCCGCGGGGCAGGCTGCCGGGCTGTTAGCTGGGTCGGTTGCTGGGCCGCGGTTACACTAATAGTGTGACCGGTGTTGAGGGTACGCAACGACCGCTACCTGCACGAACGAGCACATAAATACGTCACGATAACGGAGGAAATAGCATGACCAACCACGCCCCCGCGTGTTACTCTCGCAGCGTCTGCTAGTGGGAGCCGTTAGCAATCATGCCCCTTGACCAGCATTCGTGGCAGCAACAGGTCAAAACCCTCGAAAGCTACCTCACACGCGCTGTGCTGAACCTGCAGACGCTTGAGCGTGCGCAGGTTTCTCCCCTGCACTCCCTAAAGCAGACGCCGAACGCGTCGAAGGAGCTTCTCGCGACTGAGCTGGAGCAGTCCATTGAGCAGAACCGCATGCGGCTTAGCGAAGCCCTGAAGTACTACGCTTCCCTCGCTAACCTCGAAGGAAAGCCGGATTCCTTTGCGTACGCCCGAGACCGTTCCCTCGCATTGGCGTCCTCAGTGGTGACGGAGACTGAGCGGTGCTTCGAGCGCACCTTCCGTAGCCGTCTGCTGGAGGGTACCCTGCCCGCCGATTTGAACGACCGTCTCCACGCGGTGCGTTACCTGCGCGAGAGCGCGCAGAAGCTGGAGGCCTTCGCGGAGCGGAAAAATTACAATCTCGCGGTGAATCTCTCCCAGACCGTACTGGCTAACCGAGCTCAGCAGTATAAGGCGTCGAATGGCGGTGGGCTGGGTGAAAAGGATGAGAGCAGAAAGCTCTGGGATGCCACGATTCAATACGCTACGAATCTTCTTCCTGCTCTGCGCGAGCAAGCCCTGCTGCTAGTTCAGTCCGTATTGAAGTTCACCGATCTGTTCTACCGCACCGGTCGGGACGGCATCACCAAATTTTTGCGCGTCGAAGATCTGAACGAGTTTGAGCTGACGGGTATGCAGGCCACTCTCGAGGAGAGTCTCGATGCGGCACGCCAACAGTTGCAGGACGCCGAGTTCCTCGCGGCCGTGCTAGACATTCATGTGCGCGAGACCATCGAGGCGATGAACCTTATCCTCGCGCTTGAGGGTGAGGGAATCATCGAGGAGATGACCGCCGACCTTCGCCTGCTGGCTCAGCACGACCCAAAGACCGCGGAACAGCCAATCATGATTCCCAACCATGTAGAGGATTGGGATCATCCCGGTCCCTATTCCCTTATCACCATCGGGAAGCGCATCCAATCGCTAACGGGGTTCCCCGATATCATCCGTTTCCTGCACTACGAGGGGAAGCTCTTGCTCGCGAATCCCGGCTCCGCGTCCCCGGCTCGTCCCGAGCAGATTCCCCTCCCCCTGCTGCGGGCTCACGTACGTCTACTCCGCCAGACGGTACGTCTACATACCGTGCAGAGGCAACTGACCTGGCTCGTCACGTGCGACGGGTACCTTCCTCTTTCTCTCATCGAACGCACCGCTTGTGGCCCGTGCGCAGACGATACCGGGAGCGTTGGGGTGCTTCACACCGTTGAGGCGTTGGAAGACCTCATCGAGGCTCGCGAATCTTCCCGCCCCGTTGCGGCGGGTGCTTTCCCCTCGCTCCGCGACGCGTGGGAGCAGGCTCAGGAACTCATCCGTGATGGTGAGAGAAGGCTGAGCACCGCCAAGATGCGGGGCTGCGCCCCCGTATCAACGGTGAGCGTCTCCGACGGGAAGACGAGTACCGTGTACGGCTCGGATGCTCGGGGCGTCCCGCATTACCTTCTTATGAATCGCAAGCGGGCAAGGGATTCTCACCGCTAACAGTCAAAGTAAACGATCAGTAAACAGAGTTCCAATATTCGGGTCATATTCGCTGAAGGCTTCGTATCATCGGGCCTTGACCGCGGGGCCGCGGTTACACTAATAGTGTGACCGGTGTTGAGGGTACGCAACGACCGCTACCTGCACGAACGAGCACATAAATACGTCACGATAACGGAGGAAATAGTATGACCAACCACGCCCCCGCGCGTTACTCTCGCAGTCAGCGCCCGCGCCTACGCACCGTAGTGGGTGCCACAGCGCTGGCAGCAGGTCTGTCCTTCGCCCCCGTCGTGGCCCCGGCCGGTTCGGCGTTCTTTACCGCCGCCGGCCCCTCGGCCGCACAGGCCGCTGACCCCATGCAGATTACCGGTACCCGCATCTACGACACCACGAACTCACTGGGCAATACCTCCACGCTGAGTTCCAAGATTTCGGCTCTGTCGAAGAAGCACAACGTGGACCTGCACGTGGTGACCATCGATAAGTTTGAGAACCCCTCGGGTTCCCAAGCGTGGACCAAGGCCCTGGCCGCGAAGAACAACTGGGGCTCGGCCGACGTGGTGCTGGTGATTGCCACCGAAAGCCGCCAGGCGTATTTCCTGGCCGGTAGCACGAAGACCCTGTCGAGCGATCAGCAGACGAAGGTGTACCAGAACTACATCAAGCCGAAGCTGCAGAACAGCGATTACTCCGGCGCGGCGTTGGCCGCGGTCGAGGGTATCGAGGCTCAGAAGGGCGGCAGCTCTTCGAGCGTGGTGACCGGTGTGCTGGGAGTCGGTGCGGTGGCTGCCGTTGGTGGTGGCGTGTACGCGGCTCGTCGCCGTAAGCGCCGCAAAAACGCCCCGCAGCAGAACACCTATAACGCTCCCCGCCCGGTTCCGCGTCCGCAGGTCCCGGAGATTCCCCTGGAAGAGCTACGCACCCGCGCCGGTAGCGCCCTACTGCAGGCCGACACCACGATGAGTCGCGCCAAGCAGGAGCTGGAGTTTGCGCGCGCCCAGTACGGCGATCAGCAGGTCGCCCGCTTCGAGAAGGAAATCGCCCGCGCCGAAGAACTGATGCGCCGTTCCTTCCAGCGCCAGCAGCTGCTGACCGACAGTATTCCCGACACCGAGGCGGAGCAGCGCGCCTGGTTGAGCGAGATTATCGATAACTCCCAGGCCGTGGCCCGCATCTCGCAGGAGCAGGACGCTCAGCTGGCCCAGATGCGCGACCTTGAGCAGCAGGCCCCCCAGGCCATCGCTGCGCTGAACGAGCACCTCCCGCAGGTGCGTAGCACGGTGGCGGAGTGCTCCGCCCGATACGCCCAGATGAAGGAACGCTACCTGCCCTCGGCTCTGGAGCCCATCTCGAAGACCGCTGCTCTGCTGGAATCGAACCTGGCTCTGTGCACCGATGAGCTTCAGAAAGCACAGCAGCTGGTGGATACCAACCGAGCCGAGGCCGTTGCACACCTGCGCTCTGCCGAGGAAGCCTCGGCACAAATTCTCGCGCTGTCCAATGCGGTGACGAACCGCAACAACGAGCTCAACGCGGCTCAGGAGGCTTTGAGTACCGACCTGCTGAGTATTCAGCGCGACGTGGCCGAGGCCAAGAGCCTGGCCATGTCCCAGGGCCGTTCCGACCTGGCCGCCGTGGCTGCCGGTATGGAAGCGGTCCTCGGACAGGTGACGCAGAGCTCCACCGCCCGCCCGAACGACCCGCTGGCCCTGGCCAATCAGCTGCGTCAGCTCTCGAGCGAGCTGGACAAGTCGATGACGGAAATGCGCGCCACCCGCGACCGTTCCCGCGCGGCAAGCCAGACCCTCGATCGCACCCTCCGCTCCGCGCACGCCGCGGTGACCGGTGCCCGCGGGTACATCGATAATCGTCGCGGCGCCGTGGGCCCCACGACCCTGACCGCGATCTCCGAAGCCGAACGTCACCTCATGAACGCCAACCGGATGCGTAACTCCAACCCGTTGGAGGCTCTGAACGAGGCCAACATGGCCCTTCAGCAGGCCAACGACGCGCAGAACCGCGCCGCCCGCGAGATGGGCCAGTTCTCCGAACGGTCCAGCGGTGGCGGCGGTAATAGCTGGGGTAGCGACCTCGCGAAGGGCCTGTTGCTGGGTGCCATCCTGAACACCCTGGGCTCCGGCTCGACCCACAGCTGGGGCAGCAGCTCCGGCGGCTCCTCCTCCGGCGGAGGCTGGAGCGGCGGCGGCTTCAGTGGCGGCGGAGGCGGCGACTGGGGTAGCGGCGGTGGCGACGGCGGTAGCTTCTAGTTCACCCAATTCACCCAAAGTTTAGATTGAGGTCATCGGGCGTGCATGGTTTTCACAGCCCACGCCCAGAAACCTCTCACATAATAAGTTGTACGGGCACGGCTCACGAGGAGCGTGGCGCTCCCCCGCAGCCCGTTGAACAGAAAGTAGGAAATCATGGCTAAGCAGACTATCTTCGGTCGAATCGCACAGCTGGCGAAGGCAAACATCAACGCCCTGCTCGACGCTGCCGAGGACCCGCAGAAGATGCTGGACCAGATGGTTCGCGACTACACCAACAGCATCCGTGAGGCAGAGGCCGCCGTCGCCCAGACCATCGGCAACCTGCGACTGCTGGAGAAGGACCACGCAGAGGACCTCAAGGAAGCCCAGGAGTGGGGCGCCAAGGCTCTGGCCGCCTCCAACAAGGCAGATGAGCTTCGCACCGCTGGCGACACCGCTAACGCTGACAAGTTCGACAACCTCGCCAAGGTTGCTCTGGGCAAGCAGATGCAGGCTGAGAAGGCTGCACAGGCCCTCGAGCCCCAGCTGGCTTCCCAGACCCAGGTCGTGAACCAGCTCAAGGACGGTCTGGACAAGATGCGTACCAAGCTCGACGAGCTGAAGTACAAGCGCGACGAACTGACCTCGCGTCAGAAGACCGCCACCGCTCAGAGCCAGGTCAACGACGCTCTGAAGGCCTTCGACGTGATGGACCCGACCAGCGAAATCTACCGTTTCGAAGAGAAGGTCCGCCGCGAAGAGGCACGCGTCATCGGTCAGCAGGAGCTGGCATCCTCCTCGCTGGACGCACAGTTCAACACCTTGGAGGAGATGGGTCGCCAGAACGAGCTCGACGCCCGCCTGGCCGAGCTGAAGGCAAAGCAGACCCCCGCTATCGGTGGCGACACCCCCACCCAGACCCTCTAATCCGGTAGCGCGCCGATAGGCGCCTCCCTGTAGGTCACATAAAGAACCGCCCCGCTCCTGAAAAGGAGCGGGGCGGTTCTTTATGCTTTAGGAGCCGTACGCCTTAGTTAGCGTAGATGTACAGGTAGCCTGCCATAGCGTCGCGGGTGATGGCTGCCGAGGAGGTCGAGCCGGTACCGATGCCGTTCGAGGCGGCCCAGGCCAGGGCCTGCGATGCGTAGCCGCCCTGAGCCTGTGCCGGGGAGCCGGCCGCACGGTACATGAACTCGGCCATGGTGGACTCGGTGACGGCTTCCAGGGGACGGAAGTCGCTACCGGTGATACCCTGCTGGCTCAGCCAGTAAATCTCCTTGTACGCGGGGTGGTTAACCGGAACGTCGCTGAACGGCGAAACGGCCGGTGCGTTCACGGCGGGGCGACCAGCCACGCGGTACAGGTAGGTTGCCAGCTGCGCACGGTTGACCGACGCGTTCGGGCGGAAGGTGCCGTCCGCGAAGCCGAGCATGATGCGGTGATCAGAGTTCCAGCTAATCTCGTTGTAGTTCGGGTTCGAGTCGGACAGGTCGCTGTAGCCCAGCGCGGGGGTCTTGCCCGCGAAGTCCAGCGAGGAGGCCAGGATGTGCGGCAGGTCGTAGTCGTGGTGGCTGAAGCCGTCAATCAGCTTCACGCGGGCGTCAGAGAAGCCTGCGCCCAAGTATGCGTTGTAACCGGACTCGACGGCGCCTCGTGCGCTCCAGGTAACGGGGTTGGTGTTACCGGAGGTGTCATTCGCGCCAACCCACCAGTACATCGGGGATGCCTTGGTGGTTGCGTCAGCGTCCACCGAGCCGTCCGAGTCGCCGCCTGCAACCATGATGGAGCCGCCGCCCTGACGCCAGGAGGTGTTGTGATCGGTCAGCTCGTAGGTGATGAACTCGGCGCCACCGGAGTAACCCATGGTCCACACCTGGGATGCGTCCAGGTTGTTCTCGCTCACGAAGGACTTCGCGAAGGAACGGAAGAACTCACCATTGGCGTCCATATCTTCCCACCAGGTGATGCCGTCACCGGATGCGTTGGTGTCCGGGGAAATGACCGGTACAAACACCATGTTGCGGGCGTTCGCGATCTTACCCATGGCGGCGAGCATGCCCTCGTCGGGGGTGTAGACCTTGGACTCGTCACGCTGCCAGTAGTCACCGTCGAAGTAGAAGACCACGCCAACGGGCTTGGAGTAGTCCAGGTTGTTCGCGTACACGTGGTACTGCGAGGTGGTGCCGGCCGGGGAGGTGTAGCTCTGGTAGGTTGCGGAGCTCATGGTGCGGGCACGCTGGGTGCTCTGCTGCTTCTGCTCGGTCTTCTGCTCAGCCTTGGGCGCGGCGGTCGCCTTGCCCTTGGTCAGCGAGTTGCTCAGGATCTGGGAGAAGTTGTAGTCGAAGTGGCCCGAGCCGTTCAGAACGGTTGCGGAGGCGTTGGTGTAGCCAGCGTTGCGGTAGGCGTTGTAGCCGCCCTCAACGGCGCCGCGGGCGCTCCAGGTCTGCGGGTAGGTCTCACCGGTGCCGTCGTTCGAGTTTGCGTACCAGAACATCGGCTGGGACTTCAGCGCTGCGGAGGGGGTGCCCTCGTCCAGGCCACCGCCGGCGACCATGATGGAGCCGCCACCATTGCGCCAGGTCTGGGGCTTAGTGTTCAGCTCGTAGGTGATGAATTCGGCACCACCGGAGTAGCCCATGGTCCACACGTTGGAGGAGTCCACGCCGTTAGCCGCGATGAAGGAAGACGCGAAGGAGCGGAAGAACTCGCCGTTGCGCTCCATGTCCTCCCACCAGGTCACGCCAGCATCGTAACGGTTGGTGTCCGGGGAGATGACGGGCACGAACAGCATGTTCTGTGCCGCAGCGGATGCAGCCATCTGAGCCAGCTCGCCGGAGGGGTCGTAGACCTTGGACTGGTCGTTGCGCCAGTAGTCGCCGTCGAAGTAGAAGACCACGCCAACGGGCTTGGAGAAGTCCACACCCTCAGCGTACACGTGGTACTGCGAGGTGGTGCCCGCCGGGGAGGTGTAGGACAGGAAAGTCTGGTTGGTGCGGGTTGCGGGAACGGTGCTGCCGGCAACGGTGGACTGTGCCGCCTGAGCGGTCTGGGCGTTAGCAACCTGCGAGAGAGTCGGCTCGGTGACCACGGGAGCGGTCTGGGTAGCCTGTGCCGACGGGGTAGCCTGCGCGGACTGCGCAGACTGGAAGGTTGCGGGAGTGGCCTGCTCGGTCTGTGCTGCCTGAGTTGCCTGTGCGGTGTAGGTCTGCTGGATGGGCTGGACCTGGTTGGTTGCGGGAGCTTCAGCCTGCTGGCGAACCTGCACAGCCACCTGCGAAAGAGTAGATTGGGCGGTCGCGGTAAAGAGCGAGCCCTGGGGTGCGCCGCCGGGGATGTCCTGTACGACGGGAGCGAACGCGGATGCGGGAGACAGCAGGGTGCTACCGAGCACGGTGGGAACGGCAATAGCCGCGAGAGAGCCTGCCTTAACGGTGCGGGGGCGAAGTGCCATGGGGGTGTCCTCGTTGTTGGTGTTTCTGGGGCGTGAACGCCCGTGAGTGGTTGAGTGATAGGTGGTCTATAGGCGGTCGGCCTGCGGTTTTGGCACCGCTTTGGTTTGTCCATCACCATCCCGTGCTCGTGGCGGGGATGTCCTCATGCGATGGTTTGTGCGGGGTCAGTCCGATGACCTGCGCGGCGGACCGTGGTAACCATGTACTCAAAGCTACCAGGTCAAAAAGCCTTTTCTAACGGTTTTTTGGAGCATTTTTACCCCCTCGCAAAATACTAACCCTAAGCCTGAACTTTTTCTAAGGTTTAAGTTGAGAATGACATGGGTTCAACCGACGGTTGAATGAGGGGTTTTGCCTTGATTTTTCGCGGTTTTTGAGCGTTTTTTGAGCTCTATTCAAAAACATTCACTCCAGGCTTTAGAGTTTTATTGTGAGGACAATCACTTTCCGAGTTAATTTTTGCGGTTTTTAGCCATTTTTGCACCAAAATCCGCAGAATTCCGGGGTAAATCGACTGATTTCTCAACCGGGAATATAGAGAACCTATCGCATATTCCGGTTCTGGCATGAGGTAAAAATGTCCTTTCGGGGAGTTCATAGCAGCTCACCGACCCCCATGCGCACGATTCCGAGTGCCTCGACAAGGAGGCATTCTGACTCCTTCGAACTCCTTCGAGGAGCCGCCCCGAAGCCCCAATTTTCCCCACCGTCGATCCGATCACTACTGGTCCGACTGGCAAACTCAGAGAATCTGGAAAGAGGAGAAGAGAAGCCGGAGAGAGAAGAGCGGGACATGCTGGACCGATCAACGAGCACGGGGATAAGGGCCAGCAAGACACCCATCTGCGACCACGAGATTTCGGAACAAGTTAGAGACGACAGAGCCCCCCAGAGACAGGTAGGGAGCTCCCGCTAGACGCCTATGTCGAGGTAACTGCGCCGAGGCGGTTTGCGTCAAGATGAATTGCGTCAAGATGAATTGCGTCAAGATGAATTGCGTCAAGAGACTATACTGAGACAGCCGCATCGAGTACGGCATGGGGTGCAAACCATTGCGCACAGCGCAGACCCCTCCGGTTAGCCGAGCCGGGTTCGATACAGGGTGCAAACCATCGCGTGCAACACGCCCTCTCCCCCGCTCAGCCAGGTCACGCTCTGCCATATCGGAACTCAATCAAATCGGGGCCGTATAGCCGGCATCCAACCGGTCAGTGCCCAAACATTCAGGGGGCCAGAGTAAAGAACCGTACGGTCATAGCTAGAATCGACAGCACAGCCGATTCCGGGCATAAAAAACGGGCATAAAAAAACTCCCGATAGCTAAGCTATCGGGAGTTATCCGTTGCGGGGACAGGATTTGAACCTGCGACCTCCGGGTTATGAGCCCGGCGAGCTACCGAACTGCTCCACCCCGCGGCGACTCATATAACTATACAGACCTCGGGGAACCTTCGCAAATTAAAAACATAATTTGTGGCGGATTGCACATTACGGGGTCTCTGACGCTCTTGGCAAGTCCCGCATCGCCGCTCAGAGTGCTTCGAGTCAAATGGGTGGGTATAGGCAGACGTCACGGTTGCAGAGAACGAACGAGACGCATAAGGTGGGGCCTTCTCCCCCGTGTGGAGGAGAGGCCCCACCTCATGCGCAATGAAGGCTCCGGGCACGCTCAGCAGCCCGAGGAACTGCTCGCCAAGGCCTCCGGCCTAGCGAGAGGCACTAGCCGAAGCACTTGCAGAAGCACTTGCGGATGCGTTCGGCGAAGCGTTAGCCGAGGGGCTGGCCGCCGCGGAGGCAGAGGCGCTCGGAGTTGCCGAGCCCTTGTTCTGCGCTTCCTCGGCCGCCAGGGCCTTCTTCACGGCCGCTTCCAGACGCTTCTGGGCCTCACCGTAGGCGGCCCAGTCACCCTTCTTCATCGCGGCGTCGCTATCGCTCATAGCCTTCGAAGCGTCGTTCAGAGCCTGCTTCAGTTCGGAATCGTTCGAGCCCGACGAAGACGAGGAACCCGAAGAGGAAGCAGAAGCCGAAGGAGCCGGCGAAGCCGTGGCCGAGCCGTCCAGCTTAGCGCCCGAAGAGCCGCCGAACACCTGGTTCAGGGCCTCCTCCAGGGTCGGGGCGAAGCCAACCTTATCGCCGAAGCTCACCAGCACTCGCTGCAGGCGCGGGTACTTCGCGTCACCGCTGGACTGCACGTACACCGGCTGAACGTACAGCATGCCGCCGCCCACCGGCAGGGTCAGCATATTGCCGTTAATAACCTCAGAAGAACCGCGGCGCAGCAGGTTCAGCTGGTTCGAGACCTCGGCATCAGAGTTGAAGATATTCTGAGCCTGGCCCGGGCCGGGAACCACCGAAGAACGCGGCAACTCCAGCAGACGCAGCTTGCCGTAGTCGGCGCTACGCTCGCCATCCTTACCGGTACCGGCGTCGCCGTTAGCGGCCAGGAAGCCGTACATCACGTTACGAGAGTTCGAATCGCTCTGCTGAGGAATGAACGTCGTCGTCAACGAGAAGTGCGCACGAGAATCGCCGGGCATCTGCAGGGACAGGTAGTAGGGCGAAATCGGCTGGTTACGATCATTGGTCGGGTCGTTCGGAATCGACCAGACATCGTCACCGGCGTAGAAGCTGTGAGCGTTCGTCACGTGGTACTTATTCAGCATGGTGCGCTGAATATTGAACATGTCGGTCGGGTAACGCACGTGGCTCATGAGCGAAGCGTTCATCTCGTGATAGCTCTTCACCGTGCCGGGGAAGACGCTCTGCCAAGCCTTGAGCACCGGATCTTCCTCATCCCAGGCGTACAGGGTCACCGAGCCGTCGTAGGCGTCCACGGTGGCCTTCACCGAGTTACGGATGTAGTTCACCGACTTCGAGCGCTGAGCCCCCGCCGCGGTGGCAGAATCCTGCGAGCTGCCCTGCGCGTAGGGGAACTGGTCGCTCGTCGTGTAGGCGTCCACGATCCACTGCACGCGGTTATTCACGATCGCCGGGTACGGCTTGGAATCCACCGTCAGGTACGGGGCCACCTTGCGCACGCGGTCCAGCGGGTTGCGTTCGTACAGAATCTGTGAGCCGTCGCGCACCGCATCCGAGAGCAGAATGTCGGAAGACTGGAACTTAATCGCGTAGGACAGGCGGGCCAGCAGCGAATCGACGCGGGGGCCGCCGTTACCTGAGAAGGTGTACTTCGCGTCGGAGGCGTTCGTCTCGTCAGCAGAGAGCGGACGGTCCAGCTCCAGGGTGTCGCCCCTACCGCCCACAATCGAGTACTCCGGCGAGCTCATGCCGAAGTAGATGCGCGGCTCGTAATCCTCGCTCAGGGTACCGGTCGCCTTAATGCCGGACTGCAAGAACTTGGGGTTACCCGCCGAATCCACCTGGTTACCGTACGCGGCAATCACGCCGTAGCCGTGGGTGTACACCACGTGGCGGTTGTACCAGGAATCGCCGTTGGTCTGCGTGGGGTTCAGCTCGCGGGCCGCCAGCACGGTGTCCTGCGTGGTGTTACCCACGGTGTAACGGTCCACCGCCAGCTGCGACTCGAAGCGGTAGTACGGGCGGAACTGCTGCATCTGCGCGAACGCGGAGGAAACCACGTTCGGATCCAGCAGACGAATGTTCGCGATGGTCGCGCTCGAAGAGCTCAGGGCACCGGCGCGAGTGTCGATGGTCGCGTCGTACGGGGTGGTCTCAATCTTGTCCAGGCCGTAGGCGTAGCGGGTCGCATCAATATTGCGCTGAATGAACTGCGACTGCGCGCCCTGCTCGTTCGGAACCACCTGGAAACGCTGCACAACCCACGGGTACAGGCCACCGGCCACCAGCGATACGACCGCCAGCATTGCGGTGCTAATCAGCGGCAGACGCCAGTGATTCTTCACCGCGGCAGCAATGAACATGAACGACACCAGCAACGCCGAAACCGCCAAGATGGCGCTCACGGGAATGGATGCGTTCACGTCCGTGTACATGGCGCCGGCCCACCGTCCGGCCTGCTGCTGGGTGGACGAGTAACGGTCCAGCCAGAAGCTCACCGCGCGGGTCAGAACAAACACGACGGCAAGCACGGCCGCGTGGCGGCGGAAAGCGTGAGTCGTGGTCACGCCGCCCGGCTGCACCTTAATGCCGCCGTAGAAGTAGTGCATGAACAGGCCGGCCACCGCGGCGAGCGCCACGGAGGAGGTCACCAGCGACACCACCACGCGCAGGAAGGGCAGCACAAACACGAAGAAGCCGTAGTCCAGGCCGAATTCCGGGTCGGTCTTGCCGAAAGACTGCTGGTTGAAGAAAAGGGCGACCGTGCTCCACTGCGACATCGTTGCCGAGGCAATAAACAGGCCCAGTAGCAGCGGAACCGCAATCAGCAAAAGCTTACGCGCCTTATCCACGCTCTCGTGGTAGCGGCGCATGCTATCCTCGGCACGCTGCTGGCCGAACACGTCGCGAAGCATCTGCTCGGTCGCATCCGAGGCGCTCGTCGGGACGCTCTGGTTCGGGCCGGCCTCATCCTTCGCGTTCTGCTCGCGGGTGGCGGGCAGAACATCCGCGTGGCGGACCGCGTAGGTCATGGAGGCCCACAGCGGCAGGGCCACCACGAGGGCGGCCACCACGAACACCGCGGCCTTCAAAAGAATCTGGGTGGTGAAGACGGTGCTATAGCCCAGCTGGTCAAACCATAGCCAGTCCGTGTACACCTGGGATAGTCCCACAAATGCGGCAATCAGAACCGCGACAACCACAATCGTCATCAGTAGAGGGCTGCGACGCTTCTTTGCTCGTTCCTTCTTCTGTGGGCGTGGGGTCTTATCGGTCGACTCAGACACAATTCCTCGCTCATCATTTCAAAATGTTCTTTACCTTAAGTATCGCAGAGGTTGGAGGAACGAACGTTGACATGACGTCAGAGGAGGGGTCGTTCGCCCGCTATCCCACTATTCGCACACACGCTCACCGGTCGCGAGGCGGTCACCGCGCATAACGAAGGCCCCGGAGGGAAGCGCCCGCGTTCGTCAGGGGTTGCCCGTTAGAGCTGCACGTTAGGATCCGCAGCGCGGCAGCGAATCATCGGGGGCGCCAGACTTAATGGCGCCCACGACCTGCACCGCCTCGTCCAGCGTCGAAACCGGGACCACCACCATCGTGCCGCGCACCTGGCCGGCATGGTAGTAGTTGAGCATCGAGGGGTCCTGCTCCTGCATCTTCAGGACCGAATCGCAATTCTCCTTGGGGGCCAGGAAGTAGCGCGCGCCGTAGCGGCCCGTTGCTAAAATCTTGTACTTGATGCCGCCAATCGCGCCAACATTACCGTTCGCATCAATCGTGCCGGTACCCGACACGTAGCTGCGGTAGGGGTCGCCGCCGGCGTCCTCGTCTGCCAGCAGGGTGCCCTCGCTCAGCTTATCCACCGTGCCGAGGGCCAGCATCAGGCCCGCGCTCGGGCCGCCCACGCCGTCCAGGTTGTACTGCACCTGCGCCGGCAAATCGTAGCTCTGCTTCAGGCTGATGCCCACGACCCAGCGGTCGCCCTCGGCCGAACGCACCGGGTTCAGCGTCACCGTGCGCTGCTGGCCGTCGCGCTCAACCGTCACCTGAATCGGCGAGCCGTTCGAAGCGTTCACCGCCTGCGATACGTCTTTGAGAGTGGTGATCTGCTTGTCCCCCACCTTCAGGAGGCGGTCGCCGCTCTCCAGCACGCCCGCCGCGGGAGAACCCTCAACGGTCGTGTTCACCAGTACTTTCTCGGTCACCTGCATCTTCAGGTGACGCATGGCCGCGACCTTCGCCTGCGTCTGCGAATCGGCCATCTGCGCGCCGGTCTCGGCCGTGGCCGTCTCGTGGCTCACGTGCGGGTACAGGGCGTCGGTGGGCACCACGAGGCTGCGGTTGCCGTCAAAAGCCAGCCACCCGTAGAAAGCCTCCGCGCCGGACAGCTCAGTGTACGGGCCGCCCGCCACCGACACCGTGGTCATGTTGAGCTTGCCGTAGGTCTTATAGCTGGGGGCGCCCGAAACTTCGATGACGTCCTTATCCTGGTAGGTGCCGAGCACGTCAAAGAGCGGGCCGGGGCCTTCCTTCACGTACGAGCTGGGCAGGACAAACGCACCGGCCAGCAACGCGCAGGTCGCCACGGCGCTCACGGAACGCAGGTTGAAGCGGCGCTCGCGGCTACGCGATCCGCGCTTACGGCGATGAGCTGAGGACTCGGCGGAAGCCTTCGATGAGGACTTCTCGGATTCGAACGGTGAGGTGGGCTTAGTCATGTTTTCTAGACTACCGGATGAATGCCCTCATCAACACACCTTTTCTGGCCGGTCCCTCGGCTAGAGCTAAGGTCGGGGTCAAACCGGGTGAAGACCCGCTTGTGAGCCCTCAGCTGATTAAGGCGCATCCGAGGCGCCGACACGGGAAATTCACAGCAAAAATCGGTAGGCTGGACAGCGAGCGGGCCGGCTGTGCCCACCTTCGGATTAGGAAAGGTTTCAGATGTCTGATCACCACCACGGCGACGCCTCCAACGAGCGTGACCCCCTCGAAGAATTCCTGAAGAAGATGCAGGAGCAGGGCTTCGACCCCTCCGCAGGGGCAACCGGCCAGGGCGGTAAGGGCGCCTCCTCCAACGCACAGAACCCCTTTGGCGCGCTCTTCGGTGAGGGCGGGCAGAACCCCTTCGGCATTAATATCGATCCCGAGGACCTCAAGAACATGGGCATCAGCTTCGACCCCGCTATGCTGCAGGGCATGTTCTCGCAGGTGCAGGCCATGTTTGCCGGCGCATCCGACGAATCCAGCCCCAGCGGCGTGAACTGGACCAACGTCAAGAATCAGACCCGCCAGATGCTCGCCTCCATGGGCGAGGACCCGGCGGTTCCCGAAAACCTCAAGCGCGCCGTCGAGGACGCCGCAAACCTGGCCGACCTGTGGCTGGATGCGGTCACCTCCATCGAGCGTCACAACCTGCCCGTGCAGGCCTGGTCCAAGGCCGAATGGGTTGAGGAGTCCTTCGACTCCTGGCGCGAAATGGTCGAGCCCGTGGCCGCCGAGGTCACCCAGGCCATGGTCATGCCCGGCCCCGCGGACGAGCTGCCCGAGGAAATCGCCGCCATCTTCAACAGCGGATTCCTGAACAACGTTGGCGCCATGATCTTTGGCGCCCAGATGGCCCAGGCCCTCGCAAAGCTCGCCGGTGAGGTGTACTCCTCCACCGATGTGGGCTTCCCCCTCGCCCCCGGCCACTCCGCACTGCTGCCCAACGGCTACCAGCAGCTCGCGGACGACATCGAGGTGCCGCCGCAGGAGGTTCTGCTCTACCTGGCCGTTCGCGAGGCCGCGCTGATTCGCCTGCACAAGGCCAACCCCTGGCTGCGTGAGGACCTGGTCCAGCTCGTTGCCCGCTTCGCCCGCGGTATTCGCGTGGACATGAACCGCATGCAGGACGCCGCCTCCCAGGTGGATATGAACGACCCCGAGGCCGTTCAGGAGGCCTTCGAGGGCGGCATGTTCAGCCCCCAGCGCACCGAGGACCAGGAGCTTGCCGTTCAGCGTCTCGAGGGTCTGCTGGCCCTCATCGAGGGTTGGGTGTCCGTCGTGACCGAGGACGCCACCCGCAACCTGCCCAAGGCCCCGCAGCTGACCGAAATCATGGCCCGCCGCCGCATCGACGGCGGCCCCAGCGAGCAGGTCTTCGAGAACCTGGTCGGCCTGCAGCTGCGCCCGCGCCTGGTGCGCGAGGCCCAGCAGTTCTGGCGCTGGTACGAAAGCTCCCACGGCATCGAGGCCCGCGACGGCCTCTGGGACACCCCGGAGACCCTGCCCACCCCCGCCGAGCTGGAAGACTTCACCGCATACGATGCGCGAATGAACGAAATCAGCCTGGACGACGTGGACTTCGAGTCTGAGCTGCAGAAGCTGCTGGACGGCGGCTTCGGCGAGGCTCCCGAAGAGAAGTAACCGCGGGGACTACCCCGGTAGACCGGCAAATAATACTGAAACCTCGAGCGGGGGTGGCTTGTGAACACACAAGCCACCCCCGCTCGAGTATTTCCGGCTGGTTCTGCCGGTTTGTTTTTTGCTTATTAGTTTTCGGAAAAAGCCCTAGCCGGCGCTGTTTTCGCCGCGCTCGCCGCGCGAGCCTTCGGCCCGCGAGCGCCCCATCGCGTACCCGTCCAGGAAGGCGCGGGCACGCTCCAGCTGCGGGTAGCGGGCCTCCAGGGTGCGGAAGGAGCGCGAATGATTCGGCTGCAGCAGATGGCACAGCTCGTGATGCACCACCGAATCCAGCGCGTACTCCGGAACCCCCTGCAACTCCGAGGAGATGCGAATCTGCGCGGTCGCGTAGGTCGCCGAACCCCAGCGCTGACGCTGGTTGCTCACCCAGCGAATCGAGAGCCGTTTGAACTGCTCGGTGCCCTCCAGCTCCGGCAGGTAGGCGCGCACCAGCAGGCTGGCCCGCTCGTGCAGGTACTCGTCGGTAACATTCAGCTGCGCGGCGTGCTCACGGCGGGCGGCGCGACGCTGAATACGCGGCAGCAGGCGGGCAATATGCTCGTCTATCTCCTCGCTCGTGCTCGCGGCGGGAATGAGCAGGCGGTACGCGGGGTTGCCGTGCTCGTCCACGCCGTCGCGCTGCATGCTGATGGTGCGGGTGCGGCGGGCCGAGCGGACCAGCTCAATCTGCGGGCGATCCGCCGTGGCCGGCAGAATCTCTCGTTTAAAACGCTGAGCCATAGTCCTCTCCCTTCTGGTGACGGCCCTGCGAGCGGTTCCCGTACGAGTGGTTCCCGCGCGCGCCGCGGGCCGCTCCTCCGTAGCCGCTCGAGTAGCCGCTTGCGGCGGGGCGGCGGCGCTTGGCCGGGTCGATGTCGTCCAGGAAACGCGAGCGCTTCCGCTGACCTCTGCCGCCCACGGTGCGGGTCATGGTCCAGGTCAGCCACAGGTACTTGCGGGCGCGCGTGATGCCCACGTACAGCAGGCGGCGCTCCTCGTCCACCTCATCCGGGGTGGTCGCGAAGGTAATGGGCATGAGGCCCTCGTTGAGGCCGCACAGGAACACGGCATCCCACTCCAGGCCCTTGGCCGCGTGCAGGGAGGCGAGGGTTACGCCGTTCATCTGCGGGGCCTCGTTGAACTCGCTACGGTGGTTCAGGGTCGCCACGACCTCGTGCATGGTCAGCGGCAGCGGCTCGGGCACACCAGGGCGCGGGGTGGCGCGGTGCTCCTTCAGCTGCTCCTGGCGGTTCTGCGCCATCATGTCGACCATGTGCACGAGTGCGGCGAGGGATTCCCACTTCTGGCGGGTGGCGCCTCCCGAGAGGGGGCCCTCCTCCTTGTAGCCGAGGCTGCCGAGCACATCGCGGGTGTAGCGGGTGACGTCTTCGGTGCCGTCGGTGGACTTGGCTGAGCCGCGCAGGGCGAGCATGGCCTGCTTGACCTCGGGGCGTTCGAAGAAGCGCTCCGCGCCGCGCAGCTGGTACGGGATGTGGGCGGCGGACAGTGCCGACTCAATCGCCGCCGATTGGGCGTTCGTGCGGAAGAGCACCGCGATCTCGGCGGGGGCCGCCCCCTCCTTGTCGATGAGGTCGCGGATATCCTCGGCGATGCCGGCGGCTTCCTGCTCGTCGTCCGCGTAGCCGAACCACTCCACGTCCACGCCGGGGCCGCGCTGAGACATCAGTTCCAGCGGCGGTGCCCAGGAGTGCGGGCTCGAATCGGGGTGCGAGCGGCGGGCGGCCAGCAGGCGGTTCGCGAGCTCCACCACCTGCGAGTGGGAGCGGTAGTCGCGGGTCAGCTTGACCGTGTGCGCCCCGCGGTAGCGTCGCGGGAACTCCAGCAGGTAGCGGCTGGTCGCGCCGGTGAAGGAGTAAATCGTCTGGGAGGCGTCGCCCACCACGCAGATGTCGTCGCGGCCGCCCAGCCACACGTCCAGCAGGCGCTGCTGCAGCGGGGAGACGTCCTGGTACTCGTCCACCACGAAGTGGCGGTACTGCTGGCGCACGGTCGCAGCGAGCTTCTCGTCCTCCTCGAGCATGGCGATGGTCAGCAGCAGCACGTCCTCAAAGTCGATGAGGTTACGTTCGTCCTTGAGATCTTCGTAAGCCTGGAAGATGCGCTGCATGTTCTGCGGGGTAATCGCCGAAGGCAGCTGCTTCTCGCTCAGGCGCTGCATGAGGGTGTCGGGGGTGAGCAGCTGAACCTTCGCCCACTCAATCAGCGACGCCAAATCACGCAGCAGGGAACGGTCCGTGCTGATGCGCAGACGGTTCGCGGCCTCGGTGATGAGCGCCGCCTTGTTCTGCACGATGGAGGGGAAGGTGCCGCCCACGACCTGCGGCCAGAAGTAGGTGAGCTGGCGCAGGGCCGCCGAGTGGAAGGTGCGCGCCTGCACGCCGAACGCGCCGAGCTGCTGAAGGCGGGTGCGCATCTCTTCGGCCGCGCGCAGGGTGAAGGTCAGGGCGAGCACGCGCGGGCCCTGGTAGCGGCCGATCGCGATGCCGTAGGCGATGCGGTGCGTAATCGCGCGGGTCTTGCCGGTGCCGGCACCGGCGAGCACGCGCATGGGCCCGTCGAGCTCGGTGGCGACCGCGCGCTGGTCGGGGTCGAGGCCCGCGAGGATATCGTCAGCGGAGAGTGCGTGCTGCGGCTGCGGGGGTAGTGCGGTCATCGTTCTCCATCGGGGCTCGGCGCGGTTGCTGGATTCGCGCTGAATCTGTGCTGGTTCTGCGGGCTGGGCGTACGGGATGTACAGGGCGGGGCCGGGAAGGTCTGCGCCGCTATTGCCCGGTCTTCCATTGTATTCCCTGCCGAACATCGCAGCAGGCCCGGGCGCGCACCCGTTCACCGCAAGCGCGCCCGTTCACCGAGAACCTGCCCCTTCGCTGCGCCCCTGCCCGCGGGGGAACCGCAGGGAACCGGCCGCGGCGGCTACTTGCAGGCGGCCGTGCGCGGGCGGCGAAATGCGTGGTGATGCGTTCCCCCGGGATTCCGCCCGCCGGAGGGTTAGGCATCGCCCAAAACTTTCTTCACTAGTCAGCATAAACATACGGTGAAAGGCTCGGGGTGCTCACATGGTTTGGTAACCTTAACCCGTGACTTTATCTCCCCTTCAGCTTGCAGCCATCGTCTCTGCCGGAGTGCCCGGAATCTACCCCGTCGGCGCCGAGGCGGTCCGCGAAGATAGCGGCGACTTCGACTCGGCCATCATCGCCGACTCGGCCGGTCGCCGCTGGCGTGTGCGCGCCCCGCGCCGTCCCGATGCCAGCATGCGTCTGGAGGCCGAGCACCTCATCCTGCAGTCCTTCAGCCCCGGCCTGCGCGCCCGCCTGCCCTTCGCCGTGCCCACGGTCGCCGGCATCGTGCCGTACGCCGGCGGCAACGTTTTCGTGTACACGCACATTCCCGGCTCCGTCTACGACGTGGACCAGCTTGCCGAGCTGAGCCGCCGCGAGGTCGCTCAGGGGCGCCCCTCCCTGGCCGCGATTATCGCCAAGGATATTGCGACCCTGCACGTGATGCCCGAGGACATCATCTACGAGGCCGACCTGCCCTCCTACTCTTCGGAGCAGATTCGCCGCCGCAAGATTGCCGAGCTCGAGCGCGCCGCCGCCACCGGCAAGGTGCCCGCCGACCTGCTCGCGCACTGGCAGGCGGTCCTCTCCCCCGGCCCCATGTGGCAGTTCCGCCCGCGCGTGGTGCACGGCGATATGGGGGCCGAGAACCTGGTGCTGGAGGTGACCCCCTCCGAGGCGCGCATCGTCGAGGTGACCGGCTGGTCCGACGTGCACGTGGGCGACCCCGCGCAGGACTTCGCGTGGCTGTACTCGTGCGAGGATATCGACTTCACCGACGAGGCCGTGGAGGTGTACCGTCAGCAGATGCCGCAGCTACCCGACGCCTACCTGGCGCAGCGCGCGAACTTCTACGCCGAGTTCGCGGTGGCACAGTGGCTCACCCACACGGTCGAGACCGACGATAAGGACGGCGCGACCCACGCGGTGTCGATGCTCCTGGATATTCAGGACGATCTGCGTTCCTCGGGCGAGCTACTCGGCCAGGAGGACACTCCCCCGCTCATGAGCGGACCGCAAGACTAGCAGAGCTGGGCTCGTTATTGGGCAGCCCGTTATTGGACGGCGGCCGCATGAGCCCCTCAGTGAGCGCCGCCGAGCCGCCGAGCCCCCCCTATTCTTTAAGATTCATGGCCCCCGGGAGCCTGCTTCGCGCAGGCCTCGGGGGCCATGAACATACTAATGGAACGCTTTTCCGGAGGATTTAGGGCGTTCCCACCGAATTTTTTCAATGTATTTTCCAACACATTTTGAGCGCCTGTTCTGCATTTTTGTGCACGAAAAATTGCAATTAAGGGTGAGAGTTGAAGGTGTGATTTAAAAAAGAACGCACCTCTTCATGCAGAGTTTATTCACAAAATCCCACACAATCCAAACACTCAGAATAGGACTCCACAAGGCTTCAATTTCACCTTGAAACATACTCAAAAACATGCATTTTGGGGCAATTATTTTACGCTTAGACTTTTTTGTCAAGTCCTGGAATACTTTTCCTGTGCCGTTCCACAGAGAACGAGCACAGCCCCCAAAAGCGCACTGACCAGCGCCGATACCGTGGCAGCGGTATCGAGGGGGAACGATTGGACGGGGACCGTGACCGGTCATGTCACACCCCGAGCCGGATTCATGCACCGCGCAACCAATCACCGATGGCAGAATTCTATAGAGGTACTTTCGAGGTTGTGTTTGAGAGTAAAGACGCACGCGAACCCCACGGCACGCAGACGGCGTGAGTGAGGCCGCCACGGCGGCAGTTGTCTGCGGATGATCCGAGCGTGCGAGGGCACGAAGTACCTTTATAGTTCTTCAGCGGCTGAGAACGCCTCCCCGCCCTAATGCAGTAGGGCCGAGAGGCGTTTTCTGCTATTCACTTCGAGAGTGAGAAAAGCCCGGGCCGACCCCGCGATGGGGTCGGCCCGGGCTTTTGCGCATCCGCTTAGGCTATTGACGGCAGGGGCCGGGCAGGGCTATTGGCGGCAGGGCAGGGCTATTGGCGGCAGGGCCGGGAAGCGCGAGCGCCTAGCCCTCGCCCGCGCGGGCCTTGCGGATCACTGCGGCCAGCTGCGCCTCCGAAGGCAGGCCACCGCGAATCTGCTCGTCCCACACCTCCTCCACGCGCTTGCCGCCCAGGTAGACGAACACCGTGCTGATGCGCTCCGGGTCAATCCCCATGATGCGGGAGAACGCGATGCGGTACAGGCCCAGCTGGAAGCGGCGCGCCTGCATAGCCGCAGCCTTCGGACGGCGACCGGTCTTCCAATCCACCAGAATCCAGCGTTCGCCGTCCCCGTCCTCGGTGCGGAACACGGCGTCGATGCGGCCGCGCAGGCTCACGCCCTCCACGTGGGTCTCAACCGGGTACTCCACGGCCCAGATGCGTTCCTTCCATCCGGGAGAACCCCACTCGCTCGCCGCGAAGCGCTCCCAGAGCGAGCGCACGGAGGAATCCTGCTCGCTCTCCTCGGCGAGGGACAGCTCGTCGAAGAGGGCGTCCTGTGGAAGGCCCTCGGCGAACTCGAGGTGTTCCTCCCCCGACACTTCCTCCGCCGCTGTTTCTCCCGCTACCTCCACCGCGCCAGGCAGGGACACGCCCAGCGTGTCCTCTGTATCCGGGGCCTCCAGCGGATCGGCGCTCGGCATCACCCCGAAGTGCTCCTCGATGAGGGCGTGTACCTCCGTACCGATGGTTGCCGCACGCGAGGGACGCTGCGGCACCGGGCGCAACAGCTCGTGCACCGTGCCCTGCGGATCCTCGCTCAGGCGAATGAACGTGGAGGCCGAGAGGTGACCGGGCAGCTGCTCGGCCAGCACCGGCTCGGTGTGCTCGGCCAGGCGCATGAGCAAATCGGCCTCGCGCTCCCAATCCTGGGCGCGGCGGCGCAGGGCCTCGGGAACGGCCCCGGAGGGCTCGGGGGCGGCGAAATCCGCACCGGCAGCAAGCTGCGCCTCCAGCTCGGCGACTGCGTTTTCGACGGCCAGGGCGGCCCGTTCCACCGCCTCGCGGCGGCTCGTGGAGTTAATGGCAATCTCGCGGTTCAACTCTTCGTGACGTCCGTGGCGCAGAATCGCCTCGGTGCCCTCGTTCAGGTCCTCCTCGGAGCGCCAGCGCCAAATCACGGGGCGTTCCAGCGGGTCGAAGGGCCACATGGCGGTCAGCACCGCGCCCAGGTGCGGGTTTATCGTCTCGTAGGTTTGTGCGCTGAAACAGCCGCCCGCCACGACGGGCAGGGCCGCGGCCATCACGGGGGAATAGCCGGGGCGCGGAGGCTGGGAGGCGCGCTCCGCCTCCTCGGCGGCCAGCTCGTCCAGCCACTCGGGCGCGGGCAAATCCAGGCGCTCGCAATTCTCCCGCACCGTGCGCACGCGCATCGGTAGCGGCGAGAGCTGTACCTCGCGCATCAGGGAGGGAATCATCGCCCCCACCAGGGCCCAGGCGTAAGGGACCTCGCCTGCCTCGTCGGGGTCGGGCAGGCTTTCGGGGCTCAGCACCGTGCCCTGCGCCAGGGTCACCGGCTCCTTGAGGCGGTACCCCGTGTCGGCGATGAACTCAACCCAGGGGGTCACGTTATCGATCGGCTTCTTCTTGCCGTCATCCGAGGGGTCGGCCACGACGAAGACCAGGCCCATGCCGACCAGCTGCGGGGCGGTCCAGGGGAACTCCACCGTGTCCTCGGCGTGCCGCCGGTAGGCCTCGGCCAGGGTCCACAGCAGCTCCATCCAGAAGGGCTGGACCGGCTGCGGGGTCTTCGCGGTGCTCTTCCAGCGGAAGGCGCTCACGGCCAGCAGGTTGCGGGCGCGGGTCATCGCCACGTACATGAGGCGGCGGTCCTCCATGCCCGCGTGCTCGCCGGCGTCCCCCTTGTGAGCCTTCAGGTATTCCTCAAGCTTCTTGGCCTCCTCGAACTCCGCGATTTCCTCGGGGCGTTCCAGGATTGAGGGCAGGTACTCGCTATCGCCGCGCAGGGGCCAGGGCAGGGCCACGTTGGCTGTGACCTGCCAGAGGTTCGGGGTCTGCGCACCACCGACGGTGCCGCACAGGCCCGGCAGGAAAACGCGGTCCCATTCCAGACCCTTGGAGGCGTGCATCGTCATCAGCTGAACGGCGTTCGGATCAGGGTCGATGGAGCCCAGCTCCAGGCCCTTCTCCTCGTCGTCCGCGCGTTCCAGCCAGGCGAGGAAGCCCATCACGTAGCTCACGCCGCCCGAGGAGAGCATAAAGCGGCGAGCGCCCGGCTCCCCCTCCTCCGCGCTCACGCCGTCGGCGCCCGCGTAAATCATGGCGTTGATGCGCGGGGCCGACATTCCGTAGGCGGCGGCCACCTCGTGGAAGGCGTCCAGGTTTACGCGCGCCACCAGCGGGTCGGTACCCGGGCGGACCGCCAGCTCAATGTCCAGAAGCATGGTGCGTTCAATCTCGTAGAGCAGATTGCCCAGGTCGTCGCTCAGGCCCGCGCGGAGCACGCGCATCTGCTCGGAGAAGGCGCGCAGACGCTCCAGGCCCGCCGCGGAGAAGCGGCGGCCACGGTAGTGCTCGCCGTAGAGGGGTTCGCCGTCCGGGCCGTCCTGCGGCAGGTTCTCGACCGCCTCGATGAGCGAAACGTACCCCGAGGAGTCGTCCACCGCGCCCTTGAGCACCTCGTCCAGCTGTTCCTGGGCAGCGCGCAGATGCTCGACGGTCAGGCGGCCGCGGGCACCTCGGCTGATGCCCTCGGCGGCGCTGTCCTCTGCTTCCTCTGCTTCCTCGAGCAGGCGCAGGGCCATCTGCTCCCGCAGGGCCCGCTCACGCTCGCGAACCAGCGATTGCGCCCAATCCCCCAGCGCCAGCAGGTCGGCACCGCCCAGGCGCCAGCGGGCACCCGTGAGCAGGCGGGCCAGCGCATCCGAACGGTTCGGGTCGGCCAGCACGCGCAGCGCCGAGACCAGGTCCACGACCTCCGGCTGAGAGAGCAGGCCACCCAGGCCCACCTGCTGCACCGGAATGTTCAGGCGCTCGCACTCCTCGCGAATCGTGTCCAGCTGGCCGTGGGAGCGGGCCAGCACGGCGACCTCGGGCATCTTCAGGCGCGGACGCACCGAACCGTCGCCGCCGCGGTGCGCCGCGTAGGCCCGTTCGTACTCGCGCACGGCCTCGGCGCGCATCCCGGCAATCCGCTCGGCAATGCCCGCGGCCTCCGCGCGGTCGGAGTCGTAGTAGGTCATCTCCACGCGACCGGTCATCCCGGAGGCGGCCTCCTCGAAGGCGGGTGTGCCTTCCTCCCCGACCAGCACGCAGCGCGGGCGCAGGTCGGGCACCTGGTCGGCGCTGATATCGCCGCGCACCGCACGCACCCACTCGGGAACGTCCTTGAGCTTTTCGGCCACGTGGTTCGCCGCGTTCAGGATCGAGATGTCGTTACGCCACGCCACGGACAGGAAGAGCGGCTGCGCGTGCGGGGTCGGGAAGTGACGGTAGAAGCTGAACATCTGGCCGTCGGAGGCGCCGCGGAAGCCGTAAATCGACTGCTTCGGGTCGCCCACCGCCATCACGGGGTGCGCGGGAATACCGGCCGCCTCATCGGCCCCGTAAATCGAGGAGAACAGGCGCATCTGCGCGTGGGAGGTGTCCTGGAACTCGTCCAGCAGAACCACCTTGAAGCGGGCGCGTTCCCCCTCGCGAATCGCCGGGTCGCTCTCGGCGATGCGCGCGGCCAGGCGCATAAGGTCACCGAAATCCAGCACCTGCATGCGCGCCTTCACGCGGGCGTAACTCTGTGCCATCTGCGCGTACACCCGGCGGTTACGCAGGAGACGCTGAACCTTCTGGATGTCTCGTTCTTTCTTGACGGGGCGGCGAGAATCGGGCACCGCGGCGTAGGCGGCCAGCTGCTCGGTGCAGAAGTCGATGACCTCCTGCGGCTCGCGCAGGTGCTCGGCGCACTCGTCGGAAAGCTGCAGCAGCTGGTTAATCATGGTGGCCGCCGAGAGGGGCACATCACCCTGATCCTGCGGTAGCTCACCCTCCCAGTACTGCACGATCTGCGCGGCCAGCTGCCACTTCTGCGCATCGCCGAGCATCTGCGCGTCCTGCTCCACGCCCAGGCGCAGGCCGTACTCCTTGACGAGGTTGTTCGCGTAGGAGTGGTAGGTCAGCACGGTCGGGTCCGCGATGCCGTTGCGCAGTTCCTCCTCGGTCGGTTCGAGTCGGCGGCTGCGGCGCAGGGTGTTCAGGCCGGCGCGCATGCGGTTGCGCAGCTCGGTGGCGGCCTTGCGGGTGAAGGTCACGCCGAGCACCTCTTCGGGGCGCACGAAGCCGTTGTCGACCAGCCAGATCACGCGGTCGACCATGGTCGCGGTCTTGCCCGAACCGGCACCGGCGATGACGAGGGTCGGGGCGGGGCCGGCCTCAATCATGCGGATCTGCTCGGGCGTGGGCTTCTTGCCCTCGGGGCCGTTGAGCATCGCGGCGATGTCGAGGGCGCTACGGTAGCCGCCCGCGGGGGTGGCTCCTGCGGGCAGGTCGGCCAGGAGCGTGCCGTCGGCGAATTGCCAGGTGTTGCGCTCGCACCACTGGGCGGGGGTGAGCGGCTGCCCGGAGGCGGTGGCGGGGTTGGTCATGGGTCCTCATCTTTCGTCGTTGAGGGTGAGTGAATGGTTCGTGTCGTACAGGTGCCGGAGTACCGGCGAGCGCGGTCAGTGGGCGGCCTGATGGGTGGCCGGGTGAGTGAACTGCAGCCACCCGGCGCGGGGCCTCTTCCGCTAGGGCCGCGCCGCGTTAGGGCTGAGTCACCTGGCGGCCGCGGGTGCATATCGGGCAGAGCTCGGGCAGGCGGCATCCGTGCCCGTGGTTGCCCTCGCGGTGGCGGGTCTGCACCTGCGCACCGGCGATAAGCTCGGCGGCACGTTGCACCAGGTCCACGGCCCATTCGTCGTTATCCTCCAGCGCGGGCTGAACCTGCAGGCGGGCCTTGCTGTCATCGTTCACGTCCGAGACGCCCACCTGCATGAGTGCGGCACCGGCGGAACGCCCCGCGGAAGACTCGTAGGTCAGCTCCTGCGGACGCGCATCCGGGGCGGGTTCCCCGGACTCCGCCGCGGCGGCCTCGGCGCGGTACCGCTCGGCCAGCTGCTCGCCCGCGCCGGCCTCCACCGCAATCTGGTAGGCGGCCAGCTGCGGGTGCGTGGCCACGGCCGTCCCGTCCGGCTTGCTTTTGCCGGTCTTCAGGTCGACGATGACGAAGCGGCGAGTGCCGTCCTTCTCCGGGGCCTCCTCCAGGCGGTCCACGCGGCCGGTGAGGAGCGCATCCAGCTCGCCCACTTCCCCCTGCGGGTCGAAGGGCACGGGCACGCGCACCGAGAAGGAGCCCTCGACGCCCAGGTTTTTCCAGCCCTGCGCGTCCATGTGGGTGCGGTAGTAGTAGCTCAGGCGCAGAATCATGCGCTTGGCCCGCTCGTAGAGGGCGTAGGCCTCCCAGGGCACGCGCTCTCGGTACTCCTCTTCGCTCTCGTCCTCCCTTCGGGCGGGCACGCCCAGGGAGCCGATGCGCTCCTCCAGTGCGGTTTGGAGCTGTTCGAGGGTGCCGGTCGGGTACTCCTCGGCGATGGCGTGAACGAGGGTGCCCAGGGAGCGGGAGAGGTCGGTCTGGGCCTCGGCGCGGGCGGCGGAAACCAGCCAGTCCAGCGGGGAGTTGTGGATGGTTTCCAGGCGCGAGGGCGAGAGCGCGATGGTGCGTCGCCCCTCGTCGGCGCCATTTTCTGGCGATTCTTGGGCGGGGCGGGCGAAGAACGGCTCGGTGCTCGACAGCGGCAGCAGGCCCCACCACTGCTCGGGGGATGCACCGGGCGCCTGCACGCGGGCCAGGCGGGCCAGGGTGCGCGATGCGGCGTCGAAGCGGAAGGCCGCGGCCTTGGGGTTCAGGGCGGCTTCCGGGTTCTGGGCGTCCTCTGCGGTGTCGGGGGCCTCGGGGGCTGAAGCATCGGGCACGTGAGCTTCGGGTCGCGGCGAGCCGGCCGCGTTCTTCAGCTCGGCGTCCTCGGCGCTCATGGCGGTGAGCGCATCCTCAACGAGGGTGCGGCGCAGCTCCGCCACGAGCGAGCGCAGGGTGGCGGGGCGGCGCACGCGGGTGATGGGAACCTCGGGCGACTCGTTCTCGGCGTCGGTGGGCACCACGAAGTCGAAGAACTCGCCGGGGGCTTCGTCCTCGTTGCGCACGGCGGTCAGCACCAGGCGGGCGCTGGCGCGGGTCGCGGCGGCGGCGAACATGCGCAGCTCGTCGTGGCGGGTGTCGCGCACGCGCTCGGGGTAGCTGCGAATACGTGCGGGCGGCGCCGGCTCCCCCTCTGCCTGTGCGTCGGGGTTAGCGTGGGCCGGGTTAGCGGGGGCGGGGCGGCGCATCCTGGCGTCGCAAATGTCCACCAGGTCGCCGGTGCCCAGCAGGGAGCCGCGCACGGTGGTGTTGGGCCAGCTGCCTTCTTGCAGGCCGCATACATATACGGTGCGCCAGGATTGGCCTGCGGCCAGGGCGGGGGTGAGGATTTCCACCGCGTCCTGGCGTACGCCGCGGGCGGCCAGGGTGTCCATGGGTAGGTCCTGCGCGTCGATGAAGTCGAGGAATTGTTCGGCCCCGGCGCCGCGCATCTGCTCGTCGAATCGGCTGGCGGCTTCGAAGAGACCGATCATGGCGTCGAGGTTGCGGTGGGCGGCGTCGGCTTCGGGTCCCGCGCCGCGCGTCTGGGCGACCCAGGTTTTTTCGAGGCCGCTGGCTTCCCAGAGGGCCCAGAGCACTTCGGTGCTGGTGGAGTCGGGTCGGGCGAGGGCTTTACGTCCCGCGGAGAGCACGGCGGCGATGCGGTGCACGGCGCGCCCCACGCCTTCGGCGGGCAGGGTTTCGGGGTGTAGCAGGGCGCCCAGCAGCAGGTCGTCGCTGGGGCGGTGGCCGCCGGTTTGCAGTTCGACGGAACGCAGCTGTTGGCGGAGTCGCCGCACGTCCATGCTGGATGCGCCGCCCAGCCGCGAGGTGAGCAGGGTGATGGCGCTGTTCGCCCCGTTGAGGGGGTTGGAGCGGTTTTCTTCGGCGATGACGTCGTCGAGGCTCTTGCGCATAATCTCTTCGGCCTCGTCGGGGCTCAGGGCCTCGTAGCCCGCGCCGGTGACGGCTGGGTTGAGGGCTTTCTCGCCGCGTTTGCGGGCGTAGACGAGCAGGCTGAGCGCGTCAAGGAAGGGGCGCACGGCGGGTTCGTCGCGCACCGGCACGAGGGCGGCGGAGGTGCGCGAGGGAATACCGCTGGCCGAGAGCACCCGGCGGATGCGCGCCACGTCCGCGCCGTTGCGCACGATGATGGCGCTCTCGCGGTAGGGGCGGTTGCCGTAGATGCGGTCTTCGAGCAGCAGCTGGGCGAGTAGGTTTGCCTCATCCTGGGCGCTGGCGAGCGCATACTTATACACGCCGGCGGGTGCGGTGCGGTAATGCGCGGGGTCGAGGATTTTGCCGTCGGCGCCCAGGTGTAGCAGCGGCTCGTCCACGGCGCCCCAGGTGAGGGCTTCGTCGGCGGGAGTGGTGTTGATGCGTCCGAAGGTTGCCGGGGGCTTCTGCCCGTTCTGCCCGTCCGTCTCTGCGGCGGGCACGTAGCGGCTGTAGCGCGGCAGGCGGCGGCGAATATCTGCCACGAGCGGCATCATGAGCGCCGGCAGGCGGTAGGAGGTGGTGAGGGTGCGTTCGGCCAGGTGCGGGAAGCTTTCGGGTAGCGTGCGCACCAGGTCGGGGCGTGCGCCGCGGAAGCCCTGGACGACGGCTTCGTCGCTGTAGGTCATGATGACTTCGGGCGCGGCGGCGAAGACGTCCGGGTATTCTGCGGCCAGCGCGGCGGCATCTGCGGGCGGCTCTTCGGCGGCGATGAGGCGCAGCAGGCGGTAGGTGGAGGGGCTGAGTTCCTGCACGTCGTCGATGAGGATGAGGTCGTAGCGGCGGCGTTCTTCGGCGAGGAATTCGGGGTTGCGCAGTAGTAGCCGGCATGCGTCGTTGATGAGCACGGCCGGGTCGTAGGCGTTTTTGGCGCGGAGGGCGCGCACGGCGCGGTATTCGGTGTGTAGCTGGGCGAGGGCGGCCCAGACGGGTCGGTTGTAGTCGCGGGCGAGGGCCTGGACGTCCTCGGCGGTGAGGTCGTATTCGGCCATGCGGTCGAAGAAGTCGCGGATTTCGTGGCGGAATCCGCGGGTTGCGAGGGCGTCGCGGAGTACGTCGGGCCAGGTGGGTCCGGGGGCGATGCCTTCGGCGTGGTTGGCGAGTAGTTCGCCGATGATGACGTCTTGTTCGGGGCCGGAGAGGAGTTTGAGGTTGCCTTCTACGCCGGTGAGGAGCCCGCGGGTTTGGGCTCGTTTGAGCAGGTCGAAGGCGTATGCGGCCCAGGCACGGGTGGGTGCTACGGAGAGGCTTCGGTCGCTGGATGCGGCGATGGTGTCTCGCATGCGGGTCGCGGCGGTGCGGGTGGGTGCGAGGATGAGCAGGCGGGCGGGGTCGAGCCCGTCGGAGAGGTAGCGCAGGGCGCGTTCGGTGAGGTGATGGGTTTTACCGGTTCCGGGGATGCCGGTGAGAAGTTGGGTTGTCATGGTTTCAGTCTATCGGGTGGGCGGCGGGTACGCCCCACTGCCCACCCGATAGACTCTTAATAAATTTATAACTACTCAAACTAAAATTTACTATTCACCTGGCTTGTAAAATTTAGACCCATATAAAATCTTATTCCAATAAATTTCCATTTGATGTGTATCACCATCTATATAAATATCTTCGCGCCCAATTTTAATAAAGTTATTAGGACTATTCTCAACTATAGATTTGGGGCTCATGCGTCCCCTTCGAGGAGGGGTAATGTGGCGCCTTTTAAAGCCCACAGATTTAGATTTATCAGACTTAAGACCATAGATACACACATATCTAATTTTATATTTATGAGACTTATGTTCCCCCCTACACCAGAAACACGGAGCAGAGCAAGAATCATCGTCTTTACCTGAAGCGAATATCTTAATCAACGCTTCACAATATTCTAAAAACGCTTGCCCACCTTTCAACTGGCTTATAATATCAGGTTTATCAAGGTCGCTCCAAATGGGTGATGATTTCAATTCAATAACACAGGCGATAGATTTATCTGGATCAACAATCAAGTAATCTGGGCGCTTCGACTGAGAGTGGCAACTACCAAATATAGATTCCACTTTAAAATTATCATCAACACCAATTAAATACGCACCCTTTGGCAGTCCGACGATACGAATATTATAGCCGGAACTATCTTTTCTTGGCGGCTCACCAATTGAAAAATCACCCTCTTCATCGTCAATGAACTGAATTTTCTTATCATTGAACAAATTTTCAAAAAGAGTAATCATTCAATACCCCAATATATATAATCTTCAAGCCTATTCATATCTTCTATTACATTATTAAAAGACTCCATTTCGATTCCATATTCATTAACCTCGACACTGGATAGAGTATTAACTTTACTCCTCCGTTTCCTTCCTGGAACCAAAACACTATTTTTACCCGTCACGCAAACATTTACATTATTCCAATTGAGCAGCATACCTTCTTCATATCCAGCAACAATATTCAAATTTTCTTCACTAATTTTCTCCCAAACAGAATGCATCCGAATTAGATAGTTTATTTCCCTTAGAATATATTCACTATGTGTTGTAATTAGGACATTAATTCCTGCCCGAGAAATCATAGCCAAGAGACGAGCCATCAGTCGTTGATTCCTGGGATGAAGATTCAACTCTGGTTCATCAATAATCAACAAGTCACCTTGCCGCGCATAATAACGGAGATAGAACCACAAATCAGCCAACGCGCGGACTGAACTAGAAACCTCATCGAGATTCAAGCGCTTATTTCTTCCCTTAGGTAAAAAATATCCAACCGATGTCCCAGAATATTTATATTCACCCTCACTGATTTTCAAGAAATAATTAAGAATATTCTCATGCTCGCGATATATATAGCTATCTTTTCTAACAACCGCTTCAAGCTTCGCCATAAAATCAATATTAGATTGGACGGCAGATGGATATTCAAAATCAAATTTAGGATCAACAGTCTCATCATTCACAAACAATGAATCCCTTAGAGTTCTATTCCTACTGTCCCCTCGGTTTACCTTATTTGACACCAGAGAAACAAGCTTTTGTCGAGCAAAAGCCAAGTCTTCCCTAAAAGTTGCAACGCCGGTTCTTTCTGCACTTGATACGTATGGCCTTGGGAATATAGAGCGAAGGATAAACCTAATAAATGCGCTAGATATTTTCTTGTCGAGGATATCAATATCTTCTGGACTATAGCTTGATACAACAGATAGCCTATCATCTATAAGCTCTTTAGGGCGCAATGTCACAAACAACTCCCCTTCATTTTTATCGGCAATAACAGATACATATTCTCCGTCGTGACCAATACTTCCCAAAATAGGAATGTTTACTGTTAGTTTCCAGCTAGACTTACGAACTTCCTCAACGTCTTTTTCATCTAGTCGTGCACCCAATGAACTATTAGTAAACTTAGTGTCATTAGCTGCAAATATTGCCCCAAGGCCAGTTGAATAAATCTGACACAACCTATTTAGGATACTCTGCATAAAAGAGCACCCAGACGGATTATCAATTGGGTTGCAAAAATATTGCTCAAGATCAACCTTTGACTCACCAGCTCGCAAAACCTCCATCAATCCAACCGGGTTTGCTGCAACTTCTTCGTGGAATTCCATTACATCAAATATACCTTCCCATCCACTCAAAAAACCAAACAAACTATATGTAACATATGTTTTTCCAGTATTATTCATTCCGCATATAATATTGAATGGCTTAATGGAATACTCCGCATATTGCATTGGTCCCATATTTTGAATAAAATACTTCAAAGTTTCCTCCTTGAATCAGAAAAAATCCATACCCCGGATTGGAAAATATAAAAAATACTACAAATCAACAATGAAACTTCCTCGTTCCGGAGCTAACTTACTCTTGTGTGCACATTGCACTATGAACCCATAGTAACACTACATACCCTTTGGGCAATTCACTGTGTCCTGTACTTGGGCGGTACTTCAAAGGCGATATTCACGGTTCCTAATTACCATTCACAGGTCATGCACCATTTTGAAAATTTGTTTGCCTTCTACAAGCTGTAGCACCTGCGATGCTTACCACATGTTATTAGTTCCAGTTAGGAGCAACTCCGAATTTTTCTTCTTCTGCATGGCATGACCACCAGGCGCGCGCCTGCACCGCCGCTGGGTTAGTCTTATAGCATGACCTGGATGAACGGCCTGCGCGCCACTTTTGACCTTGAAACCACCGGTGTGGACGTCACCACCGCCCGCATCGTGACTGCTTCCCTGATCCTGCTGGACCCTCAGGGTAACGTGGTGCGCCGTGGCGAGTGGCTGGCTGACCCCGGCGTTGAGATCCC
>FLSH01000005.1_pt1 | contig 50881 bp, 53 predicted proteins | sample 1550441 | NCBI WGS metagenome assembly FLSH01 (sample SAMEA4031756, study PRJEB14383) | metagenome | biome: human; feature: oral; material: saliva | place: Philippines | collected 2014 | reverse complement strand
TCCCCGCCACTATACTTACAATACATATCCAAAGATCTCCAATTGAATTTCTGTAATTTCTGCCGAGTTCATTGGTACGAGACCATAGTCAGCAAATGTTTTATCTCCAATGATTCGAACTCCGTTCAGAATCGGAAGAGAACGTAGGGATTCATAATTCATGAATCTAACACCCTTTCTCAATAATTCCTTTTACCTTTTATATTGGTCTCGTAGAATTCATCAATCTTATGGTTTGCTGAATCATTGGATGCAGCAACTGCGAGTTGATCTGCTTTTTCGTTATATTCGTTTCCATTGTGGCCCATGACATGACTGAATGTAAGGATAATACTCTCTTTCTTACATGATTCTAGAAGCTGAATTATTTTTTCCCAAAGATCTTTATTACGAACTGGGAAGTTTGTTGATGTGACCCAGCCCTTCTGTGGCCATTTATCAATCCAGCGTTTATTGATTGCATCACACAGATATTTACTATCCGAGATCACATTCACAGTTTTTGTTGTAAACGACCCATCCGCAATCTTTTTCATAACCTCTTCGATACCAAGGATAGCTCCCATAAGTTCCATTCGATTATTGGTACTAAGTCGATACCCTTGCTTGTATTCAAAATCTGTTGCTACCGGCATATCATTTTCATCATTGGAACTCCAATAACGAATGATATACGAACATCCTGACGGTCCAGGGTTATTCAATGCTGATCCATCAGAGAAAATTTCAATTGGTAGATTTGCCATAATTAATTCCTCCTCTAATTATTATTCATATAAGTGAAATATAAAACGAGTTAAAATATCACATATCCTCTTTATAGTTTTCTAATGCAGATTCTGCTTTTGATGTGAGTTTCTTAAATTTCTTGGATTGATTCAATTTCGTAATACGTTGAATCAGCGCAGATTCAATTTTCTTATTTTCTTTACGAGATAGCTCTAATTTCTTCTTAGATATCTCATCATCAGTTCCATCAATCTTTCTCCGAAGATCAATGATATTTACGCCATGTTCTTCCGAAATACGGAAGAACTTCTGGAGTTCTTTGTCTCCATAAGTCATATAACGTTCATCTTCTGGATGTTCCTCCATCATAGCTTCTTGAATCTCTAGTTCGTACATGCGAACGTCATCATCATTGGACCAACTTCCACGCATTGGATGTTTATCCCAGATGGTCGCCTTCTCCTTTTCAACATGAAAGAGATCTGTCGTAATCATATAACTACTATAGTCTCGATAATTACGACCATTCTCAATTTTACGTAATAGCTCACCAACACCTTCTCGCAACAATCGTTCTTTCTTGCTCCCCTTCTTCTTTTTCGAACGTGAGGATTTATTATATCCCTTCACATATTTTCGTTTCATATCATTGACTTCAATGGAAGGAGGATCGATAACCTCATCTTCATTTAGAATGGACTCTGCTTCTTTCACCGAAAGAAGACGTTCCATCTGTTCCTCCTCTGTTTCATCAGAGAAGAAATCGTCATCATATGTTGTTTTCGGACGGAAGATAGAAGCATCAAGATCCGGATTACTGATATACTTGATCAATAGATCCAAGTTATATCGATTCATTCCTTTTAATTTCGGCATGATGATTCGATTGGAAACTATTTTTCCTTCGGATACCAATTCAAAGAATTCATCTTTTGTATGAAGATAATTATTCTTTTCCAATATAGACCATGCTTCATATACGATGCGCATTGCTTCAATATATTGATCTGCTCTTCGATATGTACGTTTCAGTCGTGCCAACTTCATACTGATCTCAGCAAGCTGATCATTCTTTCGTCGTTCTTCATCAGAAATATGATAAATATCAAACTCCCCATAGTCGTGAACGATTGTATTCCGACACGAATCGCGGATTTGATTCATCTCACTTTCAGTGTATTTATGCTGACGCCTTTGTGTGAATCGTTTAAAATGAGCTTCCTCTTCAATAACACCATCTCGGTCTGCTGGAGCACCTGTTGCTTTTTCAAACTCTTCTTTTTGTTTAACAATCTCTTTACTGGTGATGAAGAGTTCACCATCCTCTTCATCAAAATTCGTTCGCTTCACTGAACGATTATTATTCTCAGATTCCAATAACTTGGAATACATTCCAAACACATCATCTTTCGCCATATGATATAACCCTCCTTCATATACTGAGAATATATAAATAGAAAAGAAATAGGAGGAGGGATATCCCTCCTCCTTGATTTTATTCGCGTTCCGTATAATCGAGGCTAATCCATCCCCATCCATTAGACATCTTCCCCCAGCGGGATGCCCCTTGGCCATCAGATTCATCACAGATTCCGTAGAGTCCTTGATCCATAATGGATGAATTGATACCGAAGTTCGTTCCTGGACCAGAACGTACATTCAATAAGGTTGCTGTAACGCGTACGTTGTACGCTTCGAATTCTGCCGGAGCATCAGGTTCCCCATAATATTTATTATAGAATTCCTGTCCATATCCAGAACGTCGAATCTCAACTTCCTCTGATTGGTCTGCAGGACGCTCAAATTCATGTAGGATGATATCTGATGCTTCACGTACCGTGGAGCAAGCGTTTAGTTTTGCAATGTCAATTGTGTTTTGAAGTTCCTGCCAGAGGTAATCCATCTGCATATACAGATCTCCAATAGATACTCCCTTTCCCTTTGCAAAATTTAGTAGACCTTCTTTACGGGAATAATATGTCCATTGAGCCAATCCGTATCCAGCCGAGTCATGAACAAAGTTATCATAGGATCCATCATCAACCGCTTGTGTGTACGCATCATCATTCATCCCAAGTTTATCTTCAAATGAATTCTGAAGATTATTGGGAATAAGACCGGATTCAGCGAAAATATTTCCCATTAGTCCACAGAGCGCTGCTGGATTTAATCCAATCATTTCAAAGTGTTTTACGAATTGATCAGCGTTGGACTCCGGATTAGAATTTGTTGGATGATATGACGGATTTCCGAGGCGCTTATTTACTTCATCAGCAATGTACCCATGTTTTTCGAACAAATAAGGTCCTGGGCAATTTCCTACTATGGTTGTCCTTTTGTCTTGACGTATTAGTATAAAGCCACTATCCACAGTTACACATGATACGGGTTGTTTTATAATCCGTTTTTTTTCACCATCACCAAGACTTCTCTTCGATTTTTTAAAGAAAATACCGTAAATTGGTTTTGTTTGTCGTAATACCCCAATTCCATTGATCGATGCTATTGCAGATACAATATCGGTATTATCTTTTTCTACAGAATAATATGAATTGTTTTCTATTGATCCATCCCAGAATGGTAGTCTATCAATGAAGTATTTTGCCTGAACAGGACTCATCTCGATAATATCCCACATGAACTTTTTATCATCTAGATGATTAGACGCAAATTCCATGCACCCTTTATCATAACTTCGTATAGAAACCGATCCATCTGATTTGCGATTTATATTATATTTATATTCGCAAGAATTTAACAGTTCAATGATTCGTTTGATTTTTCTTTCTTTCTTTAAATGAAACTCAATCCCGTAATATTTTTTAACATCCGTTTTGACTCTACTACCATTTACCCAAATTCTATTATCATACATATAATGTCCATCGGCCTGGATAGCAATCATCAATTCAATTTCATCATTCGTCATATCTATTCCGGGACCAGTATAATATCCAGCATTCGGTAAATATCCAATAGTAGAATCAAATATTTCATTAAAGAAACATATATGTTGTTTCCCATGATTGTTGTAATGTACGATTCGATGATCTGCAGTTGCTATAAGATCTCTAATTGAATACACGTCTTGTTCTCTAATAGGGACAATATCCCTTACTGGACCAAATACAATAGATAAATCATCGATATGTGCAGTTGCAATTTCATCACCAATTTTAATATCGGCGAGACTAACCCATCCAGATTTCGTCAGCAATTCTGTATCTTTAATTGGCAAACATGCTTTCTGCGCAAACCAGCGGTGAACGGTCATATTCTGTTGATCTACTTCACCAATGAGATCTGGATCTGCTTGCCACCGAAGTTGATCAATTCCATTTCGCTGACATATGTCTACGAGCAGATTAATCAATGATTCCATAGCAGCATCGGTACATGCGTAGGTATCTGATTCATATGATGCAACTTCAATGGTGATTGCACGATTATCATTTGATCTAGAGGATGTGCACCAACTACGATCTCCTTCAGAAACATACTGACCAATACGTCCATCGGAACCAATACCGTATTGAGAGCTACATTCATAATTAGGATTTGCAAAAATATTTCCACAAGTCTCCACCGTTAAATTTCCAGCCATCGTATGAATTGAGATCGTATCGATTTCATGATTTCTTGGGCTAGAAATATTAGGAGAATATTTCTCATAATCAACCAACTGACTGTCTGCCATTTTCACCTTTCTCCTTTCCGCCTTTAACGAGTTCTTCTTTTAACTCTTTTAAGGTTGGATCGTTCCCTGAGATCTTTTCAACATCATCTGGATTAATCATCATTATCACACCCTTTCTTGTGACGTTATTATTTAGTCTGGTCGTATACTTTAGTGGGACTCTCTGACTAAATAATAACGTTTGAACATATACTCGTAGTAAATTTTAGATAAGGAGCGATGTTATAATGCTAGATAACGTCAAGAGAATGATCCTGGAAAAACAGGAGTATATTGAAGCATCTAAGATTATTTTTGAGGATACCGTAGAAAATAATCTTGATGACCTAATTGTGTTAAATGAAGATGGTCTGAAAGACACTGTGCTTGGTGTATTCTCATCAAACATGTCAGAAGAGACGAAAAAATTTAATAAATATTATGGTAAATATATTCGAGGAATTCAGAAACAGGTTTGTGATGTTTTCTGTGATGTTGTTTCATCGGATTCATCACTTTCGGAACTCTCAGAAAATAAAACATTCCTTGACGAAGTTCGTAATGCGGCGACAAAAACAATTGTCGTGCGTGGAGAAACCATTACAATATTTGATGGACAGCAAAGTTATAAGAATGGGTCTGGGGACCACGATCATGATGTAAAGCTCGTTGCAAAAGCATTTTCAAAAACATCAAAGAAATTGAAGTCCGACAATAGCGACGTTTCTGAAATCTTCAAGGTGTGGACGGGTGGATGGATCGGTGGTCATGAAAATAATCTTCCAGGCATCGAACTCTCAATCAATACACCAAGTAAAGTTGCTCTGAATATCGGTGGAGAAAATAAATCTTTCAAAGTATCATACGAAGATAAATCCTATAAAAATTGTGCAGCATCAATTCTTTCTCTTCATCTACTTTCAAAGAAAGAAAATCTAAAATTGGATGTTGATGATGCAAACAAAACTATCGTTGTGAAACCTGATAATGTCCTAGAGATCTCTGGTAATGAAATCCATGCAAATAAAATTATCGATCCATCAATCATTTCTAAGATCATGAAGAGAGTGTTCGGCGAGAGTTTTGAAGAGATATCAGACGATATGTCATTCATGGAGGCATCGCATAATATCGGAAGTAAAAAACCAGTTAATGGTATCGATACAATGAAATATATCGATAATGTAGACAATGATGAATTCAAGAAATGGTTTTTCCAAACATCGGCAGGATCAAAGCTTGATCCAACGAAATTCAATATGAAAAAACTCGTTGACAATGAAACAACCAACGAGGTTGTCGCATATTATGTAAATGATAAGGTTGTTGGAATCATTCAGTCAACGATATCTGGTTCTACTCAGAAAATTAATATCTGTGCAGTACATCCAAAGCACAAATCTTGCTTGAAAGAACTTGTAAAGAGAGTATCTACCGGAATCGCTGATACGAATAAAGTTGTCGAACTTTGTAAGAATACTCAGAAGGATTTCATCTCTGCATTCAAAGCGGTAGGGTTCACTGTATCAAAAGACAATAAAGAGTGTGTCACACTTAAAATGGATTCCAAAATCAAGAATAAAAATGAATCTAATGATCTTTCATGGGTATTGTCCACTCAATTTAATTTCAATGAAGCAGATGAGCCGGAAGAAGCACCATCAACAGATGATGTATCTGAAGATACAGAACCCAAAGAAGACCATGATGATTCTGATGATATCATGAATACAGATATATCTGATGATTCAGAAAATGACAATGATAGCGTTGAAGATGATGTTGAACCAGAATCATCCGAAGATGATATTCTCGACGCTCCTATTGATGATGGATCATCTGATGACTTTGATAATCTCAGTCTCGTTGGAAGACAGACTGGTGAACCGATCGAACTCACAGATGATGACCTACTCTCAGTAACCATCGATCTAAAATCAAACACGATGACTGATGTTCTTCCTGTTCCACCAGATAATGCTGGAGAAGCAATCAGTGATGATGTCCTCTCCACTAGAGTTGATTCAGGGTTTGAAGATGATTCATCTTATAAGGGAGAATCAACATCATTTCTAGAAGGAATCACTCTTAGTGGTGGAGATGATGCTGCTAATGATTCGGCTGACGAACCTGCTGCAGATGACAATCCACCAGCAGATGAGAATGAAGTTACATCAGCGGTAAAGGATAAGGTTGCTGAAGCTGAACCAGATGATGAACCGATGGATGATGAATCCGGTGACGATCTCGGTGGCTCTTCCTCAGCAAAAGAAGCTCTCATGAAGAAACTTTCTTCTATTACAAAGAGTCTTGAAGATGCAAAGAATGCTGTACTGAAGTCAATGTAATATGTGATTTTAGTGAGAGGAGTTTAACTCCTCTCACTTTATTACAGATTTACATCCACCTTCTTCATAAGTTTAGTAGAAGGGAAGTGTTATTATGGCAGATAAAACACAGGAGTTCGCAGATCAATTAGAAAAAGATATTTCTACTTCTGTTGGAAATATGATTGATGACGAACTCGGTGCCATTTCAGATAATTTTGACGCTGCATTAAAGAAAGCACTCCAATCGTTTTCATCTTCATCATTCGATGATGATGGATTCATCGTTAGGATGAATACATTGGAAGTTGATAAGAAAGACAAAGAAACAGTCAAGAATATTCTAAATACGCTAAAGAATGAATATATTGATACATCCGTATTGAATCAGCGAGAAATTCTACTGCGCCGAGATATGTATAACGTATGTACCCAGATGCCAGAAATGCGCGATGTCGTATGGGTGACTCGTGATTCAATCATTGAGGCAAATACTTCGACTGGTGAAGTATCACGAACACTTATTTTCCAAAACCATAATGATTCGGAAAAATATATGTCACAGGTACGTGATCTTGAAAATAAACATGATTTTCTTATGGCAATCAAAAACTTTATCGTTCCGAAAACATTGATGATGGGTGAAATGTATATTCAGGTCGTACCTTTTTCAAAAATCTTTGCTGAAATTGAAGCTGTCAAAGAGATGAAGAAAAATAAGTTGGGGAATCGATCATTCAAAGAAAGTGTTGATACAGCATATTATAATGAATCAACATCTCTTTATTCTGAATCTAATCTAAAAACAATCATGGAGTCGGTTTCCACGATAACGAAAGTTGATGGAAAAGATATCCATGCTGTCGACGATACAAAAAACCGTATGAATTATGATGGTCAAGTGAAAGAGGACCTAAAACATATCTTAGAGAATATTCGTGTGTGTCGATCTGATTCTATTTTGTTAGAAGAATATGGTGTTGATGCATTAGAAGGTTTCATGAAAGATGAATACGATCGTATTCGTATGGATGAAGCTACGACAAAAGATCAACATTTTGTTGAGGCGATGGGTGGAAATCGTGTAAGTGGATCTATTTTCTCAAACATTGATGATCAAGAACTAAATACAAAACCATATGAACATATCAAAGGTTGTTATATCAAATACCTTGATGGGCTGCGGGTTGTTCCCATTCGGATGGATCGGCGTGTCATTGGTTATTATTATATAACAACTACACTCGATCTTGCTGTGAATCCATCACAACCGCAAGGTATTGTCGATCTATCATATCAGAATTATACACGAGATAAAAATATGGTAGATAATCTTGCGTCGATGATCATCAAATCTTTCGATAAAAGTATGCTGCAAAAGAATGTGAAACTGAAGCAAGAAATTGCCGACGTTATTATGGCGCATAAATTCTCAGAGGGAATGTTGTCATTCGTTTATATTCCAGAAAATGAAGTTGTTCGTCTAGTCATCAATGAAGATGAAACTGGACGAGGACATGGAATGCTAGAACCAGCAATGTTCCCTGCCCGCAATTATCTCATGTTAAATCTATACAATCTTCTATTTACATTGAATAATACAACTACGCGTGTACATTATCTCCGTTCATCAGGGATGAATAAGGATTATTCTGCTCAAATCCAACGTACGATGAGAAAATTCCAAGCACGTAGAATCACAGTCGATGATATTTATTCCTACCAAGGTGTATTGAATAAAGTCGGTGGTATGGGAGAGATGGTTCTTCCTGCTGGACGTGGTGATTATAAGGCGCTTGAAACAGATACGATAGAAGCTGTCAATAAGCCAATTGATATGGATTTATTGGAACAACAGCGTCGTCAAGCAATTGCCGGTACTGGTGCACCGCACCTTATGGTTATTAATGCGCTCGATGAAGTAGATTTTGCAAAGACATTGGAGATGGCAAATTCAAGATTCATCTCGACAGTATCTGCTTACAAAATCGACTTCAATAAAGGTCTGACGAATCTATATCAGCGCGTTATGAAATATTCGACGGATATTGAAGATGATGTTATTCAATCATTCTTATTCAAATTCAATACAATCAAACAACAGGATCTGAATATTACAGCAGATATGATTAATAATTTCAATCTCGCTGTTGAAGTGGTAGAATCATTACATTTTACAAAGGATGATCTAGAGGATAAAGATGGGAAGCCAACCTATAAACGGATTGTATTGCGAAGAGAATTAGCAAAGAAGTATTTACCACAGCTCGATTTTGATGAGTTGGATGATATTTTCAAACGAGTGGATGAAGATGCGAATGATATGGAGTTGCAATCTCGTGTATCAACTACAGAAATCACAGATGAAGATCTAGATACTGTTGAACAATAGAGGAAACAAAAGGTTAAAGTTTCTAGAATATTAGAGGAAGGAGATAATATTCATATGCATTCTTACAAAGAAGCTCTTGAAAAAATGGATGAAGTCAAAGAAGATATTCAGAAAGAAGATGATAATGATATTCTGGATGAACCTATCGATGATCCTGATGAAGTTGAAGGACCAGATTCAGACGTATCTCCAACAGAAGATGCACCATCCGAAGATGGACTTCTTGATGAACTAAATCAAATTTTTACCCCAATTCTTGTTATGCAAGGATTTGAAACTGATGTATCTGATAAGATACAGGAAGCTGTCAGTGAATCATCGGTTCTTCTGGAGAAGAATATCATCAATTTCGATTCAGCATCTCGCATGGCACAACTGATTTCAGTATGTGCTCTTCTCATTGCAAAGCGGAAGAATACAGAACAATATCAGATGTTTGCGAAAGCATGTGAGATTCGAAATAAAATGAAACTCGATATTCAGAAAACAGAGTATGTAAAGGCAAAAGCCTTAGCACAAAAGTTTTTGGTGAAGGTCTCGACCACAAACAATTCTTCCATTGCACGAAAAGCAGCGGATGAGCTCCTCCCTGAGACCAATCATTAAATTATATAATGTAAACAGTAAAGGAGAAATGTTGAAATGAACCTGCAGGAATTTATTTATGAGGCCGACAATTTTGAGTACAGTGCAGAGGCCATGGATATTCTCAAGACAACCATGGAGTGTACCCTCATTGAAGCACATCTTGAGTCTATGGAGTTCTGTGAAGATAATACAGAACTCGTAAGTATGATGGAGTCAACCTATTTCGGCGAAGCAAAGAATAAGGACAAGGACAAGAAGGAAGGCCTCATGGCCAGCCTCAATTCAAAGCGCAAGTCGCTCTGGGACAAGATCGTTGCTATTCTCTCCAGGATCAAGAACGCGATTGTTTCCTTCTTCAAGAGTATTTGGGAGAAGATCAAGAAGGTTGGTGCATGGCTGAAGAATCTTCCTTCGACGCGCATCAAGAAGTTTGATGAAGCAGATGCCAATATGGTTATCAAAGCGTACAAGAACGCTATCAAGAAGAGTAAGCTTCCTGTGGCTGAAAACTATCGTGATAAGGTCATTCGTGCTATCGGTTCTCGCACCGTTGTGAGTGGGGCGCATCCAATCTGGCAGCGTCTTACGAAGCTCGTGCTCGAAGACCCTGTTCTGATTTCAGTTACTGCCGGAAGCAAGCTGAGTCATGCATGCTCGCCAAAGGATCTTACAGATATTACGAAGGATATGGCTGGTAAGCTCGTAAAGATGAAAATCTCAAAGGTGATTAGCAGCAATCCTGAATCACTATTCAATTCCCTGAATACTAACCTCACGAAGAAGCTTGAGAAGAATCGTGCTAAGGGTTTCTATCTTGTGATGGATGAGGACTTTGATAAGGTCGCAGGAATGGTTGATCGCCTCCTCACAGATGCAATGGATGCAATCAAATCCATCAAGCTCACGCCGACACGCGGTGCAAAGGGTCTGAATAAGGGTCTCGATATGGCGCGTGATGAGTTCAACAACTCTGATTCTGCAGCGAAGAATCTTGCAGGTATGGCACTGAGTGGTCTATCTGTAAACAAAGAGGGCGTTGGCCAGGCGATGGAGTTCCTCAAGAATGTTCAGAAGGTCGTTGCACAGACCATTACGATCTCAGCAATGTATGTTTCATACCAGAACACCTTCACATCCAGCATGGATGCTTTCCTCCAGAATAAGGTGGACAACATGCCCACAGATGACGACGATCAGAACGAATAATATTTCTATATATAAACATTTTGATGGGGGAGGGAAATTTCCCTCCCCCATCTATTTACATTTATTAACATACCCAGATAATAAGGTGGTGATAATATGATTATAGGAACTTATAGTATTCCTCCTGTTGTTGAAGAATCAACGTGTAAATCAACAGAGGATTATGAATTTAGTGATGTTGGCGACTTTCACATTTGGTCAGCAGCATTATTACCAAATATTCCATTTGAACAATCAGCAACAACACCAGAATATATTGATACATCGATTTTTATCAATGATGCGGAAACAGCATTAATATGTGATACAACGATTATGACTCAGAATTTTTTTACAGCAAAATACGTTGGTCGTGCGCCACTTGAATTCTATGGTCCTAAGACTCAAATGGGTAGAGAGTTCCTTCTGATTTGTCGCAATGGTCATACAGATTATAATTCTCGTATCTTTGGTACAGAGGACGCAGTCCGTGGATATAATCGTGACGCAAACGAAAATGTAATGAATCCTCTCAAGAATAAGGGAGTATAGTTATGGCCACATCAACGATGTCTCAAACATATATCGATAGTTTCATTACAGAAGGGCAACAGGAAGTATTATCATTGGATAAATTTTATGATACCATGTTGACTGCGGATGCGAGCAACCCTCTACATATCATTCGTATTCCAGTATCTGATTTTTTCACCAGATATCATAACCAATTAAAACATACAATTCAATATTATAATCTCAGCAGTCGATTATTTTATCAACCAAAGACAGTGAGTTTAGAATTATATGGAACAACAGAATTGTGGTTAGCTCTATTACGTGTTAACAATATGCGAAACATTACAGAGTTCCAAGAACCTGTAATCAAAATCTATAATCCTGTAGATGTAAAAGAGTTAATCAATATATTCTTCAAACGGGAGAAAAAATTATAAAAAGAAAGGAGCTCATTATAAGCTCCCTCAAAACGACATTATACTTTTTTCTCTTCATTCAGCTTACGCACGAACTTAAGCATTTCGTTCATCCCATTGAGGATGTCCGCTGCCTTATAGAGATTCCGTTCCTTCTCGATCTCGCGGAGCGTCTTATATCCGGCGACAACACCAACACCTGCAGCAACCAACGTTACACTAAATACAACTGCTCCCATTTCAGACCTCTCCCTTCTTGTTGCGATGCTTGAGTTCCTCGTCACATTTGCGGACGACCTCATCGAAGTATTTTTGCGCTTTCTTCGTGTCTCTGCGCTGCTTGATGTAATGATGAACCAAGCTAGTAGAGAGCACTAATTCAATCCCCAGGATAAACAGACCTGTATACATTTTCATTACCTCCTATATCTTTTCACTAACGACTATAATACTTTGTGAAGCGATAACGTCGATTATCGATTCGAGGACCTTCTTGAACTCATACTCGGTCATCCACTCCTAAGTATATATAATGAGAATATATTATTATAGAGAGAAAGGAGGAATTCCTTTGATACGAAATAGTCATAATCTCCCAAATGTTGGTAATCCAGATGCGAATAAAAATTATTATTCATTTGAACGCAATCCCGGAGCAGAATTTGGAGATCATATTTTAAATACGGCAGCGATATGTAATTCATCCGCATCGCATACATATGGAAATGTATTGTCGGTGGTGGAAAAATATATACTCGATTTATTTCCAAAGAATTTATTTAAAACGATAACGGCAAGTACGACATTGGCAAATCGACAAGTAACACATTTACCAAAACAATTACAGAAAAAAGAAATGCCGATGATGGTATTGGTTCCAAGAATTATGTTTGGTCAAGATGACAATCGATTCTTAGCACATACATTAATCAATTCACGTATTACAGATACACATAATCTATGGGGTGAAGGGTCACTTATACCGTTAGCAAAAGATTCGCGAAAAAAAGTATATGTGCATGGACATTATAACCGTGCGGTGATGTATGTAGATATCATCTTAACATTCAATACATACGCAGAACAGATATCCTATATGTCCTATATTCATAACATGATCCCTGTTGGACATAATCAATTTATTCGTGCTCCGTTGGAACTATATATCCCAGATGAATTTTGTGAACTATTAGGTCATGTGGCAAAAGTTCCTGTAAAGGAAAACGGTTCAGTCTATAACTATTTAAATTATTTGAACTCAATATGGTATCACCCAATCACCTATAAACTAAAAGGTGGATCAAATTCAGATGAATTCTTTATGTATTATATTGCTGATATCGATGCATTGTTCCAAGACCCGCAAGCAGGTGCTGGTGTAAAAGATGGTCAGATCCGGCGTGCATTTGATATCACTTTCACGGTGCGATGTGAATTTAACACCATTGGATACTTTGCATTAAATAGTCCAACATTTGAAAAACCGATTCAAGTAAATACGGATCAAAATAAAGTAATTGAAACAATATTCTCGGATAATATTAACCTTCAGGATTTCGATCTACCTGTTGGATGGAGTGTTCTTGGATGGCCTATCTTTAAGCTCGGACCAAAAGAAAATAAAGTGTCTATTGATAATATTTTAAATGAATCTTTACGTCGTGTCATTGATTATCATTTAGAATTCGGCATACCGATGGAACGCTTCATCCAAATACAATTCCGAGAAAATGGTGAAGTTTTACACAATGAATCATATTATATTGATTGGAAACATCGTGACATTGTTTTAACAAATCCAGATCCGCATCGGACCTATCGTTTGATTATCACAGTATCTCACGAATATATCAATAATTTAGTCAAACAATTGTATGGGCTTGAGTGATGAACACTGTGATAAAGCTTATTGTTGAAACAACACGATATTTTTAAGTTAAGGAGAGATAACAATGAGTATGTTTGATATTGACGAACTTCTGAAGGATAACTCAAAGCCTGTATCTGAAACAGCCTGGCTTGGGGATATCGACATCATGGAAGGCACACTAAGTAATTTTAATCTGGACATTGATCAGATTACGGAGAGTGGACTTGGAGAAATTGGTGAGAAACCATCTGGTCATCCATATGATGCAAATTCTATCCCAATCCCAAACAAGAAAGAGATTGATGTACAGACGTACAACGATGCATTGACCCGACTTCAAAATAGTTTCAATGAGACCGTGAAATTTATGAAGAATGTATCCATCAACTATAATATCGTTGAACACACATCGGAGAATCTTGCACAAGATTTTTTTACGGATCGGGCCATTTTTGAATCATATTGTGATGGCCCATATTTCGAGAAGGTCAGTGCTGAAAACAAACATGAAATCAAGGCGTTAGCAAAGAGACTTCGTAAGAGACTACTTGATCAGGCACATAATATCAATGGTATTGGTGCAACAATATCACATAAACTGCGGCTCTTGAGCGATATCATTGGATCAATTAACCCACTTGTCCTAATCATCACTATTATCAAATATGGATTCGATATGTGGATCATCGACCCAATACTTATTTCGAAATTTAATAATAATCGACTGAATCTATATGCATGGCAGACAATCTGTTATCTTTATGGAAGATCATATACACTCGGCGATCTAAAGAAAAAATTGAATAATGAATTCGCTGATGTACTCGGTGAGAAATATGAAATTGAAATCATCAAAATGAAGTTCTTCTACCCAACAATTCGTGGGAAAAAGGAACTTGATGAGTATGATAAGGGAACAGATTCAAATTACTTTAATAACTACCTTCTCATTGTGAATGAAAAGGGAACACCAATCCCAAATCGGGAAGAGACAATTCATCTAAAGGGTGAGAAGGCAGCAAAATATGCGGCTGCTCTTAAGCTGACAGAAGATATTGAACCGAGTTCTGAATCTTCAATTAAATCCGGATTCAATAAGCTTATTGAAAAGATCAAGTCAAAGATTTCTAGAAAGAAGAAGGATGAAGATAAATCCGATGACGAATAAAATATAAAAACAAATATATGGGAGGGAATATTCCCTCCCATATATTTTATTTTCGTTATAAACCAAATATCGATCTAATTCGTTTTAATGTCGATTGACCTTCCATGGTTAATGGTGTTTCATTTTTATTTAGAGCATTAATTGTTTCTCCAACACGTTCGTTTGATAATATGTTTTTGATTTCATCTGCCGACGGAAGGGTTTTTTCCAAATCTTGGAATTTCGTTTTTAATGCGGTAACCCCATTAATCAATGACTCATTCAAGTGAACTTTTTTAACAATTTGATTATTGCGATCCATCAGAACAACTTGATGGGTTTCATTATCAATGACAATTTTAGCATCATCCATTTGAGGAATCACAATATCATCCTCGTCAATGATCACAGGTTCCTCCCGTGATGAAATTACTCCACCAATCAATGACACAATAAACCAGTTCCTCACATTGCCATTCGAGTCATAATATTTCATAAGAATCAACCCCTTTATTCTTTTATTAGATTATGAGATAAGTCAATGAAATATAAAAAAGATAGAGATTAGTATCTCTATCTTACTCACGATAAGTAACGATAATATCATCATGATCATAAACGTTTAATTGAAAGGATAAATCAGCCATATGGATAAATCGACTAAACAACTGGGCTGATACCGGTTTTGGTCCTGTAAGAATCGTCATCATATTATTGATGGTATATTCATCGATATCATCACTTCGTAAATCAGATTTGTCGATTCGTTCATCAATCATTGTAATCTTGATAAGTTTCTTCAATGGATCCATTTTCTTTTTCAATAAATCATGATGATCCGTAGTTATAGTAAACTGATCCGGTTCTTTATAGGAGCAAATATCTCGATCCCCATTACGTATGATGATTTCATATTTCATGTGTAGAATATTATGTAACCATATATTCCATTTCTCCAATCGCATGAATGATATTTTTGATAGAGCATTACAATAATTCGTAATAATTTTATCATTCAATCGTGGGGTTGATAATTGAATAAGATCAACGACTGTATATTGTTTCTTATTTAAAATCTCTTTAATGCATTGCGTAAAGAAATTATCTTCATCAGAAATTTGAAATGATAACGGTCCACCACTCATGGAACGTTGTTGATGATGAACAATCTCCTCTGCTTTCTTTGCCGTTACCTGTTGACTCATATCCGATGTGTCTGTAATGATAACATCATTTGGATAATATCGATCAACACTATGAGCACTAATGTATGTATTGACACCATCCCATGTTGGATAAAATCCTGTACGTGGATTTGAACGTTTTTCATTCTTTATGTACATGAATAATCGCTTTGTTGTCGGATGAAAATATATATTTCCTTCCACTTTATTTGGTGTATCAAAACTCCCATCAATGATATACGTTTTATTTACTCCACTGACGATGCCAATCATACTATATAACCCCTTTATGATGCTGCACGTGTAATTGGTTTAAATGAACCTTCTTCCTCTGAAGAATGATCATGATTCCCACTTGATTCATTAGCTAATGTTATGATCGGAGAGGGGGATACATGCAGTGCCTCTCCATCAATGACATGATTTGATCCATGGAACTTTGCGCCACGTTCAACATATAGCTCTTTCGCATAAATATCTCCATTTAGGATCGCATGTTCGAGTAGATATACCGTGTCAGTTGCATGAACTTCACCATTTACAGTTCCATCGATAATAATATTATTCGCGATAAGTTTATTTACGTTAACCGATCCACTCTGACTAACGATAATAGACTTGCTCATATTAATGGAGTCAATCTCAACAGTCCCATCGATACGAATGGATTCCTCACCAGTAATCATACTCCCATTGATTGTGATACCATCGTTGATCAACGTACTAAAAGACTGGTCAATCTCAACATCATTGTTTTTAAACATATCAAACATCGTAAACTCCTCCAATGATTAATTATTTTCAATAGAATATATAAAAGATAAGAGGGTGGGAGAAATCCCCACCCTCTCAATTATGTTAAAATGGGATATCTATTTTTGGTTGTGTTTCTACCTTCTTCACATTATTTATATCGAATGGGGATTTCTTCGCATATGCCTCATAGATACCTAGCGCTAATACATCGATTGGTATACGCGTTAAATTATAATACAAAGACCACATATCATTGAGTGTTAACAATACATGAGATTGTTCATTATTGAATTTCATCTTGATTCCTTCAAGACGAGAATCATCCTCCTGAACAATAACAACCGGTGTAAGTTCAACTGCAGTTTGACCAATCATAAATGCTTGACGAATTGTTTTTCCAACTTCTTCATTTAATTCCAATCGCTTCCCTTGATAAGTATACAAGTCCTTCGTCTTCATTCCTTGATAGATATCTTTGAAAGCGTTTATGAAAATAGGTAGATTATATTTTGTCATACTCAAATGGTCATTTGGATTCCAAGGAGCCCTTGTACGTTTTCCATCTTCTCCGAGTTCTCCTTTACGAACAATGGAGATTCCAATGAATGGAAACAGAGAAATTGACGTATTCTGATCCCCTGACTCTCCATTATATTGATATAATGGATTGTGTTGATCATCCATCGATAAACGAATTTCAACACGAATTTTTGAAGGAATAACTAAAGATTGATATCGGATATTCTGCCTCATTTCGCTTCCTCCTTGAAATTCGTGTTTTCTGAACTCATCAGATTATCTTCATCAAATTTACGATATTTATCTCGTGGATCCGGTTCAACTACAATTTCCATTGGGTTATTTGATACGCCAAATACACGGAATTTACCATCAGCTTCTTTAAATAATGAATCAAGTACTACGTTATACTCCTTCTCAGAATCACATTTGATTATGAGTTCTTCATAATCTTTGTCCAGCGGATTTTCTTCTAAATATTTTTTAATCTTATAATGCATAGTATTCTCATATAATGAATCGTCAAAATATAGAGACTTCATATCTGTATATGGTGATAAATCCAAACTTTGGCCTGGATCCGAAGACGAGCTCGATGAAATATCAAGGCATCCAAGCATTGATGGGTGTAGTGCTCTTTGACGGATTGGTATCCGTCTAGAATTTGTCGCTCCTAATGCGTTCATTATGTTAACTCATATTCGCATATGAGATCAGACTATATCTTCTATTCTTTCGAATAGCTCTTCACTTCCACTCTATCACTTAGAGTGTACTCTCATTAGGAGATAGTCGTTGAGCTTTCTTATATGATTTATATAAGCTCAGTTGCTGATTATCTACGTGAGACTTCCCAGCAATTCAAAGAGTTAGGTCCCAATCGCAAGTAATCATTAATATGTTTTGTTACCAAGACTTATTAGGACCTTTTTTCGTGACTTTCCACTTAGAGTACGAATCTATATCTGAATTTGTTTCTGAATATCGTAATACTCCGGAACTGTATAATTTCGTAATAAATATATCTTCCAATTAATCCAATATGTTTCCATATGGTCTGACTATATCTTCATGAACTTTCGTCATGTTTCACACTTCCAACCCGCATTTGAGTTGTACTCCTTGAAAGGATAGTCGATGAACTCGATCCTATATAAGTAGGACCTTAGCTGCTGATTACCATTAACAGGCTTCCAGCAGTTCATGAAATCTCCCCCAAAGTACACGTACAGAAGGGAACTTAAACAAATTGAGAAAATCTTTGAGCATTGCTTTATCACCAAGAGAAACAACGCGATTGATACGCTTCGATATTTCCGCAGTAACGAAGCTTCCAATATATTCATTACACCGCAATCGTTTATTGATCATCGAAAGATTGTCTTTTGCCCATAAGGTATGATAATTTTGGATGATCCATCGAAGCAGGTAGTAGATATTTTGTTTATCGTAGTCATTGATTTTTAATTCATTACGCGTGACATCATCCAATAATCGATTGAAAAATATGTGTTGATAGATCCCTCGTCTGATGGTATTCTTACCACCGACAATGATCATCCATTCTTCCCAATTGTCAATATCCTCGAATTTTATTTTTGTTTCTTTAAATAGCGTAATAAGACAACCAACAATCGAACGTACGTAGATTTCTTTCTCAAATATATTTCGCTTTGCCGCAACGATAATATCTGAACGCTTACCACAATCAAAATAGACAACATCATCTCGGACAGGAAAATCAGATTCTTTATTGATTACTTTAATAAATCGATTTACTTCCAGGAAGTTTAATGTTTTCGTAATCCCTAGATGAGAATAGATGAGTAGCACATTGATTGCGTTTTTGAAGATCTGAATATTATAAATGGGAATCGTCCATTCTTCTCCTTCTTCGAATACTATCGTACCTCGTTTATTGACGGTTTTATGAATTTCATTAAACCGTTCTTTCACTGTCTTTACACAGATCGGCATAAGGGATTTAATGGTTACTGCACCAAATGATGGGTACATCATTTTATCTACCATCTGATAGATGAGGTAACACTTTTTCCCTTTAATAAGATAATACCCTTTTTCATCTTGAATTGGAAGAATAATCGGTTTCTTAATGTAATGGACTTTCTGTTGTCCGTTTTTATCCAATCCTCTGATTTCGACATCAATATACATTACACCACATCTGGTTTCTGTGATGTTTTTAATCACTTTATTCTTATTGGAATTGCGTCGAATAACATGATCATTGATATCGAATTTATCTTCATCTGGGACCCATTCATATCCGAGCAACTTGATATTTCCAAGGATTTCCAATCCAAGAAATGATTCATACACAAATTCTTCTAACGGTCGATCATAACTCTTATGCATCACTTCTTCATTCAAGTGTTCTCGATATGGATTTGGTAGCATGTTAATGTATTTTAACAATATCCATTCCTCCTATCAATCTTCATTTTTTGATTTATCCAGAGAATATATAAAAAAGAAAAGAGGGAATTTCCCTCTTTTCTTTCATTTGAAATCTTGATACAATCTGCTTTCTGTTGGATCGATCTGACCGTTGTATTTCGACCCATGATCTTTTCCGTAGATACGATCGGCATACTCTGCCTTGAAGAAGTAAACTTGTGCAATCCGCATATTTTCATATAGTTTGATCGGATATTCGGATTGGTTGAATACTTCAAACGTGATCGTTCCACGGAATCCAGCATCAATCAGCCCTGCCTGTTCCGTCTGAATCGCTAAACGTGCAATTGAACTACGTCCTTGCACGAACGCAATAATCCCGTTCGGAATATTCAAGACCTCATTCGATGCCATCAGAACAAACTCTTTCGGATGGACAATGTGATAGATCGGTCGATCTGATTCTGATTCTTCGAAGATACGACCAAACGTACCAGATTCATATTCAATCGGCTTTGCTGGATCAAGTACCTGCCCATACTCCGCCTTGATTCTCTTCCATCCATTTGCCAATGTTAAATCGATCGAGTTTGGTTGCACTTGACTCAGTGACAATGGAGTTTCAATCAACTGACCCTTTCGATTATAATTTAGAATGGTTCGATCACTGAGCACTGGCGACATCTTGTTGCGAATCCAATGGAACAACATCGTCTACCTCCTTTAAACACTTTCGCGTGATATAATCCCATACATCATCTTCATCATCAAACGCATTATACAATCCTCTTGGACAAAGTGTTTTAAATTGCCGCATAATCTTAACACGATACTGATCAGGGTTCTTTTCCCAATCAGGAGACAAATACATCTTTTCCTCATTTGCGAAAAGACGATACTTAAAATTGTTTCCATGAATATGAATGGGTACTTTTGGTAGTTGTACCCAAACATGTTCATTGGTGATATTGATGAACACACGATCGTTCCGATCACTCCCGCATTCATAAACAACATTCTTAAAATTGATCTGTACCGCGTAATCCAATCCTTTGAGAAGGAGATCAAACCCGCTACGAAACATGCGGACTGGATACGGGAAGTGAATAACGATCTGCGCAATAGATCCATATTTGCGTACAAACATTTGTAAATATTTATTTGCAGAACGATAACTCGTGATATAGATATGGAACGTTCTCATCGCATCACGACGAACACCACCCGTTTCAATAAAGTTTAAATCCTTCTTATCAAAGTTAATGAAGATATGTTTATTTCCATTAACACAAACGTAGTTGTTCTCATTCATATAAATTGAAACATCCATGATTTTACCTCCTGAAATGAAAGAAGAATAGTAATCCCTCCCCGAAAGGAGGGATTACTGTTTAATTGAGTCGTGTTAGATTTGCGTCCGCATATTCACGTAGTGGCATTTCAAGATTCTCATTGGTTAGATGAAGTCGGAAAATATCTTCCAACGCATCCTTCGATGGAATCTTATAGAAATCTCGTGTTTCCGTAAAACTAAGTAACATCAGATTATGTGAATTATAATCATGGGTAATCTTGATGTGTGGTCGTAGTTCTACTTCTGTGTGACCGATTTCATCTTGTCGCACGGTTTCGATTTGCATATTGTTTGCCAACCAAATGAATTCATGCTGCTCCATACATTAAACACTCCAATCATCTTTTATCTCCACTGGGATTGCCTCCCAAATTCGATTTCTGATATGGTGAACTTTATCAACGAATTGATTCTCTTTATCCATACAGTTGATGATTGTCCATCCGCAATTCTCTGCACCGTATAATCCGGCACGAGAACAGGAGTGTAGATAGTCACGATTTTTCTCATGAATATCTGGAGAGATGTTTTGTGCACGGCACCGCGCAGCAATCATTTTCATTGAAACGTCGGGATCGATATCCATATAAAATGTAATGTCTGGACGAGGAAGATTTAGCTTCCCAAATTCATAGGAACGGATCCACTCAATATAGGAGTCCCACTCCCTCTCATCAAGACGTGACATTTGATGAATGATATTGGAACCAATATAACGATCTAGAACAATGATTGTCTCGTCATCATAATATGCTTTCTCTAAATATTTCTGGAATGCAATCTGATGATCTACCGCATAGATTGAACTGATCGCATATGGGTTTGCCTGGTCGAACGGAATAAGTCTTCCACCCAGATAAATCTCTACCATTGTCGACGATAGATCTTGATATGCTGGATATCGGAACTTAAGAACTTTTTTTCCGAGCGATTCTAATTGACTAACAAGAAGTTGACATTGTGTTCCTTTTCCAGATCCATCAATTCCTTCGAATGCAATTAGCTTGGCTTCCATATATCCTCCTTATTGATCTTCTCACCTGGTATCCACTCGATATATGGATACATTTTCGGAAGAAGCATTTCTTTATTGCATTTCGTGCAACGATGGAGGAACAATCCAGCATTGTCATCACCAGGAGCAAGATACTTCATCTCTCCTTCATGACAAAACTCACAAATGTATCGTACACCGATGTGACGAATACAGAATGCTTCTTCATTTGTCTTGAGTTCCATAGAAACCTCCTAACACTTTATTTTCATGAGCAGTTCTCGGGTGATCATTGGTTGCCATTGTTCCAACCGATCAACAATTCCTTCTGCTAACTCTTTCACCTCTGGGTTTGCACCACCATGCTTCCCACGTTCTTTATATACATGGGAGAAGTCCGCCAGATTGCAACGGAAGATGAAATTCGACGGAATGGATAACATATATAGTCCACGAAGAACATCTTTATTTTCTTTAAGATCCTCCCGTATATATCCATTGATCGTCTTTACATATTTCACACCATTCTCATCCGTCAACTCTTGCGGGAATTCTAATCCAAGACGAGTCAATGCATCATCCGTTGAAATAATCTTATCCGCGTAGAAATTAGAGATTTCTCCTTCGTTAAACTTTGCTAACCGCGTACTTGAACGAATGATACGGTTCTGGAACCGCTGGGCATGTGCATCCCAATCATCTTGCCCAGCGCGATGTAGTCCTTCAACAGTAACTGAAATATCGATGAACTTCAATAGAGTGATATGTTGGGTTCCCCACTTAAATAGTTTTGTGAGATAATCGTTATATTGTATAAAGTATTTTTCTTCCCGCTTATCATTTTTTTGCTGAGGAACATATTCTCCCTTTGATGTATTTACAATACTACATGTACGCCGAATACCTTCATCCGTAAAGATATTCCAACTTCTCTTACTCATCAACATCGAGATGATGGCATCATCGATTCCGTCAATGCGATTCAAATAGATATTCATTTATTTATACCTCCCGTGATGGATGATATGATATCGAAATGTCCTCTTTATTGGAAGAACGTTTCCGATGGCGTTTCTTTCGTTTCTTTTGAACGGTTGGTTCCGGTACGTCATATAATAATACAATGGATGATATCTCTGATAACAATTCCTCCCAATTTAAATTATCAATGACGTTTGGATCTTTCGTGAAAAATACCTGGAATTTATTTTTTGCATATTCACTCTCTTTAACAAACGTTGGTTTCGGTGTCGCGACAGGAAGGTAGCGACAAGTCACAGAATCATCATTTGTGTGACAGATTGTAAACCGTTCCCCACGTTGTGTGATTGAAATAACACATCGTGTAAACTGTTCGTCTCCACAATATGCTTTCACAAATGGATGAGATCGTATCATAACGATTTCCACGGATCGAGCATATGGTAATATTGCATTTACAATAGCACCAACATCTGTTTTTACCACCGGTACCCCAACCCCTTTTCTTAGTGTACGTCCGTTAAACAATGGGTCCCCTTATATGGGATAAAATATATGGCTGTGAAAACCCCCTTTATAATGCACTTAGATAGAGAATATATAATGTGAAAGGACTGAGTCTTTATGGGAACTTCGATTCTTCCCAGTGGAGAAGAGTTAAAGACAACGCCAGAACAAGTCTTAAAATATTTGAACCCAGACGGGTTACGTCAACTGTTACGCCAAGAGCGTCTTCATTGGTTATTAAAGCCAAATAAGGATGCTGACTTTTACGACAATCAACATCTGTGGAGATTTAGTGGAGCATTGCATAATGAAGTGCGATACCAACGAATGGAAATTCGTACCTTCCCAGATAATGATGGTATGGCTGGGTATGCTGGAATTAATGTTGATAGTGGACTTTTTGGTATTGTTCATAATCTGGAAAAATGGGATGAAACCATTTCTGCAGAGGGTGCAAAAGCTCAGGTGAATAAAGTACAGATCGGAGCTATGGCGCGTATTAAAGGAAAAGAAGGTCTTGGATTAAATCGCGATATGGAAATGGACAAAAAGACAGATGAACGAATTGCTGCCATGCTTTTTGATCCATATGATGGTCGTGCATATTTGTATTCCAATGATGATACGATATATACAAACAATGAAACACGAGCAGAAAAACTCCCAAAACGTACTGTTGCACGTATTTGCGATATTCCAACAAGGATTACTGATTTAGAAAATGATCTTGACTTTGTTGCAGATCCAGACTATCGTCATACCGATAATAATTTCACAGATTCAAATCGGTATGTTGTTGATAACATGGATGACCGTACCTTCGTTTATCCTGAGATTGCTAAAGACCGTACCGGTGAATATTTAACGAATCGACGCTTCGGTTTGAATGGTGAATTTAACTACGGGGAATCCGATGAGCGGAATTCATACAGTACCCAGTTCGGTTTTGAAGATCGTATCGATAATGTAGATACTTCTCATGGATACAATAAGCGATTCAGTGGGGTAGATCATCCATCTGGATATTTCCCAGGAATTTTCCGTTCCGTTGAGGAATTAAATAAAGTTGATCTTCTCGGACAAAAGAAAACATTGCGTACACAAAAAGAATCTCCTGGAGCACGACGTGATTACAATTTCTATATCTTTGATGGTATCTGGAGTCCAAATTGGTTTGATCGATATATGTATAAAGATTCTTATCTAGCACAATCTATGATGCCATCAAACATGGAGGTCATCCTTGATCGACGTGAACCTGTACCATTTACAAAGCTTTCACAAAAAGGAGATATCTATAAAACAACGCAATTGTATCAATGGCGATATAATCGAATCTCCATTACCTACGATTCCAGCGACGTAGTCATTTCTATTGTGAAGGCTGGGCAGGAATATAAGGTTGGAGATATTCTCCGTTGGACATTTGCCGACGATGTATTCCTATATGAAGTAACCTCTGTTGGTTCTGGTGGTCAAATTCAGACAGGAAAATATCATCCATTGCGCAAACGGATCTTCGAACAGAGTCCAGGAACAAATGGTGTTGGAATTCCATTTAAGAATACCAGTGGGGTTGGTCATGGTGCATTATTAGCTGTATCATGTAATGCAACCGTAAAAACAAATGCGACACAGATTAAAAATAATCTATACGCATATGTAGATATTACTCCAAGCGTGCGTTCAAATAATTCTTCTGAGTGGTCAGATACCAATCGTCCAGATACACAAGATGGCCGAATCAATGTTCGCAGTACTGCAGCGGCACCAGCATATAGCGGAATTAATTCAGGACGCGGTGGCCCAAGTGGAAGTATCAATGGATCACAGACGATCTTCCACGAACATGGTGGGAATGCTACGGCAGGTGTTCATGTTCACTTATTCCGTTATGTAATTAATACCCAAAATCCAACTTGGGTAATCCGAGATGATGTGCAGGTATTTACTGGCGCATGGGTTGATCAAGGACCAATGGGTGTAGAACGTCCATGCGATATTAAAGCATTATTCCTATCAAATCCAGACACGAATAATTTTAATAACTACTACAAATTCATGCTAGATACGATGATTGATTCGGTAATGCGCAATCATGATGCATCAACGAGCAATAATCCAAATGCTGTGACAAAACCATACCTCCATGTTGCTCAGCGTGATCCTGAACCAAATCAAAAATTCACGGATTGTGTTGTTGATCCAATCACATCAAAAGTTAAAGATGTCGATATTACGGATCGAGTTATCTATATCAATGGAGCAACCGGTGTAACGTTCATGTATAATTCATCACCAAAGAACGATCCATCATTTGGATATGGATCCCGTAAAGTTGGATGGTACCCATTAGCAGGAGCAATTACACGATAAAAAAAGAAGTGGAGGGAATTCCCTCCACTTCTAATTTATTACTTTTTGCCCAATCCAAGTTGTCTTAATGCGTCTTTGTTCAGTAGAAATTTTTCTCCGGTGAGACTAAGACCATTAGCGTATGATGTTATTGTACCATTGATGGTCTCACCAATAATAAATCCGATGAGTTCTGATATACTCTCAACAGTCATTGAAATTTCAAGTGTTACAGAGTTAGCAATATTGCTCGATTCACCATCTTCTCGGCGAACACAATAGAATCGTAAATACTTCCTCCCTGTATATATGCCATCGGGCGGATTCTCAATATTGATTCGAAATCTCTGCTGGTTACGTTCTAATGTAATAACTCTATCTTCTAGCAACCACTCGGAGAATTTATTTATATTATATGCATGGAATTTATTTTCTGTAATATATCGCCATAGGAAGTTTTCCATTAAATACTTTAATTCTGCCAAATCAGCGATGCAATCATCATACGTCTTAATATCAGTACCACGTAAAAACATTGTATTTTCTCCTTATTTAATGATCGCTAAATATTGATAAACTGATTGATTCTAGATTACTTGTTGAAAACTTAATAGAACCATTCGTACGATCGATAATTCTCTCTTGTGGCTCAAATCCCTCAAATAATAATTCAGTTTCTTTCATCGGTTGTGCAATATTGTTGAGAACATCTCCGTCAACCGAGATATGATCACAATTGCACAACATATTGAAAGATTGTGGAGAGTTTAATATTGGAACGTTTAGACTATATCTTGCAATAATGCTTCCCAGTTTCGACAATATGTCTACTCTACTCACATATAGTTTTCGATAGTCGTTGAACACTAATACTCATATGAGTATTCTATGCTGCTGATTGGGTATAATAACCTTTCCAGCAGTTAAAGGAATTTACACTGACCTTGACGGTTTCCGTCCAATCAGCATTTAGTCCAGGAAGTATAGCAGATGGGATACTCAAAGTATAGTCTTCCGCATCTGGTTTTACTTTACGGATTTTCATCAACAATATACTCCCCACGTTCAAAGTCGGATTGCGATTGATGATAATTTTTGGCTCTTCTTCCTTAACAATGTCTTGAATGATGGAATAAATATAATCATCGTATTTAAACTTTGATTTCAAATAATTGCTTGCTCGAACAATTGTCCACCCTTTATCACGAACAATACGTTTGATAATTAATCCTGAGAATTCAATGATGAATGATTTATAAGCAAAATCTACTTCATCAATCTTTAATGTTGGATCCAATACAATGACGTTTCTTCCAGAGTTATTAAACATCCCACCAAGAACATTTCCTCTGACCCATCCATGTTTTCCATCAATGAGGGAGAAGTTTATATCCCATAATTCATTTAGACGCATCTGTGCTTGGTATAAATATAAAGGAACTTCAATAGGGGAAGCCTTCTTCAAATTAATAGAAATATTCGTCAATGGGAAAATCTGTTTATCGACGCTTGAAAAATAGTATGACTCTGTGGTCACGGATGACATTCTTAATGCTGTACTGTATACTGGAATCTTTGAAGTAAATACGCTCGCTTTATCACTGATTAATTTATCAATTAACTCCGCCTTTTGTTTTCGTTTTCGTTTATAGAACTCCATGATTTCTTCATAGTGGTAGAAGAATTCCATGATACCAATATTATGATATTGCAACAAACTTTTCTTTACTTCAATATGCTCATTATGTTTTCGAATGATTCCTTGGGATGTAATGATATTTTCATTTGAAATAATATTTTCTAATACCTTCTTGGATAGAGCTGATTGTAGCATATGAAAATACAATGGGTTGATGATCTTATAGGGGGCGAAATTCAACCACCCAGTATAATTAATATTGACATCATGAAATTCAATCCGGGTTCCACAATCCGGACAAATATCACCCTCGAATATTTTACCAACATATTTTCCACATGCGCAATGATAGCGATCCTCAAATTCGCCAGCATCTCCAAAGCTTGAGCCATATCGCGGAGACCTAGGACCATCAACGTTACGAATGGATTTATCTACATCCGAGAAAGGAATATCCGAAATTAAAAATCCCCTATCATGAATGCAGTCATATGCGCATTCTGATTCATAATTCATTCGTGAGAATTTAATTCGCATCGATTTATTTCTCCTCCCTAATATCGTAAGCATCATTTTCATATAAAACAACATTCAGCGTAAACATTAAATGTCCATTGAACGGATCAAAATCAGTATCCATCGATATGGATACTATGTCATTTACTGATACGGATGGATCAAATTGCTGAATATGATATAGTGCTGCCGAATCAATGAGTTTCTTTACTTTATTTACATTTGGAGGAAATAACGTTCGATGTTTTTCTACACGATCGTTCAAATATTGACATACTATATGTTTAGCTGTATTCAATGCGTCCGTCGTCATAAATTCACCTTGTAATTGATCAAGTATTTTTCGTGTCAATACTTCATCGATGATTGGATAGTTTCGAATAATGGTTGGCCGGTTCATATCCGGTGGTGCTTTACTTTTTATTGAAAAGATTCGATGAAATAGGTCGCATACAAACATGATGAATCCTCCATATTTATCTCAACTCATCTTCTCTTCCAAAATTCCTCCACAATATTTTTGGGCTTCAGCCATATTCTTCTCAATGTCTTTTTGACGCTGATATTGTTTTTCAATCATCTGTGATGCCATCAATCTTTGAGGTCCTGTACGCGCAAGCATAAAGCCTGTAATGGATTTTGAAAAATCTTTTCCTTTTATCTCTGCTCCAGGCATTTGTTTTCCTCCTCTTCTTCTCGATCAAGCATAACGGTGAGTTTGATCTTCAAGGTCCCATCGATAGGATCGAATACAAGGTCAAATTCTGTAGAGAGAATATCACTAATACGAATCGATGGATCATTCAATTGTACCCATTCCAGATACAGTTGATCTGGGATTGAGCTATGGTTTACACCGGGCGGAAAGATCCTTCCACCATCGTATCCACATCTAAGTGCATCCGATACTTTTGTTTTTATATTCACAAGATCATTTCGATCGATAAAGTTGTAAAGGTACTGGCTCAACACATTCTCTCTGACCTCTTTGATATGTGGATGCTCGATAGGACAAATTAATTCAAGCATGTTGTACCTCTCCTTCTGGAATGGGAATGGTAAACTTATAATAGCTAGCCGGTTCCCGAAATTTATAATTAAATCGAATCCCAAAAGAGTTTTCCTCACAATACTCCTCCTGGGTGATCTCCTCAAATACTTCAATGGAACTCGCATTCATCCCACTCTGTTGAGCAAAGTTGATGAGGAGGAACTCATCTGGAAAATCTGTTTTATTAATTCCCTCCGTGTGCGTATTATCTTCTTTCCTAGCAATTTCACGCGCATATTGGAATAACTTTCTGGCTTCTTCTTCCAGATCTGTTTTTTCATCAGAGAACTTCCCCGTCTGAATATCCTCCGTAATCATCTTTTTAATGTCTTCTACTACGGAGAGTTGATCAATCTTTTCTTGCTTCATCATATTTTATACTCCTCGTTGAAGTGGAAATTAGCAATCCATTCACCGTCATCATCACGATAAATTTGAAGTGAAATATCTACAATTTCTCCAATATGGTCATCTATCATCTGACCCCATTTCCAATTCATGTAATCGATAATGAATTGGTCTGGAAGACCACTATGATTTACACCTTCTGCAAAGAATTTTGTTTTTAAATCACTCACATATGCTTCATCGACAATCTGAAAGAGTTGATCGAAGACATCCAAGGATGAAATATATTGATTCGGATGTTCGTCGATATCCTCTGATAGTTTCTGGAAGACTTCTTGCGGAGTTAATCTCCCCATATCAATCATACTCCTTTAATATTTCCCGCACTTCTCCCGTTTCACGGTGAACAATCTGTAGATATGTTTCCGTATTGCCCGCCAATTTGGAAAGATTCTTATTGGAACCATTCTGTTTGTAGATGACTTTCTGCAACAACCAATCGTTTACTTCTTCTATAGAGATACCGGATAGCATCACGTCCGCTTTTTGATCTACCGTCAAACGCTTTCCACGAATCCGTGCCATAAATTATTATCCTCCTTATCCAATTACAAAAGAGAGGTGGGATCCCACCTCTCTTCTTTTAACAATCCAGCCGGGTTTGTACGGAAATATTTTCGTTGCTCATGATCAAGAAATTTAATAGCTGATCAATCAATTCTCTTTTATTTAGAGAAATTTCTTCATCTAGAAGTTTTGGTTCTTCATATAATACAAAACGATATTTTGAATTAACAAATGTAATCAGAAATTTCTTGATGATGTCTTCATTGATATCAACGATCGTATTATAATAACGCTGAATGAGAAGATCGTAATCCGTATTATCTTTCAGATACTTCATATCTTTCAGATACATCTTTTCGCCAACGGGTGTCTCTTCAATATTTGCTGTCATAATTAATGCTAACGAAGAATCCAATAACGTATCTTTTGTTATATTGAATCTTCGCATCATATCATGACGCATGATGAGCAATAGCTTATACCAATCAGTGCTAGCGAGAAGACTGAATTCTGCAGAAGATTGCGTATAATTGAAGAAGTAAATCTCAATCATCATTTGATGCAATCGCGATGGTTTAAGATGTTTCTTATAATAATCAATCTCCTGTGGAGAAATATATTTTGCATACTTCTGATAAAGATGATCCACCAATTGGCGCATATCCATAGTGGATAGGATTACATACTCTTCATTTAATTTCATCTTAGATGCACGGAAACGATCTGATTTACTATTTCCATCTGCATCTGGAGTCATGTTTACTTCTATAAGATTTCTCACATGATAACATTATGAGTAGACTATATCTTCTATTCTTTCGAATAGCTCTTCACTTCCAGCATACTTATACTGTACTCTCTTTCGAGATAGTCGTTGAACATTCAATCATCGGATGAAGTGATTCATTGAGCGGGAAATCACTTCATCGCAAACTTAATAACATCTTTCTTATCTTCATCAGATAAAGATTCCCATTCAAGATATATTAGAAAATCTTTCAGTCGTTGTTTTTCATCAGTATAGACATTTCGTACCAATGTATCATCTGTCATGTTGTCATCATAGCATTCCACGATATATGCGTCCATACCATCGGTTTGATATGGTCTTTGGGAATCATTGAACTGAATATATTCGTACAAAACAAATTTATTCCCATAACGATCATGAACTTCGTTTGATGAAGAATTTTTATCATGGATACTTCCGTCAACATCAATGAGAATATCTTTGTCAGTAAAATGAATGATAAAGTCCCATGCGTGATATGGAAGTATTCGAACACCTGGGCGAATTGGATTGTTTGGAAATACGTTATCAAAATCTGGATGTTTGATTTTATTGTAATAAATGTAATCAAATTCGATCCAATGCTTTCTGAGTATTTCGATGAACGACTTCTCATTTCGGTTTGGTTCATGACTTCCAAGCTCATCAAAATATCCGCGCATTCCCATTTGATATTTTTTCATATGGGCTTCAAACTCTTCTTTTGTTAAAGAATTCCACCAGTTCTTCATGCTGGCAGACTGTGATCTCAAGCGTTCTTCTCTTAGTTCAGGACTCTCGTTTGCGTAATATGTGCGAATACCTTCTAATGCCGCCTTAAGGATTCTCTTCTGCTCTTCAATGGTTTGTGCATACCATTTTTTCCGTGCACGCTCTGAATGAAACTCTCTATGTTTAGGATCCATCCAGTATTGATCTCGTCCTTTTCCAAGAATATCTCCCTGGCGCTTCTTATCATCTTCTGATGCATTGGACCATCGTTGCATCAACCGTTTTTTCAGCTCTTCTTTTCTCTGTTTATCTTCTGACCACGCTCTGATTCGATCATCCGAGATCTGTTTCTTCTTTTCCGGCGTTTGTTTTGCCCAAGCATTTTTTATCGCAGCATTCCGTTTCTTTAGAAGGTTCGCTTTCTCCTCTGGGGTCTCTCCATAAAGCTTTTTCTGCAGAGCCTTCATTGTACAATCTTTACAGCGATGAATATCTGTTTTGCTTAGTCGCAAAGACTTATATTTCATCGTATACTTCTTACCACAATCAGTGCATGTCATCGGAACATCCATTTTATCTCGTTCTCTACTTGTCATTTAGAATTCCTCCTTTCTATTATAATATATCGCTCAATAATATTCGATGATTGATTTGTTGCTGATTACCTTATGCGGCTTCCAGCAGTTCAAAGAGTTTTACTTCCGCAGAAATCTGTTTACGGAAGATCTGCAATGTAAATATACTAATATGAGTATTTACGATACTGGCTAAGAACGATAGTACACGTTCCACTGGTTGTTCTTTTGCAGAATTCCAGGTTTGTGCTAATCTAAATTTAATAAAGTTATCTATAATGATATTACGTGACATAATTTGATGAACAATGATCGACTTATCTTTTCCTTCTCATTATCTTCACAAGTATTCGCTACATACTTGCCGTACATAATGTACTGCTATACATTTCTGTATAGATGAGACTATATCTTCTATCTTTCGAATAGCTTCACACTTCCATTACACTTGTAATGTACTCTCATATTGAGATAGTCGTTGAACATTCGCCATATAATTATTTATTACTTTCATCGGAAATATGATATAGTTTCGAAATATGTGTCCAATTTTTCCCAGTTTTAATGCGAAAAATCATATCTCTTCCGACACCCGTTTTCATTGCTATATCAGTCATCCTATTCGATGAATCTTCAAGTAATTTACAAACACGATGAATTTGATCATCTGAATATTTACTTGATGCGGAATTTGATCCAATTGCATTTCTAGAATATTGTCGAATGCTATATTGTTCTGAAATGTTTCGCCAACATCTTCCTGAACGAATTCCGGCGACAGAATGATATGTTACTCCGGTTTTATTCGAAACATCTCTGATACTCATGCCAGATTCGAGCAATTTACATACGCTATGTATCTGCTCGTCGGAATATATAGAAGAATTTGCGTTTTCGCCAACAGAAATTGTTCGCAATCCGTTCTGAAAAGCATGAGCAATATTCTCTTTTGATGTGACCCATTCCAAATTCCCAACCCAGTTACAGAGCTTATTTCCATTGATATGATTGACTTCCGGTTTATTTTCTGGATTTGGAATAAATGCCTGAGCAACGAGACGATGAATAAATGTTGTTATGAATCTTTCATCATACTTAAGTTTTATTGAGCAATATCCTTTCCGGTCTAGTGAAGGATGTATATTTTTACCGGTCTTTAGATTAATGATATGCCCGATGTCGTTTATGATATACATGGTATTATATCCACGTATTGTAACATTAGACCATATTGGAAATAGGTATGACTTGATGTATTTTCCAAGCAATATTCTTTCAGAGATCGTTAACTCGGATTCTTTCCTACCAAACAATTCTACTGATTTTTCATCTCTGAATATTTTATCAATATCATCGTATTCCATATGAATTTACCTCCTTTCTATATATAGTTATATGGCAATTTGTTGCTGGTTGTTCTCATGGAGATCCGTTCCAGCAGTTCATGAAGTTATGAGACCGAATTGATCTCTAATTGCTCACAATATCTTCACAAGTATTCGTTACATACTTGCCGTACTTATTGTACTGCTATACATTGCTGTATAGATGAGACTATATCATTTTCATTCACACTTCCATTACACTTGTAATGTACTCTCATAACGAGATAGTCGTTGAACTAACCACCAAATCTTATAGGATTCTGGATTCCTATAAGAGAAACTATAAAAGTGAAGCCAGGAATTCCTGGTCCATATTGTATAAATTTAATATGTTGATGAGATCATTTAACGTAATAACGTTATCATTACACATAGATATTACTGGAGTCGTTTTTTGAAGATCATCATCATAACATCGTATCACATATGCCTCTAATCCATCGGTCTGGTATGGTCTTTGGGAATCCTTATATGCAATATATTCTCGAACGTTTGCTTTTCTTCCATCACTCAACGTGACCTCGTAGGCTGGACCATTTGGATCATGAATACTTCCATCAATATCGATCAGTATATCTCCATGCATTGTGTGTATCAAGAAATCCCACGCGTGATATGGGGCTGTGTATTTAAACCCCGTTGGTAGGTTATTTTTGTTAAAGAGCTCATCAAAACGTTCGTGCTTAATTCTACTATGATATTGAAATTCGTAGTCTAATCCCTGTGATGCAAGAATTGACATCATAGATAGTTCGCTTTTATTGGCGTCCGAGCGACTTCTGGATAGATAATCATTAAATCCTTCGGATCGTTTTCGAAGATGTTCATTCAACTCTTCTTCTGTCATGTTATTCCAGTAATTCTGAAATTGAATGCTAACTTTTTTGGAGTATTCTTCACGTTCTTCAGGAGTTAGATTTTTCCACCAGTTTTCATATCCTTCTCGCATTGGCTGACACATTTCTCTCCGTTCTTCTTCGGTAAATGTATCCCACCACTCTTTATGTCTAGACCCCGCAAGACGTCTGCCTTCTTCGCCAATTCGTTCCCAATATAATATACGACGTTTTGATATTTTATCTGATAACTCTTTTAATCGTTCTGGAGAAGCATTTTTAAAAAATTCCCTTTTCGCTGCGATCATCTTATTCAGGCGAGATTTACGTTCTTCCACATCCATGTTTTTCCATTGAGCTTTTTCCGTAATTGATCTGCGTTTATTGAGCCGCGCCTTTTCTTCAGGATCTAATTGTTTTTGATACTCCCGTTGACCGATGGAGAATTTTTTACATAACTCTTTTCGCTCTTCATCCGATAAGCCATTCCAGAATCTCTTTGTGGATTTACTTAATTTTTCTTTCGTGATAGCTATAGCTTCTGGACTTCTGGTTTTCATACTATTTCGAAATTTTTCACTTGTTTTACGTTTTTCTTCTGGAGAACGATTGCGTCTTTTTTCAGCAAGCTTTCGAAACAATTCTTTTTTCTCGTTTGGGTCGATATTATCCCAGAATTTACGAGATATCTCACTTGATATTTTCTTCCGATAAACTTTCATACATTCAGGACATCGCCATATAGCATTTTCACGCCGAACTCTCTGAGAAATATATGAAGCAACTTCACAAGTATTACCACAATCATGACATTTTAAGAAATATTGCATACTGTTTTCACCTCCTTCCAATATAATATATCCAGAATTTATATTTGGTGGGTTAGCTTCTGATCACCCATATATGGGTATTCCAGAAATTCATGAATTTTTACAATCTCAGAACACTCCTAAGATTGCCGAATTGAAGCTGAAAGATGAAGAACATTTCGAGCTGACATAGCTATAGATTTTATTATACACTGAAAATTCATAGGGGAATACTTGAAACATGGGGAGATAGAAATCGTAGAATAATTCAATGTTCTTCTGAATATTAACCGATCGCATCACAAGGAAATGATTGCATATAAATGATAAAAGTTTGATACCAAATGCGATGGCCAACATTGCCTTTACATGTTCATTCTTAAACTCTAATGATTTCTTCTTCCGTTGCATGATAGACAGCATGTCTGGGTTTCTTAAGTTTCGAATGTTTTCCTCTTCAATATCATCAACATAATTCTCTTCTACCATACGAAGAATCTTTTCTTTCATCGTTTCCGTAAATAGTATCTTATAACACAAATCCCGGAATGAATTAAAATTCTTCATGGTATAAGAAACCGTATCTGAGTCAATTAAACATTTGATTCGGAATAGAGCGGTGATTACCTCCCCTTCTTTATCATACATCGCCTCGAAAAAGTTTAATTCCTCACACATTTTTGGAAGATACGTAGAGTAAGATAATTTAGAAACATTCCATTCATTTAACGCTGAAATATTCTCATTATTCAGATGCGATAATTCTTTATCGAAATGAATAATTACTTTCTTTGGGACAGAGAAAAATCTTGCATCATCTGGATATAGTTTCCATTTAATCCAATAAGACTCTTTTCCATTGGGAAATGCATGTTTCTTGTATGGCCATCGAGGAATCTTCTCAACTTCTTGGATTGGTTTTAGTGCGTCGATTTGTAGCACTCGATTTACCTCCTATTGTAATAATTTCTGACAATGCATCAAGTAGCCGATCTGGTTGTATGGACTGTGTTAATCCAATACGTAAGAATGGATGAGTTACGCCAACGTCATAAAGATCATATTTTGTCGTATGATAATGATCTTTATAGTTGTAACGATAATCTCTTGATAACAATATATGGGAATAGGTCCCAAGTAAAATATCAGCGGCAGCTTTCATTGTCTCTATGTCGGAGAATATATACGTAAAATTATGATCACATTTTGAAATCGCTTCCTTTAAATCGCCAAAAAGATATGTTGTTGTAATTCCTGGGAATACCTGCTTTATATCCGTTTTGATATACGGCTCTTCCTCCTTGGAATAAATAAATATGGGGAATTTCATATGTTGACGTCGATATACATCCATCATGATACGAATATTGAGTGGTGGAGCCAACTTGTAAATACTCCCGTCAGAACATAGAAAATTGTGCAATAACTTATCTAAATCTTGGGGTGGAGCTTGATGTTGATAATCCAAACAAGAAAATGGATTAACATAACGACGCTTTACATACCATTCAATGAGAGATGGTGCGGATAAATTCTTGATAAGTTGTACAGGCAATCCATAAGTATTTTTTGATGATATCAATTTTAATACCGCATATAAGTATACTGGTTTGACAACATCATGATATTGAATGAACATACCATTTCCGCCAACATATAATGAATTTGTATCAAATGATTTTATTTCCTGATTCATAGAATCACCTCCTTCATATATAAAAAAAGAAACCGAATTGAATTCGGTTTCTCTCGATTGGCTTACAGCCTCTTCTCATCATACGTGAGAAGAGCGCTGTAGGTGCCGTAGCGCTCATCACCCTTCGGCGGGATGGCGACATATTCTACGGACACCAGGATGGGGATGACGTTAGCGAACGTACCATCGGGCATCTCATCAACCCGGATGACACTGTCGAGGAATGCGTTGATCCTCCTCTCGATAACCACATGATCATTGGTGAAGTTGAAAACCTTTACGTGTGCTGTTGGATTCATCATGATTAATCTACCCCTTTTCATATACATCGAAAATATACTCTGATAAGGATATTCTTATATCTCTTATCATATATAGAATATATATAGATATAATGAGAAGATACGATAATAAAAAGAAAGGAGGAATATTCCTCCTTTCTTCTATTTTAATCTTGAAGCTGGTAGGTAGAGATATTCTGTGTATTGGTTTTTGTTTCCCAACTCTGTTGATTGTTATTCCGATTCTGGTTATTGTTCCAATTGTTATTGCGACGTTGGAAATTACCACCGTTATTATTTTTGCGGTAGTTATTATTCCCGCCATTCCAATTATTGCGTTGATAATTGTTTTGTGGGAAATTACCGCGTTGCGCTCCACCTTGATTATTGGTGGTCTGCCCTCCCTTGAGCTTTGCATAATCTTCCGTGAGTTTATCCAGATGACGATCCGCATTAATTCCAACCAGATAACCTTCTACGGTCTTTGCAAATGCACCGAGTCCACACTCCATCTGTCGATTGATCGTTTGACCATTCTCATTCAAACTCATCGGATATGAATCAAATTTGAATGGAATCGATGTTCCGTTCTTTGTAATACTAAAGAACACTTCGGACGGATTTGCATTACGACGTTCAAGTCGAAGTGTTGCTCCATTACATGGGATATCAATACCACCAGTCATTGATGGATGTTCAATGAGTTGGGTTGCCATATTAAATAGAGCAAATGCTCCTTCAAAGTTCACTGTGGTTGAAACCGATTTTGTTAGATCATAATTGGGTCGACCATTCGCATCTTTGTTTTGGAATGGAGAGAAACTAAAGGAGAGATTGGTATTATAAAATCTCATGTTTAGATAAGAATACCCATCGGAGTAAAAGTTCCGAATCTGAGTATTTGTTGATGTACGCGTTCCTTCTGCCATAATCACTCACTCGCTTTCTTCTTGATTCAACCGTTGAACGTCCTGATTGAATTGTTGATACAATACAATCGAATTGATAACGTCAACTTTGAAATCATCGTTCCGATAAAACTTTGGGGAGTATTTTAATAAGAAATTCCCACTCACCTCATTGCTATCGAACAAATCATATACTTCATCATCTGCCGCATAAGATAAGAATTTAGGAATATCCATGGTAACAAAATATGGATCGTAATCCTCCAATTTCATATCGACAATATGGAAGAATGCTTGGTCGTCTTCTCCGATATTTCCAATTACTTTGATGATATCAGATAATATTACTTTTCGCAACACATTCTTTGCAGAAAGAATGAAGAAACGATAAATACTCAAGATCGTTTCTTTTAATCCCTTCTGATATAAGTCTCCTTCATCGTATGCTTTGATTGTAATATTCAACCGAAGATGAATCAGGTCGCAAACAAAATTGAGGAATTCGGAATAGACGGAATCCAATAACTCCTTCTTTTCCGTTGGATATTGTTCATCATCGTAAGTTAATACGAGCAACGATTGTTCTATCTGTCGATAGAATATTGATACATAATCAATTGGATCTTCGATATTAATATAATCCTCAAATTGTTTTTGCAGGGATTCTTTAATTACCTCAAATGGATATTCGCCCAAGAATACATTCTCTCGTGTTAATGCCAATTCATCATCAGCAATACTTCCTGCTGATTCTTGATACATCTCTTCTTGTTGTTCCATATGATCCACCTCTTATCGAACCTTTTCTCTTAATTATATGAGTTTCCCATCAGATGGAGATTAAGGAACTAATGACATTCGCTTTTCCGCTTGGCGTCTTAATCGCAGGAAGTTCAAGATGTAATGCATTTAACACTGATTTGAAGGAACTCATCGCATCAGATACGGTGGTCCGATAATCAATCAATGGAAGAATCCAATCTGGAATTGTTGATACAATGGATGGTAATGAAATTTCCTTCAGTCCATTTTTTACAATATTTTTATTGGTGGAATGGAATACATGTTGCATCAACCCATCATAAATTTCTGGATGCGTTGTTTTTACTACACTTAAATCCTCCGGACCATTGACAGCTAATTTGATTAACTTGACACGATCTAAGTTGTAAATGCGTTGTTCTGGATATAATGCATTCCATATAAGTGCGCCACGGAATTCTGGTCGACTCCAACCAAAACTAATCCGTTCTCCTGTCTTTGGATCAACACGACTTGTGTAAGCTTCTTCCGTCTTGAAAGTAAATGGTTTCAAATACTCCGTTCCACCATTTTTTACATTCTCTCCAATTTCTTTTTCAAACGCTTTCAATGCACGAATCATTCCATGTAGATCCATATGTTCCGCGAATAACACATAATCACAGAAGATCTTTGTAAATTTCTTCGAGATATTTTTTGATACACTGGCTTTAATGAAATCAATTCCTTTGATTTCCTCTTTAAAAGGAATATTGATATTCCCTTCACGTAGAACAATGGATGCACCATAGCGTTTCTTTTTCATCAGGAAGAACGTACGGAATAGGAACTCATTCTTCATCGTCAATTCAGCTCGCGCTTCATCGTTCATATTATGACAGCGCCCATAATAATCCAGAAGATGTTTTACGCATGGATCAACAATCGCTGCTAAAATATTAACACATATCATATCAGCATATAAACGACTTCGAGAAAATGTATTTCCTGGAAATAATTCATCCAGAACGAATTTTACAAACAAATCTGCATGCAACATATTGGAATCTGTATCAACAAGAAGAACTGTATTTCGTTTATGGTTATTCAATTTGATGATACTGCTTGGTGTAATATATTCTACGAAACAATATTTCTTCACCATTTCTGATAAGCCGATCATTTCTTTCTTAATGCATTCTGGAATATTGTATGGATCCAAGAAAATTTCTTTTGCCACCCATTTATTATACGCATCGACATCGTCAAATTTATTTTGAAATTCTACTGGAACGTTATCCTCCGATGCTTCTAATACAGGAAGTGTAGATAATATAAACGATATCGCTTTAATCGCTTTTTTGTGTCGGCGAATAAATTCATGGTTGTTATTCGCATAATATAAATAAACAAGATCCTCATCGCTACAGTTTTCAATGAACTGATCAATGATACGGTTATCTCTCAAATCAAATTGAATGAAATGTTGTTTGATACGTTCAGCTACTTCTTGTTTCGTTGGAACAGATATCCATGATTCAACATCTTGTTTTTTCTTGCATACCGTTTGCATCCAATCGATACATTCATTAATATGAAAGAACTTATGATTGTTCCCAATATATCCTTCAAAGAATGCTGCCATTGTCGTGATGATTGATTGCGCCATCAATGTTGTTGCCGCCGGCGAGTATTTTGTATAAAATGCCGCAGTCTTTGCTCCAGAACCACCGTACTCAGCATTCATAAGAACTTTCAAATTCATCTGAGCAAGTTCACTTTGCTGATATTCATAACTATCTGGGTGATATTGAAACATTCCTTTTTTAATCTTTTTACGATCTCTTTTTTGGGTTAACAACATATTTGATGTTGGTGATCGTAATACATCTGGTTGCATATAGAATGTTGCATTCCCAGAAACCACCGGTTTCTTTTGATCAATCCAATGGCATAATTTTAAAATGTCAATGGATTCCGATCGATGAGTTACATTATTATCCATCAATATTGACGGGTTGGTTAACTTCTCTTTTACTTTTGATGAAATTCTCCTTCGCACTTCTTCTTTATCCCATTCTGGATGCATTTGTAAAAGAGATGTTGTTGCACGTTCAATATATTCATTTTTTATGGACATACCTCGTTCACCTCATATATCTGTACTTTTTACCAATAAATAATATATAGCTATATATTGAGTACCTATTAACAAGTTAAGGAGTGATTGAGAGATGGCAGAATTTACGGCACCAAGTGCAGTCCTGATTCGCGATAAGCTCACCAGTCAGGATTATCCCTGCACAATGGTTGATTCTGATCCGAAGAAGTGGAGTGCAACGGTAACGTTCGCAGCGAACGAGTCGGAGACCGACGATGCAGTACATACGCTCGAGCTGGTTCTCGATGGCGTCGAATCCGGTGTAACCGCTACAGTTACTGTTGTAAAGAAGACGGCAGCTCCCCCCGTTCCCCCCGTGGCTGAAACGTGGCATGCTGCAGCAACACCTTCTGAGCTTCCTTCTGCGGGCGGTTCCTCAACCATCAACGTATCCTTCAGCTGATAAGCCCATCATGAATAAGTTGAGTGGAAGGGGAATTTCCCCTTCCACTTTTCTTATCGTATTTTATAAAAATTGATTTGATTCCCATTCGATGTTTTGATCTTAAAACAATTTTTTAGTTCAATGATAATCGTTGACGTCATGAATGTAATTAACTTCATAATACGTTTATTGCGGATTAATTTTTGATTAAGGTAGAGTGGCGAAAAATCTAATGGATTGTGGATGCGCACAATTGTATTCCAATCAACGGAATAGATCCCATCATCATTATTGATGGATTCCTCATCAAAATTGATATCAATATTTTGCCGTAGTGTAAACAACGTAGATTCTTCAAGAATGAATGGGCAGATCAATTGATCAAAATCCTCTCCAAAAAATAGAGGGGATGACTTTGTTCGTTCGATGAACACTAAACAATCTTTCGTATTCGATAAGAACATACGATCAATGCGTTCAATCAATTTACTTTCTACATCAAATAGAATGGAATCCCATATAGCATCATCTAATTTCGATGGTATCGTTTCTATTAAATACTGATATTGAGAAATCGTATCATTCTCTAAAAAATCGTCACAAAAGAAGGATGTTAAATACGCTTTCAATGCATCGTCGTTTGTTACTCTTTGAATCTCTCGGATGTGTGGAATTAAAATAATCCCATTATCTTGTTTATTGAATGCTCGTAAATACTTCATCCATATAAGATTACCAATGGATGCTTTTATCGCTTGTATGAATATATCTTGATATGATATTGCTTTCGTCATATTATTTCACACTCCTTTAATGATATACACATTAATGAGTTAGTAGAGAGGATTTGATGAAATGATTGTACCAATTCAAATTACGGAAAATTCGATTCCGTTGATGGAACGTTTTGATCTTGGAAAAGCAACTGATCCAAATGTAAATATTTTTACAGAAGCAGTATTCGTCAATGGGAAACAAAAAGTTCAACCAATTGTTGATGCATTTCAAAAAATTAAAGATGCTCTAGATGAAGAGTTATTAAAACCAGATGCTACGGAAAAGTTTGATCCGGAAGTATTTGTTCGTAATACGGTCTGGAAAGACCTCGAGCTAAAAATGTGCAAGGTCTTTGGATTTAAACATGTATCAATCAGTAATATTTTAGAAGGATATCTCGGCAACGGTGATTTTGGATCACAAGCATTAGATGCGTTTACATATCCAACTTGGCGTTATCCAATCGACGGTTTAATCACCAATGATGGGTTTTATGATAAAACTCATTCCATCGAATTAATGGTTGTTTTCTATCTCGGTGTACTTAAAAGATGTACAGCAGAGGAAATTACAGCAATATTTCTACATGAACTCGGTCACAACATCGATCCAGCTCTAGTAGATATACGATTTGTCGCAGCCAATAATCTGGTAGATTATATCATTGGAACGAATAATGATACGGAATCAAGGAGAAACAACGATAAAACTTATGATGATGAATCATTAGGTATCATGGATATCATTGAAGCTATTGTTATGCTATTAAGCATCATCACCGTAATTCCAATGATTATATTAGAAATATGCAAATTCATCAAAAGAATTTTTACAAACATCTTTACGAGTGAGGAAAGTCTAATTGATTCAGTTCGCAAAGCAGTAAGAGAAGATTCCAGAGAGTTTTCGCATTTAAAAAACACAGAAGCATTTGCTGACAATTTTGCTCGCATGTATGGTTTTGGCGTAGAATTGATGAGTGGCCTTAAAAAGCTTGGTGATTATAATGATAAAATGTTTGACCTTGAGCATAAAAATTCACTTATTGCAATGGAAAGAGAACGTCAAATAGGAATTGCTAACATAACGAAAGCTATGTTAAATGATGTACATAATGTTGATATCACACGTGCAGTCGCATTACTTAAAGAGTATGATAAAGAATTAGCAGATCCGAAAATTCCAGCAAAAGTAAAAAAGAATATTAAAGAGGATCGTGATCGTTTACAAAAGATCATCGATATGTATTTGAATCATAGTGATGAATTTAGGCGTAGACTCAACCAAGCAATCTATAATGAATTGATGAAGCGTGGTGCTATCCAAAAGAATGATCAATAATATATTCTCTCTATAAGGAGGGAAGTATTATGCTCACACTAAATGATCTAAAGCCAGAAAATTTCAAAAAGATCGTAAAAAAGGATTCCCACTGGAAATCAGAATCAAGAAAAAAGTCATCAAAACGATTAACGCTGTTCGATTTATTTTGTCGAAAGAAAAAGAAATAATATGAGGGGGAGTTCATCCCCCCTCATATTATTTTTTATATGATTCAATCTTCATATGCATCGTATTCATCATAATCATCTTCGAATGGGTCGTATGGTTCTTCCTTCTTCTTGAATCGAGGAACGAGTAGATATGCACCAATGCCAAGAATTGCAGTACCGACTACGGTGAAAATACAACCCTTCTTTAGACGTGATTTCCTATTTTCATAAACGCGATTTAGTACACGCTCAATCACCTCTGAATTTTCACCAACTACTTGGCTTGTCACAACAACTTCTTTCCCTCGCTTTGATGAGAGATTCGGATCATCGACGCGATCTGGGTTTCGAACTTTACTGATGAGTTTTTCATAATCGCTTGGCATTGGAATAATACCCTTATCTACATAATCGACAAGATCTTCGACCGACTCAAATACCCCTCTTTTTGGATCCATAAACATGTTGAAACACTCCTTCTTGATTTAAATTATTTCCTTTACAATATATCATTTTAACGAAGAGTAGTGCTCGTGAACGAAAAATATAAGCAGAAAAGACCGAGGAGGAGAATAATTATGAGTGATCTTATTCTCAATAGTCGTAAAGATTTATTCGTCCTAGAAGATGAAAATAATCCAAAAACAACAGAATCGACGATCATCTATCCAAAGAGTATCATTGATCAGATTTTTGATCCTGAGACGCCAACCAATAAAAACTTGCGAGAAATTCTAAAAGAAATGCGTTTACAAATCATGGCTGGTGGGATTGATAGTATTGTATTTCCTGTACGTTCCGTCAATCGATTGACAGGGGATATTATTCTTACAAAAAATAATATTGGTCTTGGGCAAGTTGATAATACGGCGGATAATGAAAAACCGTTGTCTGGCCCTCAACGAAATGCAATCATGGATATCCTTGGTTCATATAATTTTAAGGTAAACATGAATCCATTATATGATCATCTATCGGATATGAATAATCCGCATGATGTTACTGTAACTCAACTTGATAAGGATAGTAAACTAACCAACTTCATTCAAGATCTTATTAATCGCCATTGTCTTGACACGGGAAAATTCGTCCATCTTGATATTCGGAATTCACTTGCACGCTTATGGGATTATACGGAAAAAACAATTACACGCGAAGTCCTTCCTGGGGTAAAAGAAATGCGTCAAGATTTAAATGCGCATATGGAAGATGAAGTTGCCCATTCCAGTTTATTTGATAAGAAAGAGGATCTCGTTAATAAAGCAAGTAAAATTACCGATGATAGTACGACACATAAAAATTATCCAACCACACGAGCTCTTGTTGATTATGTCACAAAACAATTTTCCAATTATTCAGAAACTCATCCAATCATTGATAATTATGTTGGAGCAATTTCTGTCATTCATGCAAAAGAGGATTTGCCGAGACCATCAATTGATGTAATTCGGAATGCTTACTGGATACAGTATGCGGATCAATCACAATCAGCAATTGCGGTTTGTCGTGAAAATACCGGTTCATATTCATGGGATATACAAACCGTTGGAGCAATTTCAACATTTAATGAGGAGCAGTTTGAAAACGGTCCGGATGGACTATCAATCAAGATGGAGCATGTTGTTGATACTATTCTTGGACGTACCGGAGATGTGCATCAAATCACAAAGAATCTATTGAAAGACTACTATACCCGTGACGAAGCAACTTCCCATTTTATTCAAAATATTATTATCATCCCAGGGACAATGGATGGACATATCCGATATTATATAAACAATGACATGAGCACGATGTCTCCTGAGGTAGAAATTCCTGGGTTAAAGACTCTTGCATTTCTTGAGAAGATTTCTGAACATGAGTTGCGTGAACAAGCAGTGCATAATCGCCATATTTTAAGTAAAGCGGTTGATCAACGGTGTATTGCTGACGGGGCTATTCATAAGGAACATTTAGCTCTTGACGCAGAGCTGGTTGAAATGATGCGTGCTCCAAAAGGTTCGATCATTGGTAATATCCGGTACGATAATGGGATGTGTCATGCAATATCCATCCAAGATTTTATTGACTTGATTACTGGTGGCGTGCTTACCGTACCAGGAATCAATGCTCCTGTAATGGAAGTATGTTATAACCAATGGGTATTGAATTCAGAGATCCCATTCCCAGATGGAAGTTTTGGATATCGATTCCACGGAACCATTGATTCAATTCCAAACGTTCAGGTAGCAACACCACTCTCAATGGAGTTTACTTCTCGGAAATACCAGCTCCTCAATTCAGGCGGTTGGTGGCGTACAGACACCAACAATGAAACCGATCAGAACATTAGTACATCCAGTGCGCTAACAGGAGCTACTTCTGAAATCAAGATCAATAAACACGGACTCTATTTTGTTACTGTATCGAATGCACAAAGAATTGGTGCAGAATACGATGTATGGATTCGATATAAAAAGAAAGAAGTGTAATGAGGTGATTATAAATTGATCACAAATCGATTAGAGAAGAATGTTATTCTCTATAAGAATCAATTTGAAAAACTTATCCTCGATATCTATCAAGAACATCGCATGGAACGTCTTTCCATTGATCTCGATGCAATTTTATTTCGCATCAGATATATGATTAAACATGATCCCGACCAAAATAAGATGAATTTGCTCAAAGAAGAGTTTGTTCAAAAAGCATTAGAGTTGCGAAATATTTTTGGAGAGGTTATGTATAACCTCCTTGTACACATCATAGGATTCCAAGATAAATTTTCCAAAGACGATATTGTTGATATTTTATCTGAAGACGTAACTATGGATGGTGTCAATGTAACGTTCAAACTAATCGTCTTATCCGATAATTTGGAATATCTTGAATTTCTCGATAAAACAATTAAAGATGGCAAACCATTCAATTTATTTCCGGGAGAATTTTTTAGATACTACGTTGATTCATATAATGATGGAATTGCAAAAGCATATCCAGAACTATTCGAAAATAAATTCCAAGATAAAATCGGTACCGGAGATGATCATGAAGTATTCTGTCATTCATTTACATTCCAGACATCAGAGTATTGCTCATTAAATTGCGTTTATTGTTATCAGTTTAATAAAACAAAAACAAAGATGACTTTTAATACAGCGAAAAAATTCATTGATGAGTTATTGGCGAATCATTATGGGTACCTAAATCGATATAACTCCCCTGCGATCATTTTAGAATTTATTGGAGGGGAGCCATTACTTGAAATCAACCTTACACGAAAGATTTATGAATATTTCCTAGAGCAGACATATAAGTTGGATCATCCCTGGTTTAAGTTACACCGTGTTTCTATATGTTCTAACGGGTTATCATATTTTGATAAAGAGGTTCAGGACTTTTTCAAGGAGTATGCTCAGAATATTTCCTTCAATATATCCATTGATGGTGCAAAAGATTTGCATGACGCTTGTCGCATTCAACCGAATGGCGAGGGAAGTTATGATGTTGATATGATTGCTTTGAATCACTACAATAAACATCATACACCAGAGCGAAATTCTAAAATGACAATTGCTCCAGGAAATTTAAAATATCTTTTTGACTCCGTGGTACATTTCATTCAAAATGGAATGAAAACAATCAATCTGAATTGTGTGTTCGAAGAAGGTTGGAATGAAACGACCGCTAAGGAGGAGTATTATCAATTAAAGAAACTTGCCGATTATATTGTCGAAAATAATCTTGAACATATATATCTTTCTATCTTTAGTGAAAAGCAGGAATCGATCAATGCAATTTCTTTTGATGGTAACGAATGCGGTGGGACTGGGGCAATGTTAAGTCTTAGACCGAATGGACAATTTTATCCATGTATCAGATACATGCCATCATCCGTAGGATCCAATGTTGAAGATCTATGCATTGGTACGATTGATAAAGGAATCATTGGACGTACGCAGAATTCTGAAATATTGAAGAAACTTGATAATATCACACGCCGTTCAAAGACAAATGATATCTGTTTTGAATGTCCCATTGCTTCAAATTGTGCTGGATGTTCTGCATTGGGTCATACCGTATATGGTACAGCGAATAAGAAAACAACATTTCACTGTATTCAACATATTGCAGAAACCTTAGCAAATGTTTATTTTTGGAATCGTTTATTATTAGCTCATCCAGATTATGATCTCGATGTCCGAAAAAATAATGTTCCTCCATCGTGGGCAAAAATTATTTTGGACGATGATGAGCTTGAAGAGTTGCGGTTAATTGAATTAGCAGCAATGGCAACAAAGTTGGAGTATTCTGAAGGAGGTGAATATGGTAATGAATAAACAGTTTTATTCGAATACTGAATTCACAGAACTAAAGAATCGAATCAATAAAGAAATTCTCCGACGTGCAACATATCGTTGGAATCTTCCTCTTGCAAAACCGAGAGTTGGGATAGATCAATCTTCTCCTATGTCTGTTCCGGAAGGAGTAAATTCTGTTCCGGTCGATGATAAAACGTATACCATCAATAATCCATCGGAAGGATCCATTGTACGTACAAGAAATATTATTCGTCCAAAACAAGGAGAAAATCCGGCTGGACAAAACCCGGATCGAAATACAAATGTTCCGAATACATCGGCAGCATCATTTGATTCTGATGAGGCGCGTAACTTTCTTATCGGCTTATCCCGTATCCAAGATATCAATTTATTCTATGGCGATGAAGAAGTAAAATATTTAGCATTCCGCGATCCATCGAATATTGAGAAGGTGTTAGTTGCTGCTGAACATGATGAACGACATCGGTTGCTTCATGAATCGGATTTATCACCAACAAAACCGGATCCGAACAATGGAATTACCGACCATAAGAATCGTACCTCACAAACAAAGCAAGTGACATATCCGAAAGAGAATGGTATATATGTAATGCCTTCTGGAGAATACGATGGAGAAGAACTATTAACCTACGATGGTCCTAATGAAGAAAACTTCTATGATGACTATGGAGCACATCCAGGAGATTCAGACTATCATCCAATCAATCCATTTATTAGTCAAAAAGTTCGTCGTGATCATATTGATGGCGGAAACGATCGAAGTAAACCACCGAAGCGACGTGACGAAGGTGGAGAATCCTCCATACGTTTCGGAAGAAATCCGCGTAATCCAAATCCAGGGAACGCATACCGGAGCCATCCAGTATATGGAGGAATGCGTACATCCTGTAACGCATCATGTGTTGGCTTATGCTATATGACTTGCGATTCTCAGTGTAGTGAATCATGTACGTCAACATGTTGGAACCGATGTGGAAACTCTTGTTCTAGTACCTGTGGAAATGTATGCACAGGCTGTTCTACTCTGTGCTATTCATCGTGTAAAACGAAATGCCAGAATGCAACTGGATATTCTTGCGTAAAAGCTGGAGCAAAATCGGTTCGTATCACAACTACTGGTGGGCATGATGGGATCCCAGCCAAGAATGAAATCTCATCAACCACTTACAGTTGTACCGGATGTTCCTACAGTTGTCAATTTTATCCAAATAAAAAGACTCAGTGTTGGGATGCAGCATGTATGGGTAAATGTTTTACTTCCTGTACAAATTCATGTTCTACCTCGTGTTATGGCGGATGTATTGATAATGCTTCTCAGAACAATGGGAATTATAAATCAGGAATTGGTCGAGGATGTTCTTCCGCATGTACAGCAAACTGTATTGGTAGTTGCTCCGGTGTATGTGAAGGAGCTTGTACACAGGCATGTTTCTCAGCATGCAAAGCTTCATGTTCTGATAACTGTGAATGGACATGTTCTACCAACTGTGGAAATGGATGTATGCAAGGATGTACGAATGGATGTAAAGGGTGTACGTCATGTAGTGGTTCTTGTACTGGTAACGCTTCTGGAAAGACAGGATGTATGGAAGCCGGATGTACGTCAAGCTGTCAGCACGGATGTAATAAAAACTGTGTTGGAATTGCTTGCCGTTCCATTTGTGGAACAGAGTCTGCTGGGGCATGTGAAGCAAATTGTCGATTGAGTTGTATGGGAACTTCATGTACATCGAAATGTTCCGATGCATGTTCATCCTTCTGCACGTCATGTTCCAATACCTGCGGATTTTCCTGTGGTGCCTGCTCTGGAATGTGTAGTGTTGGATGTGAATCGGAATGTAATATTACGTGTACAGATCGTTGCCAGAATTCATGTAGTACATCATGTGTAACATCGTGTACGGAACGATGTGGAGCCTGTTCAAATCTATGCTATTCATGTGTGGGAATGTGTATTGGCGTATGTTCAGTGAAGTGTGAGAACGGATGTTCGAACTGTACGAATATGTGTGGTTGGTGGTGTGATGCTTCATGCAATCGTAATTGTATGAATGATTGTTCATCCGCATGTAATACAACATGTTCTAGTTCATGTGTTTCCGGATTGACATCGGAAACGAATTCTAGGTTAAGTGGTCCAGAACGCCCACCGACAGCGCAGGGATATATTTATCCAAATCCAAAGAACCGTTATGAAGAGCGCGAATCATTCAAGATACTTCGTAACATCGCTCCATATGTCGAGCCTAAACCAATTGATCCGGATGCAGATAAACCATACATCATTAAGATTACAATCGATAAGAATCGAAAAAATATCGAAGTAACAAAACCAGATACGATCGATGTGTATTATGATTTCAAGCAGACGACCATTCATGGCGGCGTATTTAGTATGGATCCTGATATAAAAGAAGTCGTTGTTAATACAGATATGATTGCTGGTATTATCTCCGAAAAACAACCGAATCTGGATAATGGTCCATCCATTTATATTGTTACATTCTATTTTAACCCAGCATGTCCAATTAACGACGATTTAATTCGGACTGACGTACCAATTGAATTTGAAACACTAAAACCAATCCGTGATAAGAATGATAACACGATCGTTATCATTCAGCGTGATGAATTTCTGATGAAGAAGTATCGGTGATAATAAATGGGAAAAATATCAAAATGTTACTATCATCCCTTGGATGAGAAAGATTGTTCGGTAGAACAAGCGGCAGAATTTTATTTTCATCAGAATATGATGACTGCCGATGTAAATCATATGAAGGCATATGAAGAATATGATTATCTCCAAACAAAAAAGAAGGATACGGTTCTTGGTAACAACCTACGTGTAGATAATCTACTAAATCAAGTGAACGCTGGTTCAGCAACGTTAGCAATATCAACAATGCATAACAAAGTCGTTATCTATGCAAATGCATAAAAATAAATGGGGAGGGAATTCCCTCCCCATTTATT
>FLSH01030010.1_pt1 | contig 51583 bp, 31 predicted proteins | sample 1550441 | NCBI WGS metagenome assembly FLSH01 (sample SAMEA4031756, study PRJEB14383) | metagenome | biome: human; feature: oral; material: saliva | place: Philippines | collected 2014 | reverse complement strand
CGGGTGCAGCCTGTGCCGCGGGAGCGGTGTAGGTCTGCTGGGTCTGCGACTGTGCAGCCACGGTGGTGGTGGGCTCGGTGTAGGTGGGAGCTGCGCCGGTCTTGCCGTAGAGGCCAAGCTTAGCGGAGCATGCGGGCCATGCGCCCCAGCCCTGGATAGCGAGCAGACGCTCGCCAGCCTCGATCTGCTGTGCACGGGTAGCGGTTGCGGGGGAGCCGGACATGCCGACGCCGTTCCAGGACTGCTGGGTGAACTGCAGACCGCCGTAGAAGCCGTTACCGGTGTTGATGGACCAGTTACCACCGGACTCGCACTGTGCCAGTGCGTCCCAGGTAGCACCGTCTACTGCGTTTGCAGCGGGCATCGACATGGTAGCTGCTACAGCGCCACCGATGGCGAGAGCTGCTGCGGTACGACGAATGGAAGTGTTCTTCATAATGCTCCTTGGGGCCGTCCCCGCTCGTTCCGTCCCCGGAACTCTAGCGCGCCGCCGCTCACCCTTTGATAACGAAGTAGGTTACTCATTTTCTGGCTCTACCATGTGAGCGGCTCTCCACCGATTTCATGTCACCGTGAGCGATTCTGCACTTGTGTGCGGAATCCGGGTGGCACTTCCTCGATGGGGACGTGCGGTAGAACCGGGCATCGTTTCAAGCATTCCAAGCTTGAAACCACACAGGCGATTCCCTTGCGAGAATCTATCTGGTCTCAAAGATAGCCGAGGTTTTTTATGATTCCAACCCAGTTTCAAGTTCACAGCGAACGTCCCGGGTTCTCCCAGGGTTCTTTCAGGTAAAAAGTGCAGGAAACATTAATGGAGACCTTGAGCCCCGCGTATCTTAGGGGTTTTCCCCCGGAATTTCGGGGTTTTCTAGGGATTTAACTCGGATGCACTCCCCCGCTGAGCTTTCTGATTCTGGGTTGATGAGCGCCACCTTTAAGGGTTTTGAACGGCGTGTAAATATTTTTTAAATATTTCTTCGCTTTGGGAGTGTTTTAAGGCGCTTCCACCTTAAAAGCTGTGGTAATTATAAATGCCAAAAATTGGCATTCAGGCTCTGGAGCACGCACTCCAGAGCCTGAATGCTCTACATATTGCAGGTCAGATTCGATTGACCCCGCTACCGGGCCTACTCGGCGGTAGCCTCAACCGCCTCCGGGCCGCCCTCGAGCAGGGCGGTGAAGCCCTCCTCATCCAGCACCTTCAGACCCAGCTGCTGAGCCTTATCCAGCTTCGAGCCGGCGTTCGCGCCAGCAACCACAAAGTGGGTCTTCTTAGACACCGAACCGGACGCCTTACCGCCACGAGAAATAATGGCTTCCTTCGCGCCGTCACGGGTGTAACCGTTCAGCGTGCCGGTCACAACCACGGTCAGCCCCTCCAGGGTGCGCTCCACGGACTCATCGCGAGTATCTTCCATGCGCACACCGGCGGCAGCCCAGGAGTCCACAACCTCGGCGTGCCAGTCCTCAGCAAACCACTCAATAATCGAGTCGGCAATCGTGGTGCCCACACCGTCCACAGCGGCGAGGCGTTCACGGTCAGCCTCGCGGATCGCCTGCATCGAACCGAACTCCGCGGCGAGCGCGCGGGCAGCGGTCGGGCCCACGTGGCGAATCGAGAGGGCAACCAGCACGCGCCACAGCGGCTGCTGTTTTGCTTTCTCCAGCTCGGCGAAGAGGTTCAGCGTATTCTTCGTGGGCTTCGGCTCGGGGCGTGCCTTGGTCGGCTTGGTGTAGAAGTAGGGCACGCGCTCCATCTTTCCGGTGCCCACGCCCTTGACCTTCTTCTCACGCTCGATGGTGACCTCGCGCAGGTCCTCAATATTGAGGCTGAACAGGTGTGCCTCGGTCGTGAGCGGAGGAGTGTCCGGGGTTGCGGGGCTGGTGAGTGCCTTTGCCGCTTCGTAGCCGAGCGCCTCAATATCGAAGGCGCCGCGGCTTGCCGCGTAGTACACGCGCTCGGTCAGCTGCGCCGGGCAGGAGCGCGGGTTCGTGCAGCGCAGGTCCACGTCGCCTTCCTTGCCGGGGGCGAGGGGCGAGCCGCAGGAGGGGCATTCGCTGGGCATGACGAACTCGCGTTCGGTGCCGTCACGGAGGGCAACCACGGGGGCGACGATCTCGGGGATCACGTCGCCTGCTTTTCGCAGCACCACGGTGTCACCGATGAGCACGCCCTTAGCCTTGACCACGTCCTGGTTGTGCAGAGTGGCGCGTTCCACGGTCGAGCCGGAGACGAACACGGGCTCCATAACGCCGTAGGGGGTCACGCGGCCGGTACGTCCCACGTCCACGCGAATGTCCAGCAGCTTGGTGTGAACCTCCTCGGGCGGGTACTTATACGCCACCGCCCAGCGCGGCACGCGGGAGGTGTAGCCCAGCTGAGCCTGGGTTGCGAAGTCGTTGACCTTAATGACGATGCCGTCGATTTCGTGCACCAGGGAGTGGCGCTGCTCGCCGTACTTGTTAATGAAGTCGAACACCGCCTCGGTGTTATCGGCGATTTCGCTGTAGGGGCTCACGGGCAAGCCCCAGGAGGCGAGCAGGTCGTAGGTCTCGTACTGGGTGGCAATATCCAGGCCGGTGCGCGAACCGATGCCGTGCACGTACATGCTCAGCGGGCGCGAGGCGGTCACCGCCGCATCCTTCTGGCGCAGCGAGCCTGCCGCGGCGTTACGCGGGTTCGCGAAGGGGTTCTTGCCGGCGGCAATCATGGACTCGTTGAGCTTCTCAAAATCGGCGGAGGAGATGAACACTTCGCCGCGGATCTCTATCTCTTCGGGGTGGTTATCTCCGGTCAGCTGCTGCGGGATGCTCGCAATGGTGCGCACGTTGTGGGTGACGTCTTCGCCGGTGGTGCCGTCACCGCGGGTTGCGGCGCGCACGAGGGTACCGTTGCGGTAGAGCAGGTTCACCGCCAGACCGTCAATTTTTAGCTCGGTCAGCCACTGCGGTGCGCTACCGGTGAGGTTGCGGACGCTCTCCTCGGTCTTGGTCAGCCAGGCGCGCAGCTCCTCGAAGGAGAAGACGTCCTCGAGGGAGTACATGCGCTGCAGGTGGGTGACGGGCGCGAAAGCTTCGATGGCTTCGCCGCCGACTTCCTGGGTGGGCGAGTCATTGGCGATTAGGTGCGGGTGCTCCGCCTCAATGATTTCGAGGCGGCGGTAGAGCGCATCGTACTCGGCGTCAGAGAGGAAGGGCGCATCCTCGTTGTAGTAGGCACGGCGGGCGGCACGAATCTTATCGGTCAGTTCCGCGTACTCGGCACGCAGGGCCTCGGTAATCTCCACGCTGTTTTCCACGGAGTTTTCTGCGGGGCTCTCTGCTCGAGTCTCGGCGGGGGCAGTCTGCTGGGTGGTGTTGTTCTCAGTCACCCGTCCAGTCTAGCGTTTTTGCCGGTCCTCTCCCCTATTACTCGTCATCCTCTCCCCTATCGCTCGTCATATTGCCGGGTTCCGCAGGCGCATATTCACTGCCTCTACGCTCAATCTCTACGGTCAGTAATGCTGACTTCGGATACAGTTCACCCCCGCTCCCTACAAGCGCTCAGTCAAGCGTCAGAAGAAAACGGGGGGTGAATCACACGGTATGAAGTTTAGGCTTCGACAGCGTCGGCAACAATCACGGTAATGTTGTCGCGGCCGCCCGATCGTAGCGCCTCGTGCTGGAGCACGTCAGCGGCGTCCTGCGGGTGGCGGATCGAAGTGAGCACGCGCGCCATGTACTCGTGCGAAAGCTCGCCAGAAAGGCCATCGGAGCAGAGCATCAGGCGGTCACCGGCGCGGGCGGGCAGAACCCAGAAGTCCGGTTCCCAGTAGTTGCCGGTACCCAGCGCGCGGGTAATCACGTTGCGGCGCGGGTGGGTCAGCGCCTCCAGGGCGGTAATCTGACCCTCGTCAACCAGGTACTGCACCTCGGAGTGGTCAGTGGTGACCTGCTCCAGCGAGGCGGAGCCCTCAGCGCCGGGCAGCTTCTCCATGGCGGAGTGGTGAATACCCTCGTCTTCACGTAGCAGACGGTAGGTTCGGGAGTCACCCACGTTGAAAATAACCCACAGGTTACGGTCACCGATGCTGGTCAGCCAGGCGCCGGTGACGGTCGTGCCGCCAGCGCGGGAGAGCGCCTGCTTAATTTCTTCGTTGGTTTCGCCCAGGATATCGTGCAGGCGGTTCAGGGCGCCCACGATTTCATTGTTAAGCAGGGTGTTTGCGCGGCGGCGGCGCTTGGCGGGGTCTTCCTCGTCAATAGCTGCGAGGCGCTCAAGGTAGGTCTGCTGTTCCTCTTCGCTACGGCCACCGGGCATCGTGAAGAACGGCGAGTAGGCGAGCTGACGCACGCACAGGCGCGAAGCAACCTCGCCCGCCTCGTGGCCTCCCATGCCGTCCGCGACCACGCAAAGGGAACCGGCGACGACCATCGAATCTTCGTTATTTTCTCGATGTGCGCCGCGGTGCGTTGCACCACCGGTACGTAGTTTCAGTTCAGTCATGAGAGGTCTATCTCCATTGTGTAGTTCACGCGACGAGTCACCGCCACGGGGTCTACGTTACCAAAGCTTCTAACGTTTCGCGTTCCTTGAGAGGTGAGAGTATAGCGATTTCCCACCTGTCGGAGCGTGTTTGCTGTCTCATTATCGGTCAGCACGGTACCCGGTTCAGCCAGGGAGACCAGGCGCGCAGCCAGATTCACGCTGGAGCCGTACACGTCGCCGCGGTTAGCCAGAACCTCGCCCCAAATGAAGGCGACGCGTGCATCCGGCAACTGCGGGTCGGCACCGATCTTTTCGGAGAGCTGCAGGCTAATTTCTGCGATAGCGTCCGGGGTTTCAGTGAGGAAGAAAACTTCGTCACCGAGAGTCTTAATAATGCGACCGCCCAGGGGCGCGATAACGTCCAGGCAGCTCTGCTCGAAGTGGTTGATGAGCTGGGAGAGAGCCGCGGCGTCCAGGTTACGTACCAGGGAGGTGTACGAGACCAAATCTACGAATCCTACACCGCGCACCAGGGGCAGGCGGGATAGGCCGGAGGTGGTCACGTTATTTTCGCGCAATCCCAGGCGTAGGATTCCGGCGTACATCTGGCGGCGGTATGCGTACAGCGCCAGGCGTTCGAGAACCTCGAGGTAGCGCGGGAAGTCTTTAAGGAGCTTGCGGCGGGCATCATTATCGTCGAGGTTTTCGGTGACCATAATGTTGTGCACCAGCGCCTCAATCTGCCAGGCGACGGTACGGTCGGTCAGCTGGCCTTCAGCACGCACGAGGGATGCCACATACTCCATGCGGATGTCGCCTTCTTCGTCCAGCTTCTGCAGGTCGGCGAGCATCTGCACATCTGTTTCAGTGAAGTAGGGCGCGTGGTCGGCGATGGTCGGGAAGCCCATGTTGTGCCAGATGCGCTGCGCGGTTTTCAGAGGAATTCCGGCATATTCGGCAGCCTGTACGGGGGTGTAGCGGCGGCCCTGACCCAGGAGCGACTTTTCGAGCGCGCGAATTCCTGCCTTGGATTCCTCGTCGCGGTAGATATTGTTCTGCGCGAGGTTCTGCAGGATTCTGAGGTTGAGCATTTGGGTTTCGGGACCCATGGTGGCGCCGGTGTCCTGCGGAGAGTGCGCAGGTTCGTGGCGGTCTGCCGTGCTCATTGCCGCTGCCGTTCCTTTCATCTCTGCCGGAAATTACTGCCTGGTTTATACCGTGGTGGCGCCAGGTTGGTGGCGCTAGGTTACGTGGTACCTCGTTGTGCTCTGCGGGTTTCGCATTGCGTCGCTGCGATGATGCTCACCGTGTAGCGCCTTGTTAATATACCCCTCCACAGTGGTGTTTGGGTCACAAAAGCGCCCGCACCCTAGGATAGCTTAGTGGAGTAATTCACATTTAAGAATACTCTAGTCCGCATTTTTTCGGCAGATTAACCGGCGGGTTTAGGCTCTGAGCCAAGCCGACGGTACCAACCCGAGCCGGCGGTAGGGGGCGAAGAAGCCCTAAATATAGCGAGCACGCAGGGCGTAGTAGTCGCGTCGGGCGGCCTTAATTTCTTTTTCAAAACGCTTGGGCTCGGGCACGTAGGTTAGGCGGTGGTGCACCCCGCGGCAGACCACGTACACCGAGCCGTAGCCCAGCCACGCCCCCGGGCCGCGCTGTTTTGCCCAGCGCTCCCCCATGGAATCCAGGTAGAGGGATTCGTCGCCGCTGCGGGTCATCATGCCGCGGCGCACCACGAGCCGGTGGGTGGTCAGCAGGTAGTAGGTGGTTGCCCAACGCCAGCCGGTGCGCACGGCACTAATCAGGGCACCTACCGCACAAATCATGCCGAGAGTCCACAGAATCGGTGAGGACCGCGCCGTGGAGGCGAAGGTTGAGGCGGCGATAGCAACCAGCAGGTAGGCAAGCGTGGGCAGCAGGGCACCGTAGTGCTGTCGGGTCGCAATGATGACATGCTCACCGGGGTTGAGTTTTCCGCGCAAACGCATGGTGTTCCTTAGCTGTGCTGGTTGTTATGTTCCGGCTGGAGGCGCCGGTTGAGGTGGTGTGGGTTGATGGAGTTGCCGTGCCGGGCAGAAGTTTTATGGGCTGAAATTTTAGGGGTTGGTTCTAGTGTGCCTGCTGAAAATCTCCGTAGCTACCGTTGGCGGGGCGAAGGTGCTCAATATCGCCCACCGCGTAGGGCTCAAGGGTTCCATCCTCGCGGCGAATGAGGATGCGCCCCTGCGCGTCGAGGTCTTCGGCGGTGCCTTCTACGGTGCTTCCGTCGGGCAGGCTCATGCGCACGCTGGCTCCGAGGGTTGCGGTGGCGGCGCGTGCCTGGTCGAGCAGGCTAATGCTCTGCGGGTTGAGGGGGTCGCGGCGTTCGGGGTAGCCGCCGGCGCGCACGAAGGCGCGGTAGCGTCGGGCGAAGGTGCTCAGCAGTCGGGTGAGCACCTCGGAGGAGTCGATGACCTGCCCGGTGCACAGGCTCAGGCTGGTGGCGGTGGGTACAGGCAGCTGTTCGGCGGACATGTTCGTGTTCTGGCCGATGCCCACAATAATGCTGCGCTGCCCCTCGGTGGAGCCACTTTCGGGAACGAGCTGGGCGAGGATTCCGCAGCCTTTGGCACCCTGTGCGATGACGTCGTTGGGCCATTTGAGGGCGGCGTCTACCCCGTAGCTGCGCCAAATATCGACCACGCTGAGCCCGGCGATGAGGGTCAGCCAGTGGTAGCTGTCTTCGGGTAGTTCTCGGGCGAGCGGGTCTGCGGAGGCATGCGGGCGCACCACGATACTTGCGGCGAGGCAGGCTCCGGGCGGGGCGGTCCAGGCTCGGGCGAGGCGGCCGCGTCCGGCGCTTTGGTAGAGGCTGGCGTAGACGGAGAGCTCCCCGAGCTGTTCGCGTTCGGGGTCCGTGCCGTCCATGAGTAGTTCGCGGGCGCGGGTGGTGGTGGAGTCGACTTCATCGTAGAGGTTTACGCTGGAGTACCCGGTTTCCATTGCGATGGTGCGGATGCGCGACGCATCCAAAACCGAATGACCGCTCTCGGTATGCATGTTCTTCTCCATAGTTTGCACCTTTCTGTGCTGCCCAAAACTACTCTGCCGTATGTCGACCCGCTTTCAGCTCACCGCCGAAACCTGCCGGTTTCTACCGAGTCGCACTGGCTTCTCACCATATCAATTTCTTGCCGCCGGTGATGCCCGCCCGGCGCCCGAGACGGTACATTAGACAGTGAGGGTGCATGAAGCACCGACCGGCTGCGGAGGTTCCTCCGCCCTGCTCGAAAGAAGACCGCTATGGCTTATTACGCAATTACTTACGTTTACGCAGCTCCCGAGGAGCAGGCGAAGTACCGTCCGGCTCACCGTGAGTACCTTGGTTCGCAGATTGAGGCGGGCAACCTGATCGTTTCCGGTCCCCTGCTGGATGGTGAGACTCCCGCCGGCGCTCTGCTGATTGCAAAGGTCGACTCCGTTGAGGCAGCTGAGAAGCTGGTTGCTGGCGACCCGATGAACATTGGTGGCGCGGTTCTGTCTCACACCATCACCGAGTGGAACCCGGTTCTGGGCACCATCTAAGCGTCATTCACGCTGGAAAAGCTTGAACGTGAACCCCCTTTTTCGCCGGCAAGGTTTGCCGGTGCGAGAGGGGGTTTTCTGCATCGTGTCTTTGCGCCCCAGATGCCTCTTCCGCGCTCTTCGCGCATCATTGCGAGCGGTGTGTGCATAAAAGTGTATCTAGTGTTGATATTCTTGCCTCTCACCTGGCATATGTGCGCTAGTTCGCACTATAGTTGAAAGATATGCACATTGTTCAAGAGTGCTCTTCGGGGCACCTGAGCACCCTATCACCGCAACCACTGGCTCCCGACGATCGGGTGGAGCAGGAACGAGGAATAATGTCCGAGAACCTCCAGCAGGAATTTGATTTGAGCACCACCGCCGGTAAGCTCGCTGATTTTTATGCACGTCGAGAGCGCAGCTTCGCGCCCAGCGGTGAGGCAGCTATTGAAAAGCAGCACGCACGCGGCAAGCACACCGCCCGCGAGCGCATCGACATGCTTCTGGACGAGGGTTCTTTCGTAGAGTTTGATGCCCTTGCCCGCCACCGCACCACCGCGTTCGGCATGGAGGCGAAGAAGCCTCTGGGCGATGGTCTGGTCTCCGGTTACGGTACCGTGGATGGTCGCCTGGTTGCCGTGTATTCGCAGGATTTCACCGTCTACGGTGGTTCCCTCTCGCAGGTGAACGGCGAGAAGATTGTGAAGGTGCAGAAGTTCGCGCTGAAGAACGGCTGCCCGGTTATCGGCATTAACGATGGTGGTGGCGCCCGTATTCAGGAGGGCGTGGCTTCCCTGGCGATGTTTGCCGATATTTTCCGTATGAACGTGCGCGCTTCCGGTGTGGTGCCGCAGATTTCGGTCATTATGGGCCCCTGCGCCGGCGGTGCCGCGTACTCCCCTGCCCTGACTGACTACATCATCATGGTGGATAAGACTTCGCACATGTTCATTACCGGCCCGGACGTCATTAAGACCGTGACCGGTGAGGACGTGGACATGGAAACCCTCGGTGGTGCGCGTCAGCACAACTCTGTGACCGGTACCAGCACCTACCTGGCTGAGGATGAGGAAGACGCGTTCGACTTTGTGCGCGAGCTCCTGGAGTTCCTGCCCTCGAATAACCTTGCGGAGTCCCTGCCCCTGGAGCATGACCAGGAGGCGCAGGTGAGCGTGGACGACCTGGATTTGGATACTCTCATCCCGGATTCGGCGAACCAGCCTTATGACATGCGTGCGGTCATTGAGTCCGTGGTCGATGACGGCCACTTCCTGGAGATGCAGGCGCTGTACGCCCCGAATGTGATGATTGGTTACGCCCGCGTTGAGGGCCGCACGGTCGGTATTGTGGCGAACCAGCCGATGCAGTTCGCCGGCTGCCTGGACATTTCCGCCTCCGAGAAGGCTGCCCGTTTTGTGCGTCATTGCGATGCGTTCAACATTCCGATTCTGACGTTTGTGGATGTTCCCGGCTTCCTGCCCGGCACCGATCAGGAGTTCAACGGCATTATTCGCCGCGGCGCTAAGCTACTCTACGCTTACGCGGAGGCGACCGTTCCGCTGGTTACCGTCATTACCCGTAAGGCGTACGGCGGTGCGTACATTGTGATGGGCTCGAAGAAGCTGGGCGCCGATATTAACCTGGCGTGGCCCACCGCTCAGATTGGTGTGATGGGTGCTCAGGGTGCGGTGAATATTCTGTACCGTCGTGAGTTGGCTGCTCTGGCGGCTGAGGGCGGCGATGTTGAGGCTCGCCGCGCTGAGCTGATCGCCAAGTACGAGGAAGAGCTGCTGAACCCGTACCAGGCTGCTGAGCTGGGTTACATTGATGAGGTTATTGCCCCGAGTGAGACTCGCGTGCGCATTATTTCTTCGCTGCGTGCCCTGCACGATAAGCGTGCATCTACCCCGGCAAAGAAGCACGGCAACATCCCGCTGTAGGCTTCCGTTGTGCGTTGTGCCCGCGCCGCCTGTGGCGCGGGCATTCCCAGGATTTTAGGTTTTAAGGAGGCGTGCCTTTGGCAGGCTACAATCCGCTGAGTTATTTCTCATTCGGTAAAAAGAAGGATAGTTCGGAGGCTACTGAGAGCGCCGAGCAGCTTGAGCGTAGCTCCGCACGTTCTTCTGCGCACGCGGATACCGCCTCCAGCGCCGCAAAGGATTCTGCTCAGTCTTCGGTGGATACTGACGCTGAGCAGGAGCCGCTGCTGACGGTGGTTAAGGGCTCCCCCACTCCGGAGGAGATTGCCGCCCTCACCGCTGTGGTTGCGATGATGCAGGCGAGCGCCGCGAAGCAGGAGCAGAACTTGCTGGTGGGTGCCGCTTCGCGCATCCTGAACCGCGGTCAGCGACTGGGTGTTTCGTTGCGTCCCGGTCCCGGCTCGTGGAGGCGCGCTCGCCCCATGTAGCGCGGGCTGATAACTCTGCTTCTTATATTCCCGTCACGCCGGCTGGTGTGACGGGAATATATTGTTTTGCCTCAAATTCAGGATATATATTGCGCTATTGAACATCTAATGCGCCGATTCTTGCGGTTTTGTCATATTAGAAACGATAAAGCGATGATGATACGCCCTGATGCTACGATGTATATACCGTCACATAAGTATTAATAATTGGCAGGGACCATGGCAAAGATGCTGAATAAAAACCATAGGCCCCCACCGGATGTCTACATCGCGCTTCTGTTGCCGACGCTACGGCGTTTGTCGAAGACTGTGCCCCGCACCGCCGCCTATGTTAGTGAGCAGTTGCGGCAGCAGACTAAGGCGTTGGGGTCGAAAAAGAACCTACCGGCTCTTGAATCCACCGATTTTGCGGTGGCTGTGCGTACCACCTTGAAAATCTTGGTGGCACTTCGTTATGCCCAGCTTATGCCTCGTTTGACCCCGTGGGAGAAGAGGAAGTACCTGCTCACTCCCCTGGGCGCCGAGCTGACCTGCACCCCGCATCTGCACGGTTCGGTGCCGCCGCGCGTGGTGAAACAGGTGCAGGCGTTGTGCGCTCAAAGCCTGACGGCAAAGAGCGCGAAGAAGCTGAAGAAGCAGGCGAACGCGCTACTGGAGAACGCGGAGGAGGAGCATCGCCTCATTTTTGGCGCTTCTGATACCGGCGCCCTTCAGGCTCTGCCGCATTTCTCAGGCGCTGATCATGCTCAGCTGAACCCCGCTGCTTATGATGCAGCCGATGCCGGCTACCCTATGCCCGCCCTGAATTCTGCTGGAACTGCGAATTCTTGGCCTGCCGGTCAGTCTCCGCTGGATATTATTTTGCGTGCCAGCGATTCGCCGGTGATTCACGCTCAGGCTGAGTTTGCTGAGCATTTTACGCAGGATTTGATTCAGCATATTCACGCGGTGACGCCAGAATATTTTGAGCAGATTGTTGCCGATATTTTTACGGCTCTTGGTTTTAGTACCGAGGTGACCGGTGGCGCTGACGATAAGGGTGTTGACGTTATTGCCCGCTATTCTGATGGACTGGATTTCGCGCCGATTTATATTCAGGTGAAGCATTATTGCGGAACCATGAAGGTCACCCCTAACGAGATTCAGAAGCTTGCCGGTGCGGTGCTTCTGCACGGCGGTTTGCAGGGCGTTTTGGTGACCTGCGGTGCTTTTGCGCATCCGGTGCCCGAGTATTTGCAGGGCTTGCCGGGCGCACGCAATATTGCTCTGGTTGATCAGCATCAGCTGGTGGAGTTGATGATTCGTCACCGTGTGGGTGTGCTTGATGGTGAGGGCGAGTGCGGTTACCGCATTGACGAGGAGTATTTTGCCCGCGGCATGGAGTAGCCTCGCGGTTTGGAGTAGCCGGGGTGTTTTTGGGGCGGGTATTTCCCTCTAAATATCCCCGACCTTCGCGCATTTCCTGCGTCATTTCACTTAATGTATTTTCACTTTTCCTTGAGGAAATTTTTCACATATCGGCTGATTTTAGAAATCTAGGTTATTTCTTGAACCAGCCGATACAATGATGAAGGTAATGCGTTATATATTCTTCGCGTTATTTCACGAAGTGAATATACCCGCGACGGTCTAGACACTTCACCCCAATTTATAGCGTTCTTTCCGAGTGCACGTCGTAGAAGACGGTACGTGAGCGGGAGGGTCTGAGAAATCTGCCGTTCCTACTTCTCTTCACGTACTTCTCTCCACGAGGGGTTACCAAAGTGTCGGCGGGTTACCAAAGTGACGACCCAAAAATAAAGATGGTGTCGCCCAGTATTGTGTGAATATTTTCCCGTTCGAATGACTGCACTTTATGAAGAATGCCCGCACGATAAATAACACCAGATAAGGAGCCCAGCGTGGCTTTTGTGAATAAAACAATGCTCCATATCGACCATTCCGAATTGCACTCTTTGCAGCAGGAAACCTCGTGGGAGGCTCTACCCGAGGAAGCACGCACTCTCAGCGTTGCGGCGGCTTTCTCTCTGCTTCGCCATTTTGAGCGCGCTCAGGATCGTGGCGAGAAGGTTTTCTTCCCCGATATGTACACCCCCGTAGGTGTGGACCTGGGTTTCAACATGACTCAGCGTTTCATTGCGGTCGGTGACAATGTCCTCTTCCGTGAGGCGCTCAATAAGCTGATTGCGGCACTGGTCAACGCTGACTATCTTGAGGTGTCCCTCAGCCAGCTGCATCCGGGCAACCTGCACTACACCCTCAGCGAGGCTGGCCGCGAGCTGCTCGGCACCCCGAAGGAACAGCAGGCGCAGGCTCTTCTGCCGGTTCTGCCCCTCCTCAGCGGCGTGTACCTCTACTACCTGAAGCAGTTCTACCCGGTTCTGCTCTCGCACATTACGGTGCGTGAGCTTCTGCCCATCGTTCTGAGCGTGACCCCCTCCTACCCCGCGGCGGCGCCCGTGAAGATTCGCGAGCTGGTGCTGCGCGAGTGCGGTTTTGTGCAGGGCTGGTACGGTCTGTCGTACCTGGAGCAGCGCATTATTGAGCCGGTGATCGCTCAGGCGCTGAGCCTGCTGACCCGCGAGGGCTACCTGCGCACCAAGACGATTCACGAGCACACGGACTCTCCGCTGACTCTGTACTCGCTGTCGCCTGCGGCGAAGGAGCTCGTGGAACGCTACGAGGAGACCGGCGTGCCGGCGAGCGAGCTGAGCTCCGTGCTGGCGCTGGTGAAGGATGAGGGCGCCTCCATTAAGGCTGAGGATATTGCCGCAACCGATGCCCTGCTGACCCATATGGGCGTTCTTCTGCTCGACACCCTCAACGACCATGGCGCCGATGTGGAGCTGAGCCTTCCGAGCCTGGAGCAGGTCTTTGACCGCGATGAGCGCATCCAGCAGGCCTCCTCGAACCCCTATTTTGTGCAGATTGACGCGCAGGATTACCTCTACGATGTGCTGACCGCCCACCACTACCTCTCTGAGCGCGAGACCGTCTACTCGCTGGGTCCTGCTTTCGCGCCGGCTCTGGCGCAGATGGTTGAGCCGAGCGTTCAGAAGCTGGTGGCTTCGGCTCTGCTGGATCCTGCGGCGGTGGACTCTCTGCCGTACCCGCATCAGCTGCTGTACCCGATTCTGAAGCTCGTGGAGGAGAACCCGCGTATCTCCTACTACGACATTTACGATGAGTTGAAGATCGCCCTGGATATCCCGTACCTGCAGGGTGAGGTTGCTCCGCACCGTTATAAGCTGACCCCGCGTCTGCGTAACCGCTATTCGGTTGCGATGCACGTGCTCAAGGGCGAACGCTACCTGAACGCTCTGCGTGAGGGTACGGGTCGCACCTCCCGCAAGAACCCTGAGCGTTATGAGCTGAGCGATGCGGGTAAGGAGCTGCTCAAGCGATTCCCGGAGGGCGCTCCGGAGGCGGTGACCGCCCGCATGGCGCCGCTGCCGCCGCAGTCGCTCAAGCACAAGCTACCTCAGGATATTGCGGCTGAGTTGCAAGCTCGTGAGGAGGCTCTTCAGGCTGCTAAGGAGGCGCGTGCAGCGGAGCGTCAGGCTCGTCTGGCGGCTCGTGAGGGCGCTTCTCGTGAGCCGTTGGCTCCGGTGCCGGGTGCTTCTCCGGCGTTGTTGGCGCGTCCGGCTGGTTCGCCGGTAGCGGCTCCTACCCAGGCGGCTCCCGCCCAGGTTCCGGCGGCACCGGTCGCTGAGGCTGCCGCCCAGCCCGCTGTGTCCACCCCCGCTGTTTCTGTGCCCGTTGCTGCTCCCGTTCAGTCGGTTGTTTCCGCCCCCGCTGTTTCGGCTGCTGAGCCTTCGGCCGCGTTGCAGGTGGCTGCCGCTCAGGTGCGTGAGGCACTGAAGCGTTACCGTCAGGTCTTCCGCCGCGAGGCTCTAGCTCCGGCGCTGGCTCGGGTGTCTGAGGAGCGTTTCCGCAGCATTGGTTTCGATTTGTTCCTGATGCGCGGCTACACGGTAGAGGCTCTGGAGGCTCAGGGCGTGGACGGTGTGGCGACTCCCGCCACCGGCGAAAAAGAACGCGCATTCTACGTGCGTACTCTGCGCCCGGTAGCTGGCGGTGTGCTCTCCGCAAGCGTTCAGCCGCAGGATATTACCGCGTTCTTCCTGGCGATTCACGCCCGCGGCGGTCAGCTCGGCACCTTCATCACGAACGCACCGTTCAGCGATGAGGCGTACGACGAGTTCATCCGCTGCTCGACCAAGTACCCGAACATTCTGGTGGACTTGGTATCCGGCGATGAGCTGCAGGACCGCCTCATTGCGCACCGCCTCGGCGTGGTCGAGGGTGCGAACGGTCTGCTGGAACTCAACGGCGAATACTTCGCCGGCTAGCAGTTTTTAGCCTATTTTGGGGCGCCCCGGCCTTCTCTTTCCTGCACGTTCAGGTGGGAGAAAGCCGGGGCGTTTTCGCACCTTTACCCCGGTGAGTTGTCCACAAGTAAGCCGTTTTCCTCGCGTTCGGTGCCTCTCAGCCCGTAATATTGCCGGTTTATGCGACCCAAATCACCGAAAATCGTGGTTGAAGGCACACCCCTGCGTTAGGATATGAACATGAGCACTTACCAGGAACTTCCCAGCATCTACCGATTGAAGCGCTCGCTGACCGACGTCGATCAGATTGCTAACGAATACTTTGAAAAGGTCCTCGACCTGAACCCCGTCCATGCAACCGAGCTTGGTCGCAAAGGCGTAGAGACCCTATACCCCGATTACTCGCCCGCAGGCGAGAAGGCTTATGCGCGCCTTGCGAAGAAGACGTTGAAGAAGGTCGATAACGTCCTGCCTATTGATGACGTTGACCTGGTCACCCTGGATGCTCTGCAGGAGCGCCTGAGCCTGTACCGCAAGCAGTACAAGGCTGGCTTTGGTGGCTGGCAGCTGAACAATATTGCCTCCGTCCCGCAGGAGGTGCGCTCGGTCTTTGACCTGATGAAGCGCAACACCCAGCAGGACTGGGAGCACATTATTGGTCGTATGCACCGCGTGACCGAGGCGCTGGAGGGCTACATCCAGACTCTTGAGGCGGCTCGTGAAGAGGGCAAGGTTGCCCCGCGCCGCCAGGTGGATATTGTCATTGAGCAGACCGCCGCGTACTACGCTCCCGGTGGTTTCTTTGACGAGCTTGCCGCCGAGGTTGCCGCAGCTGTGCCTTCCCTGAAGGATGAGGCTGCCGCCGGTGCCGAGGCTGCCAAGGAAGGCTACCGCCGCCTCAACAGCTACCTGGTGGAGAAGCTACAGCCGGTCGCTCCCTCCCGCGACGCCGTGGGCCGTAAGGCGTACAGCCTGCACTCCCGTTCGTTCCTGGGTACCACGATTGACCTGGACGAAACCTACGCCTGGGGTGTGAAGGAGCTAGAGAGCATTATTGCTCGTCAGCGTGAGGTTGCCGAGGAGATTGAGCCGGGCGCAAGCATTGAGCGTGCAAAGCAGCTGCTCGATGAGGACCCGGCACGTCAGCTGCACGGCACCGACGAGTTGAAGGCATGGATGCAGAAGCTCGCCGACGCCGCGGTGGAGAACCTGGCAGGTAGCCACTTCGAGATTGGCGGCCCCATGCGCCGCATTGAGTGTTGCATTGCGCCCACGAACGAGGGCGGTATTTACTACACCGGCCCCTCCCCCGATTTCTCGCGTCCGGGCCGCATGTGGTGGTCGGTTCCCGAGGGTGAGGACACGTTCACTACCTGGCGTGAAACCTCCACCGTGTACCACGAGGGCGTTCCGGGCCACCACCTGCAGATCGCTATCGCTACGGCTCTGCAGGGCACCATGAACTCCTGGCGCACGAACATGCTGTGGGTTTCCGGTCACGGTGAGGGCTGGGCACTGTACGCCGAGCGCCTCATGGAGGAACTGGGCTACCTGAAGGATCCGGGTGACCGCATGGGCATGCTGAACGCTCAGCGTATGCGCGCCGCCCGCGTGGTCTTCGACATTGGTGTTCACTGCGAGATGCCGATTCCCGATGAGTGGGCTGAGCAGCTGGGCGTTGAGCCGGGCACCATCTGGACCTCTGAGCTGGGTTACGAGTTCTTGAAGCTGAACCTGGACGAGTCCGAGGGCCACTTGCGTTTCGAGTTCCTGCGTTACCTGGGTTGGCCGGGTCAGGCGCCGAGCTACAAGATTGGCGAGCGCCTCTGGCTGGAGCTACGCGATCAGGCTCTGCGCCGCGGCGATGACATGCGTGCGTTCCACACGCGTGCGCTTCTGCTCGGTTCGGTGGGTCTGGACACTCTGCGCCGCGCCCTGACCGATGAGATGATGCTTCCTCTGGATACTGAGGATGACGATGACGAGGACGACGAGTAGCCTCTGGACTAGAGCCTCCGCATAGGAACTCCATACAGCGAGGCCCCCGCTTCAGCTTTGGCTGAGGCGGGGGCTTCGCTGTATTTCGTGTCTTCTGAGCGCTATCCGAAGTTTGCGGTGCCGGGGTCGGTGGTGCCGAATCCCATGCCGGTGGAGTCGTTCAGATCCACCAGGTGCGGGGCGAAGCGGCACCAGTAGTCGGTGAGCGCACCGTTCGATTCGCGGATGCCCACGCCTACGGTGCGTCCGTCGACCACCCACACGCCGAGGATGGGGTGGCTGACCGGGTTGATAATGCCTTCGTAGCGCGGCGCCGGGATGTACTCCTGGTAGACGAATTCGCTTTCGGGGGCGTTGGCGAAGAAGTCGTCGTCTTCGGGTTTGATGAAGACGTCGTAGTCGGGGGCGTAGATTTCTACGCCGTCGCCTTCACGTCCGAAGATGGGCTTGCGGACCCAGTTGCGCATGCCGCCGCGGTGGCCCGCGTAGGTGGGTACGAGGTTCGGGTGGCCCGGGTACTTATCCCAGAGCGCGGCGAGCAGCAGCTTATTGGAGAGGAACATCTTCCACGCCGGCTCAATCCAGCGGTCCATGGCGCCGTGGTAGGCGAAGAGGAGCTTGTCGTAGCCTGCTTCGCTGTCGGTGACCAGATCTTCCCAAGGGTAGAGCTTGAAGAGGTTGGTGATGGCGCGTCCTTGGGCATCTTCCCAGCTCTTGGTTTCCTCATTGAAGATGACTTCGTCAATGGGAATCATATGGGTTTTGATGCCCGCCTGCTGTGCCGCGTAGGCGATGAGCCAGAGGTTGTTGTAGTCCTCGTTGTTCTCGTCAATCTCGGGGCTCACGTGCGCCAGGTGCAGTACGAGCTGCACGCCGGCGGTGATTTCGGGGGCGAAGATGTGGCGCCAACGGTTGGTGAAGGCTTCACCGATTTCGCCCCAGTGGGCGTAGCCGCGGGTGTCGAGGCGCTGGTCTTTCGCCCAGGTTTTCTGGCTGACTGCCGCCTCCACAATGCCGGTGGGGGTGTCTGCATTGTATTCGAGCAGCTTCATGGGGTCGCCGGGCACGCCCGAATAGGTGAAGTCGAAGCGTCCGTAGAAGTCGGCATCGCGGCGGTTCCAGGATTCTACGGCGAGGTTGAACGCCGCCTGGGGCAGGCCGAGGGTGCCGAACGCGCCGGAGGCAATGTACTCGACGGTTTCCAGGCACATGCGGTGCATTTCTTCCGCCTGGGCGCGCACAGAGTCCATTTCTTGCGGGCTGAAAATGTAGGCGGCGTATTCGTTCCAGTAGTGGTCGGTGTCGTGGGGGCCGTCCACGCTGTAGGTGAGGCCTTCCTCAACGATGACGTTCTCCCAATCGGGTCGGCCGACGGGAAATTCTTCACGGCGCATGAGGGGCTAGGCTCCTTCAAAGTAGTGAATGGAAAATGGTGAGGAAAATGCGGGCGGGACCGTTCAGTCCCTGCCCGCATTCTGTGTGATGGCTTATGGCTTAGCCGCCGGAGGTACCGCCGCCGGACTTGGAGCCGCCACCGAAACCGCCCTTGCTGCCGGACTTCGAGGAAGAACCAGACTTGGACGAAGAGCCGGACTTCGACGAGGAGCCGGACTTGGAGGTGTTCGACTTGCTGTAGGAGCCGGTGCTGCCGCTATTGCTGGTGCCCTGCTTACCGCTGGAGACCGAGCCGGTGGTCTTATTACGCACCGAGGAGGTCTTACCGGAGTTGTTGGTGCCGGTCACCTTGCCCGAGGAGACGGTGGAGGACTTCTTCGCGCTGCGGTAGGAGTCTTCGAAGCCGCCACCCTTAGAAGACACGCCGCTGTAGACGGTGCCGTTGCTGGGGCGGGTGGTGCTGCCTCCGGAGAGCTTAGAGCCCACGGGGGGAATGTAGTGGGATCCGGAAGAATTCGCGGCGCTCTGGCGACCCAGGTAGTACCAGAGGAACGCATTCGAATTATTGTGGGTGGTGGTCGATCCAGATGAGGTAGAACCAGAAGACCCGGAAGATCCGGAGGAGCTAGAGGAACCCGAGGAGTTCGACGAGCCCGAGGAATCGCTACTGGACGAGTCGGTCGGCTCCTGAACGCCTGCCTTCTCGCATTCGCTATCTTCCACACGCAGGCCGGTCTTCGCGTCCTGGCAGACGCGGGCGTACTCTTCGCCCTGCGACAGGAACGCGTTCTCTTCCTGGTGCATGGAGTTGTAGGCGAAGATGCCACCGCCAACCAGCAGCACGCCAGCACCAGCTACGGCAATCATCTTGGCGATGCCGGGGCGGGTCGCGCCCAGGTTCAGGGTCTGCTGGGCAGAGGTCTGTGCGGCGCGGGTAGCGAAGTTGGCGACTGCTTCCATGCGGTTGCCGGGCTTCTTCGGGCCGTTGGGGGTGGTGGTTCCGCCGGGGTATTGGGGAGCAGAACTCATGCATCTCTCCTTGAAAGGTGGTGCGTGGCGTATTGCTCAACGCGTACATGAAGCTGAGTGGGTACAGCATCATCCGGCGACTTTCGCCGGATTATCGGTGTAGTTCCAGCATATCAAGCCCTGGCTTTCGGATTATTAGCTGACGGCAAAATCTCAGCAAGCTTCGCCGCATGTTGCGCCGTTGTTTCCCTTCTGTTTGCTTTTGCGGTGACTGCCGGTTAACTATCAGCGTTAACTATCAGCCGATTTAACCGCCTATTGGGAACCGCCTATTGGGAAGTAACTGGTGGATGCACTGGTAGAGGCACTGGTGGCAGCACCGCCAGAAGGTGCCGCCGAAAGGTGCCGCCGGAAGATGCTGCTAAAGGTACCGCCGGCAGGTCACGATTCGTCATACATCCCCTACACTGCACCGGGTTGCAATACTTCTTCACACAAACTCGCGCTCGAGTGCGCAAAAGTTTTAGAGTATGCCACATGTCTACACCGCATGCATCATCTCGTTCACGTCTGCCCAAGTGGGCTACTTCTTTCGGCAATCAAATCATTGCCTCCCTCATTCTGGGTATTGTTCTCGGCGCGCTCGCCCTCGCACTGGGTGGGGACGCGAAGAGCAACCCCAACTGGCTCATGGTGACCTTAGATACCATCGGCTCCTCCTACGTCACCCTGCTGAAGGCGGCTGTTGTTCCGCTGATTTTCACCGCCGTGGTCGCCTCCATCTCGAACCTGTCGCAGGTGACGAATGCAGCGCGTCTGGCGGTTAACACGCTCATCTGGTTTGCGATTACCGCATTCTTCGCGGTGCTCATTGGTATTGCAATGGGTCTGATTGTTCAGCCGGGCGTGGGCGCGCAGGTGCAGGGCAAGGCGTACACCGGCTCGACCGGTTCGTGGACCGCGTTCCTGACCGGTCTGATTCCGGTAAACTTCCTGGGTCTGGGCGTCAGCGCTAAGTCCGGTGATTCCGGCATCACCGCCTCGGCATCCTTCAACGTGCTGCAGATCCTGGTCATTTCGGGCGCGGTCGGCATTGCCGCGCTGAAGGTCGGCGAGGCCGCCAAGCCGTTCATTGACGTGGTCAAGAGCGCTCTGGCGATTATTCAGAAGATTCTGTGGTGGATTATTCGCCTGGCACCGCTGGGTACCGTGGGTCTGATTGCTAAGGCGGTGTTCGCGTACGGTTGGGCGTCGATGGGTTCGCTGGTCGCGTTCGTTATCGCCCTCTACATTGGCCTGCTGCTGGTCTTCCTCGTGGTCTACCCGATTATTGTTCGCGCGAACGGCCTGTCGGTCCGTCAGTACTTCTCGGGCGTGTGGCCGGCGCTCCAGCTGGGCTTCGTGTCCCGCTCCTCGATGGGTTCGATGCCGATGACCCAGACCGTTGCCGAACGCAACCTGGGTGTTCCCCGCGCCTACGCATCCTTCGCCGTTCCGCTGGGTGCGACCACCAAGATGGACGGTTGTGCCTCGGTTTACCCGGCTCTTGCCGCGATTTTCGTGGCTCAGTTCTACGGTATTCAGCTGGACTTCACCCAGTACCTGCTGATTGTGATGGTGTCCGTGCTCGGTTCGGCTGCGACTGCCGGTACGACCGGCGCTATCGTGATGCTGACCCTGACCCTTTCCACTCTGGGTCTGCCGCTGGACGGTGTGGGTTTGCTCCTGGCGATTGACCCGATTGTTGATATGGGCCGTACCGCTCTGAACGTTGCCGGTCAGGCTCTGGTTCCCGCGATTGTGGCTCGCCGCGAGGGCATTCTGGACGAGGAGCTCTACAACGCTCCCCGTTCGGAGGGCGGCTTCGTGGCTCAGGAATTCTACGATGAGCGCATCGCCGGTGAGGCGCAGCGACTTCACGAGGTGGAGGACGCGGTACGCCGCTAATCTGGCGAGCTCATCAGGCAAAGGTTCACGCGCACGGCGCTAGGCGGTACCGCTTAGCGCCGTGTAGCTTCTCCGCCTCCTATGCTTTCTCTCTCCCCCCCCCAGCATGGGCGAAATATATTTGTCAAACGTCATAAAAACGTCACTATTGATTCTTCTTTTCTTTTAATGTTTGAGAAGAGTTATGATTTTGAACGGCGTGTTCCATCTCCTACGTGGTTGAGGGGGATGGGACACGCTCTTTTTATGCCTCCTGACCTTTTCACCCTACCTTCTCACCAACCCTCAATCTGCACCCGAGAGTAAAGCTCAGAGTAAAACCCGAAAGTAAATTCACCGGCAACGCTTAAAATAGAACCCATGACTACCAGCGCTTCACCGACCCGACTGATTCTTGCCTCCGCCTCCCCGGCTCGCCGCAAGCTCCTGGAAGACTCCCGCATCGCGTTCACGGTGCGCGTCTCCTCCGTAGATGAGGACGCCGCGCTCGCCACCGCCAACGAGCAGGCGCGAGCGCAGGGACGTGCGGGGCTCACCCCGGCTGAGACCGCCTCCCTGCTGGCGCAGTTGAAGGCGCAAGCCGTTGCCGCCGAACTTGCCGCCGAGGGCGTGCGCGATGCGCTGGTTCTGGGCTGCGATTCGGTCTTCGAGTTTGAGGGTGTTGCCTACGGCAAGCCTCACACTGCCGAGGCGGCGCGCGAGCGCATCAGCGCGATGAGCGGCAATTACGGTGTGTTGTATACCGGTCACGCGCTCGTGGATTTGCGCGGCATTGAGCCGGGTGCCGAGCTGCCCGCTGTTTCTGAGCTACGTAGCGCTACCGTCCACTTTGATGAGCTCAGCCCCGAGGAAATCGAGGCGTACATTGCTACCGGCGAGCCGCTCTGGGTAGCCGGTTCCTTCACCCTGGATGGCTACGGTTCGGCGTTTATTCGCGGTATTGAGGGCGAGTTCCACACGGTGGTGGGCCTGTCCATCCACGCGCTGCGCGATATGCTACGCCGCCGCGAGGTTGCGGTGACCGAATTGTGGCTAGCGCCCCAGGATGAGGATTAGATCCAGCGCAATCGTATAAATCTGTCTCAAAGCGCGCCCTGAAATACACATTATTGAACACCAATCGATAAGATAGAACAGTATGATGCGCGTTATATTCGCCAATCCTGCCGATGTATCCTTGGAGCAGGAGATTAAAGGAGAGCTTTAAGTGACTCAGCACCAGGCAGAAGCCGCCAAGAAATTTACTGCAGTCCCCGGCCGTCACACCGGCCCGGTCAGCAAGATTCTGATCGCTAACCGCGGCGAAATTGCTGTCCGCGTGATTCGTGCAGCCCGCGATGAGGGCCTGCAGACCGTCGCCGTCTACGCTGACCCCGACCGCGACTCCCAGCACGTGAAGCTCGCCGATGAAGCCTACGCTCTCGGCGGCGCCACCGCGGCACAGTCCTACCTGGTCATGGACAAGCTCATTGAAATCGCTCGCCGCTCCGGCGCTGACGCTGTGCACCCCGGCTACGGTTTCCTTTCTGAGAACGCGCAGTTCGCGCAGAAGTGCATTGACGCTGGCCTGACCTGGATTGGCCCCTCCCCCGAGTCCATTACCCAGCTGGGCGATAAGGTGGCGGCACGCCACATCGCGCAGAAGGTGGGCGCTCCCCTGGTGCCCGGCACCAAGGACCCGGTCAAGTCCGCCGATGAGGTTGTCGCCTTCGCGGATGAGCACGGTCTGCCCATTGCGGTGAAGGCCGCATTTGGTGGCGGTGGCCGCGGCATTAAGGTGGCACGCGACCGCGAGAGCATCGTTGAGATGTACGAGTCCGCTGTTCGTGAGGCTACCGCGGCGTTCGGTCGCGGTGAGTGCTTCATCGAGCGCTTCCTGGATTCGCCCCGCCACGTTGAGACCCAGTGCCTGGCGGATGCGCACGGCAACGTCGTGGTGGTTTCCACCCGTGACTGCTCCCTGCAGCGCCGTAACCAGAAGCTTGTTGAGGAGGCGCCCGCCCCCTACCTGAGCGATGAGCAGAACGAGCGCCTGTACGAGGCGTCCCGCGCGATTCTGCGTGAGGCTGGCTACCAGGGCGCCGGCACCTGCGAGTTCCTGGTCGGCACCGACGGCACCATCTCCTTCCTTGAGGTCAATACTCGACTGCAGGTGGAGCACCCGGTCTCCGAGGAGATTTCCGGTCTGGACCTGGTTCGTGAGCAGTTCCGCATTGCTCGCGGCGAGAAGATTGAGGAGAAGGACCCGGTTCTGCGCGGTCACTCCTTTGAGTTCCGTATTAACGGCGAGGATGCGGGCCGTTCCTTCATGCCCGCCCCCGGCACCATCGAGAAGATGACCGTGCCCACCGGCCCCGGTGTTCGCTGGGATTCCGGCTTCGTGGCTGGCGACGTTATCGGCGGTAACTTCGACTCCATGCTGGCTAAGCTCATTGTCACCGGCGCGGACCGCAAGCAGGCTCTGCAGCGTGCCCGCCGCGCCCTGGCTGAGCTGAGCATTGAGGGCATGCCGACCGTCATTCCGTTCCACCGCGTCGTGCTGGATGATCCCGCTTTCGCGCCGGCTGAGGGCGGCGAGTTCAAGGTGCACACCCGCTGGATTGAGACCGAGTTCAACAACACCATCCCCATGTACTCCGGCGCACCCGGTAGCGTGGGTTCCGATGAGGATGAGCGCACCACCGTGGTTGTCGAGGTCAACGGTAAGCGTATGGAGGTGTCCCTGCCTGATTTGGGTGGCGGCACTAAGCCTGCGGCTAAGCCCGCCTCCAAGACCCGCAAGTCTCGTTCGGCACGCGGCGCGGCAAAGGGTGGCGGCGACGAGCTGACCAGCCCCATGCAGGGCACCATCGTGAAGGTGGCGGCTTCTGACGGCGACACCGTCGCTGAAGGCGACCTGATTCTGGTGCTGGAGGCGATGAAGATGGAGCAGCCCATTACCGCGCACAAGGCGGGTAAGGTTTCGGGCCTGTCCGCTAAGGCCGGCGATACCGTCACCTCCGGTGCGGTGCTGGCGACCATCAAGTAACGCTCCGCTGCGATACCGCGGTCACGCGAGCGCTATATGCTATAGGAATCCCCCGGAAGGGTATGAGGTCCCCTCTCGTATCTTTCCGGGGGATTTTCTATGTCCGCCCTTGTCTATTTTGCGCTCTTGTCTGTTTCTGTGCTCCTGTCTGTTTCTGTGGGGTTTGAGCGGCTACCTATTGCGATTACGTCCAAATAGTGGCTGTATTTGTTGGGTCTCTTCTGAACAGAGTTATAATGTTGCACTTTAGAGGAGCCTTTCAGATTCCTACGCTCACCGCACCCCACCCGATGCGGTCGCAGCACCCGGTACGCACCTACGGCACACCCGCCTCCCGCGCCGACCGGTTATGGAACATCCACCTCAGGCTCCTTGTGTACGCACAAATTCACCATCTCGGGAGTTTTCCTCATGAGCACCTCTGCACCCGACACGAAAGCGTCTGCTGCATCGGTGAAGAATACGACTCCTCGCAGTCGAGTTATTCTTGCCTCGCTCGTTGGTACCACCATCGAGTTCTACGATTTCTACATTTACGCCACCGCAGCAGTGGCTGTGTTCCCCGTGCTGTTCTTCCCCTCGAAGGACGCAACCACCGAGCTTCTGGCATCCTTCGCAACCTTCGGCGTCGCCTTCATCGCGCGCCCCCTCGGTTCCGTGATTTTCGGTCACTTCGGCGACAAGATCGGCCGTAAGGCAACCCTCGTCGGCGCACTGCTCACTATGGGTCTGGCAACCTTCATCATCGGTCTGCTGCCCACCTACCACCAGATTGGCCTGTGGGCACCGACTATGCTGACCATTATGCGTTTCTGCCAGGGCCTGGGCCTGGGCGGCGAATGGTCCGGTGCGGCACTGCTCGCCAGCGAATACGCTGAGGACGGCAAGCGTGCCCGCGCCGCCATGTGGCCGCAGCTCGGTGCCCCCATCGGCTTCGTGCTAGCCAACGGCTTCATGCTGCTGCTGACCAGCTGGATTTCCTTCAACTCCGCAACCGACGCTAAGAACTTTGATCACCCCTTCCTCATCTGGGGTTGGCGTATTCCGTTCCTGATGTCCATCGTGATGGTCGCTGTCGGCCTGTACGTGCGTTTCAAGCTGGAGGAGACCCCCGTCTTCGCCAAGGCTGCCGCTAACAACGAGAAGGTTAAGACCCCGCTCGTTGAGGCGTTCAAGGTCGCTTGGTGGCCCATGATTCAGGGTACCTTCATCATGGTGGCATGCTACGTACTGTTCTACCTGATGACCGCATGGGTTCTCTCTTACGGTATCGGCAAGGCGGATAAGGGCGGTCTGGCTATCCCCTACCGCGAGTTCCTCGTGATTCAGCTGATCTCTATTATCGGCTTCGCAATCTTCATCCCGATCTCGGGTTGGCTGGCTGATAAGTACGGCCGCCGCACCCAGCAGCTGTGGACCACCATCGCGATGGCAGTCTTCGGTCTGTGCTTCGGCCTGCTCATCTCCCCCTCCGTCGTTGGTACCGGTGCGAATGCGAATGTCGCAGTGGTCACCCTCTTCATCTTCATCGGTATGTGCCTGATGGGTCTGTCCTTCGGTTCCATGTCCGCATACTTGCCGGAGCTGTACCCCACCAACGTGCGTTACACCGCCAGCGGTATCGCCTACAACGTGGCGTCCATCCTCGGTGCGGCGCTGACCCCGTTCGTGGCAGTGTGGCTGAACTCCTCTTACGGTGTGGCTGCCGTGGGCGGCTACCTGGCATTCGCCTCGATCCTGAGCGTTATCTTCATCCTGCTTACTCACGAAACCCGTGACGTGGACATGAACGCTGTCAGCACCACGAAGTAAAACTTCGAACAGCTAACGCTCCTCTACGGCAAAGCGGTGGGGGTCGCCTCCTGAATTCCTTAGATTCAGGAGGCGACCCCCACCGCTTTATTGTTTTCCGGGATACTGCGCCAGGCGTGCAACGCCCAGCTCAGCACCTCGTGTGCGCGGATTACAGGCCGCGAGTGTGCAGCTTGCGAGCCGCCTCAGCGATAGAGCCGGAGAGCGAGGGGTAAACCGTGAAGGTATCCGCCAGGTCATCCACCGCAAGCTTCTTCTCCACCGCCAGGGCAATGGGGTAAATCAGCTCGGAAGCACGCTGACCAACCACCACGCCACCAATGACAGTGCCGGAGTGGCGGCGTGCAAAAATCTTCACGAAGCCATCGCGCATCGCCATCATCTTCGCGCGCGGGTTCGTACCCAGCTGCAGGGTTACCACATCACCACGGTAGGCGCCCTCGGCAAGATCCTTCTCGCTCACACCCACGGTCGCAATCTCCGGGGAGGTGAAGATATTCGCGGCAACCTTATCGGTACGCAGCGGACGCACCGCATCACCGAGGATGTGAGCCATAGCAATACGGCCCTGCATCGCAGCCACGGAAGCCAACGGGTACACGCCCGTGCAGTCACCAGCGGCGTAAATGCTGTTCACGCTCGTGCGGGACACACCGTCCACCTTAATGTGGCCGCTCGAGGTCTGCTCAACACCGGCAGCTTCCAGGCCCAAATCCTCAGTGTTCGGAATCGAACCAATAGCAACCAGGCAGTGAGTGCCAGAGACCTTACGGCCGTCCGACAGAGTCACGATGACGCCGGTACCGTCCTCAGTGCGCTCAACAGCAGCGGCACGAGAACGCGGCATCACTCGCACGCCGCGACGCTCAAAGACGTCCTCCAGCACGCGGGCTGCATCCTCGTCCTCACCGGGAAGCACACGGTCACGCGAAGACACCAGGGTCACCTTCGAACCCAGACCGTTATACGCCGAGGCGAACTCTGCACCGGTCACACCCGAACCAATCACAATCAGTTCTTCGGGAACCTCGGAGAGGTTGTACAGCTGAGTCCAGGTCAGGATGCGCTCGCCGTCAGGCATACCGGTCGCCATTTCACGCGGATGCGTACCCACCGACAGCAGCACAAAGTCCGCCTGCAGGGGGTAGACCAGGCCCGCCTCATCAGTCACCTGGACGGTGTGGCGGTCCAGGAGCTTACCGGTACCGTGAATAATCTTCACACCCGCAGAAGCCAGGGCACGCTTAATGTCGGCGGACTGCTGCTGAGCCAGGTCGCGGACTCGGCGGTTCACGCGGTCCATATCAACACGCAGCTGAGGTGCCTTGCCCTTCGTGTTCTCAATGCCCAAGCTACCTGCCTCGGAGAAGCGGGTCATCATATCCGCCGTAGCGATCAGGGTCTTAGAGGGCACAACGTCGGTCAGAACGGCGGAGCCACCAATGGCATTGCGCTCAATCAGAGTCACGTCCGCGTTGGATGCGGCAGCCACCATCGCTGCCTCGTAGCCGCCGGGGCCACCACCAATAATTACAATTCGCTGAGATGCATAGTTCACCGTTGAAGTCATGCCTTAATTGTGAGCTATGCCGCCCCTGCGGGGCAAACGCACTCGCCGTGCAGATATGCCATATTGTGGCAACCTGCACGGCGAGCATCTTCTTATGCGGCAGCCCGGTCAGACCGGGCGCCCCCCTACTCCTCGAGAGCCTGCGGTTTCTCGGCATAAATCGAGTTGATGAACTTCTCGGCCCACTGTAGCATCGCGCCGTCCACCAGGTCCTTGCCGCCAACCGGCATGGTCTTCGGGCGCGGCACCAGAGTCAGCCAAGTGTCCATCCCCTTCGGCTGGGCGTGCGTGGAACCTGGGTACACGCGCTTCAGACGCATCTGGCGGGACTCCGGCAGCGGCTCGGCAGTGACCACGCGAACCTTCGTGCCCAGCACCACCAGCTCGTGAATGCCAGCGGCACGAGCGTGCATACGCACCGTCGCCACGGCAAGCAGGTTCTCTACCGCCTCCGGCAGCTCGCCGTAACGGTCGACCAGTTCCTCGCGTGCCTCCGCGATCTTCTCTTCGGTATCGGCGGCAGCGATCTGACGGTACGCCTGCAAGCGCAGACGCTCAGAATCAATGTAGGTGTGAGGAATATGCGCGTTGACGGGCAGGTCAATCTTCGTTTCGACCTCGCGTTCTTCCTTCTCACCACGATAGTTCGCCACGGCCTCGCCGACCAGGCGCAGGTACAGGTCAAAACCAACACCGGCAATATGACCGGACTGTTCGCCGCCCAGCAGGTTGCCGGCGCCGCGAATCTCCAGGTCCTTCATGGCCAGCTGCAGGCCCGCACCCAGCTCGTTGTGGGTCGCCACAGCCTTCAGACGCTCATGCGCAATCTCGCCGAGGGTCTTATCCACCGGGTACAGGAAGTACGCGTAGGCGCGTTCGCGGCCACGACCCACGCGTCCACGCAGCTGGTGCAGCTGGCTCAGACCGTAGTTCTGGGCGTGGTCGACAATGAGGGTGTTCGCGTTCGAAATATCCAGGCCGGTCTCCACAATGGTGGTGCAGACCAGCACGTCAAAGCGGCGCTCCCAGAAGTCCACAATAATCTGCTCCAGGCGCGATTCACTCATGCGGCCGTGGGCGGTGGCGATGCGCGCCTCCGGCACGAGCTTGCCGATTTCCGCGGCAACATCATCGATATCAGCCACGCGGTTGTGTACGAAGAACACCTGTCCTTCACGCATGAGCTCGCGGCGAATTGCGGCAGTAATCTGGCTGTCGGTTCGCGGTCCCACGAAAGTCAGCACGGGGTGGCGTTCCTCCGGCGCGGTGGCAAGGGTGGAGGTCTCTCGAATACCGGTGAGCGACATTTCCAGGGTGCGCGGAATCGGGGTAGCGCTCATGGCGAGCACGTCCACATTCGTGCGCATCTGCTTGAGCTTTTCCTTGTGCTCCACGCCGAAACGCTGCTCCTCGTCAATGATGACCAGGCCCAGGTCCTTAAACACCACGCTGTCCGAGAGGATGCGGTGGGTACCAATCACCACGTCCACCGCGCCGGAGGCGATTTCTTCGGTAATCTGGCGGGTTTCTTTCGCCTTCTGGAAGCGGGAAAGCACGCGAATCTTCACGGGGAAGCCCGAGAAGCGCTCGCTAAACGTCTCGTAATGCTGCTGGGCGAGCAGGGTCGTCGGTACGAGTACGGCAACCTGTTTGCCGTCCTGTACCGCCTTGAATGCGGCGCGTACGGCGACCTCGGTTTTGCCGAACCCCACGTCGCCCGAGATGAGACGGTCCATGGGGATTTCCTTCTCCATGTCCTCCTTCACCTCGTGGATGGCGGTGAGCTGGTCGGGGGTCTCGTTGTAGGGGAAGGACTCTTCGAGTTCGCGCTGCCAGGGGGTGTCAGGGGCGAAGGCATGGCCTCGCGAAGCCTGGCGCGCCGAGTAGAGTTTCACCAGGTCGGCGGCGATTTCCTTGACGGCCTTGCGGGCGCGGGACTTGGTCTTGGCCCAGTCGCTGCCGCCCATCTTGGACAGGCTCGGGTTCTCACCACCCACGTAGTTGGAGATGAGGTCCAGCTGATCGGAGGGCACGAAGAGGCGGTCGGGTGCGCCACCGCGCTTGGCGGGGGCGTACTCGATGACCAGGTATTCCTTCATGGGCTGCACGCCGTTGACCGGGGAGGCGCCAGCCACCGGGCGGGAGGTCATCTCAACGAACCTGCCGATGCCGTGGCGTTCGTGCACCACGTAGTCGCCGGGGTTCAGCGCGAGCGGGTCGACGGCGTTGCGGCGGCGGCGCGTTTTGAATTTCTGTCCGGCGGCACCTCGGGGTGCGTAGGTTCCGCGGCGGCCGAGCAGTTCGGCTTCGGTGAAGACGGCGAGCTTCGCCTCCTCAATCAGGAAGCCTGCGGAGGCGGGCGCCTCGCAGACCTCGACGATGCCGTGTTCGATGTCGCCGGCGGGGTCCGCTTCGAGGCTGATTCGGCGGGCTGCGGGTACGGCGGGTGCCCCTTCACCGGAGTGGAATAGGTCGATGAGTCGGTCGGTGGAGCCGCGGCCGTTGGTGAGGGCGAGGACGGTCCACTGCTTCTGAATGAGGTCGCCGACCTGGCTGAGCATGCGTTCGACGGAGCCGTTGAATGCGGTTGCGGGGGTGGCGTTGACGGTGTAGGTGTCGATTCCGTCTTCGATGGCGTCGGCGATGCTCTGGTTTTCGAGCGCGCCTGGGTTTTCGAGCGCACCTGCGGCGGCATCTTCGAGCAGGTCTGCGTCGGTGACGAGTTCGGTGATTTCCCACCAGCTGAGCTTGGCTTCGAGTGCCTGTGCGGTAGTTTGGTCGATGGTGCGGAATCCGCTGTCGCTCATGCGTAGCTGGCCGAGGTCGATGGGTGCTACTGCATCGGCTTCCGCGGAGGTGTCCCATGCGGCAGCGAGGAATTCTTCGTTGGTGGCGACGAGGTCTTCGGCGCGGGCGCGCACGCGCTCGGGTTCGACGTTAATGATCATGGACCCTGCCGGCAGCAGCTCGGTGAGGGTATTCATGGATTCGATGAGTAGCGGGGTGAGCGATTCCATGCCTTCGACGTAGATTCCGCCGGCGATCTTTTCGAGCATGGTTGCGGCTGCCGGGTAGTCGGCTTTTAGGCGGGCGGCGCGACTCATGACCTCGGGGGTGATGAGCAGTTCGCGGCAGGGCAGCAGGGTGAGTTCGGTGAGCTCTTCTCCCCCGTTGAGGGTGCGCTGGTCGGCGACGGAGAAGTGGCGCATTTCGTCGAGTTCGTCGCCGAAGAATTCGAGGCGGACGGGGGTGGTTGCGGTGGGCGGGAAGACGTCGATGATGCCGCCGCGTACGGCGTATTCGCCGCGCTTGGCGACGAGGTCTACGCGGGAGTATGCGGCGCCGTTGAGGCCTCGTACTACGTCTTTGAAGGGGTATTCTTCGCCGCGAACCAGGTGTACGGGTTCAAGTTTTTCGATGCCGGTGACGATGGGCTGGATGACGGCACGCACGGGTGCGATAACGACTTGGGGGCGTTTGGTCGCTTCCCCGGTGATGGCGCGCAGTACCTGCAGCCGGCGGCCTACGGTGTCGGAACGCGGTGAGAGGCGTTCGTGGGGCAGGGTTTCCCAGGCGGGGAAGAGCGCTATGTCGGCGGCGGGTAGGTAGGCGCGCAGGGCTGCGGCGAGGTCTTCTGCTTGGCGGTCGGTGGGGGCGATGATGAGGCTGAGCGCTTCGGGGGTGGTTGCGCGTACGGCGGCGGAGACGTCGGCAATGAGCGCGGCGTGGGTTCCGGCGACGGCGCCGATGAGGGTGCGTGCGCTACGTTCAGCGGGCTTCGCGGAGGCGGCGGTGCGGATCGCGGCCCAGCTGCTGAGTTGATTAAGGGTTTTCAGGAGGGGGTGCAGGGGTGCTTCGGGGGGCTGGGCGGTAGCTTTTCGGGTGGTGCTCACGGGTTCTCCTGAATCTGCGGTCCTCGGTTCCGGCGGTTTGGCTGGTGGAGGGTGCCGACGGGTGGTCAGTGTGAGGTGGTGTCGGGTGGGGTGCCCGAGTGTTTTATTTTGAGGAATTTTATGTGCACTTTTTGGTGATGTGCGCGGCTTTTCTATTGTAGGTCTACTCTGCTTTTTATGGCATTTTTCTTTCGTGGGCTTCTTTGGCTGTAGATATAGCTTTTTGCACCCGATTGTCGCTTTCATTGGCGATATATGAGTATGGTTTTATTCTGTGTCATTTCTTGTGCCACAACGCCGATTTTATAGGGCGTAAATCACACTCTCCCCCACATTTTTGCACTTTGTGCACCATTATTTTCACAGCTTAATCCTGTACCCTAATCATTAACACTTACAGAAAAACCACACAGTATATCTCCTTCCGGATTCTGATCACCTCTTCCAACCAACCTCAGGTTTTCAGTATTTACTGCGGTTTTTCTAGTGCAATAATTCACCGTTTCTTTCGATGTTTCTTCCGGAACGTCGCATCAGAAAGACACAAATGACAACCACATACACGAACAATCCCGCTGAAAAGCCCCATGCCCATTCATGGTCTGCTAAGAAGTGGGCTGCTTGCGCACTCGCTTTTGGTACTGCTTTCACTGCGGCACCGCTTACTCCTATTACTCCCGCCTCGGCTGCTACCGGCACCCATGATGGTTCCAGCAGCGATAAGGCGGCTGCTTCCTGCTACGAGGTCAAGCAGGTTAATCCTTCTGCCCCTTCTGGCACTTACTGGCTGTACACCCCGCAGATGAGCGGCCCGGCACAGTTCTACTGCGATCAGGAAACTGATGGCGGCGGCTGGGTCATGATTGGCCGCGGTCGTGAGGGTTGGACCGAGTCCTACAATGGCACCGGCGACCCGAATCAGCTGCATCAGAACCCCACCGGTCCTGCCGCTTTTACTCCGGTCCAGCTTCCCGCAAACACTGTCGATGCGCTGCTGAACGGCATTAAGCCTCAGGATCTTCCCGACGGCATGCGTCTACACCGTGCTCACAATGCTAGGGGAACCCAGTGGCAGAACGTTTATGTTCAGCGTCCTCAGACTGAGCAGTGGACCTGGGCGATGAGCTACGGTCAGCGTTGGGGCACCGTAAAGTTCACCGGCGCAGGCATCAACCGCACCGCTCATATGGGCGGTTACCCCTCGGAAATGGCTCCGGGCATTACCACCAGCTCTGTTCGTTTCTTCGCGAACCCGAACCAGGGCTACCAGATTGGTTTTGCGTACGGCGCACTGGTGAACTTCGGTAATGAGAATTCTGATTCGTATATTTACCACAAGCGCGGTTCCTTCGGTTACTCTATCCCCTTCACTCAGGTGTTCCTGCGCCCGAAGCTGACTCAGCGTGACTTGAACTTCTCGCAGATTGGTTCTGGCTCTGCCGCCAGCAACCGTCGTGCTCTGCCCAATAGCTACACGATGCCCGTTCGCTGGCGCACCAGTGAGCAGACTGGCACCGGCAAGAAGAACGAGATGAACACCTACGTTCAGGCTATTACTCAGGTGGGCGATACCGTCTTCACCGGTGGTGACTTCAAGTATGTGGAGTCGGCTGGCGGCGAGCGCGTGGATCAGTCGTACCTGGCTGGCTACAACGTGGATTCGGGTGAGTTGGTTCGTTCCTTCCGCCCGACCTTCAACGGTCAGATTAAGGCTCTTGAGGCTCTGCCGAATAACCGCCTGGCGGTTGGTGGCGAATTTACCGAGGTGAATGGCGAGAAGGTTAACCACTTTGTCATTCTGGACGCGACCACCGGTCAGATTGACCGCACGTGGGATGTTCAGGTTCAGCGCCGCAGTGGCGATGCCGCCCAGGTGAAGACCCTACTGGTTCAGGACGGTTACCTGTACATTGGCGGTAACTTCACCCATGTGAAGGGCAATACTTCTAAGGCGTACGCTTACTCGCGTGGTGCCGCTCGTATTAACCTTTCGAACGGTGCGGTGGATTGGAATTGGCGCCCGAACTTCAACGGCACGGTCAACGGTATTACCGCTGCATCCGATAACTCGACTGTTCACGCTGCGGGTTACTTTACCGAGCTGAATAACCAGCGTGCGTTCCGTCTGGCTGCTTTGAATGGTTCTAACGCTTCGAACATTAAGTGGGAGTGGGAGCCGTCGCTGAAGCTGAACATTACTGACCGTATTGTGTACGCGTTCCAGTTCGATGTTCAGGATGCTGGCTCGACCGTGTGGACTGGCGGTGCTGACCACCTGATTGCGAACTACTCGAAGAATGGTTACGGCCGTATTTCTTCGTCGATTTCTAAGTACGGTGGCGACTGGCAGGATCTGCACCTGAGCGGTAACACCATTTACGGTGCATGCCACTGCGGTGACGTGCTCTTTGAGGGCTCTACCGGTTACCACACCTACTGGAAGGAGTCGAAGGCAGTTCACCGTATGCGCCTGGTCGCAGCGTTCGATAAGGACAGCGGCGAGGTTATCGGTGAGTTCAGCCCGGTTCTGAAGGGCGCTAGCGGCTACGGTGTGTGGGAGTCCTTCGTGGATTCTCGCGGCAACCTGTGGGTTGGTGGCGACATTAACCGTTCGCTGGGTGCTAATGGTGAGCAGCGCACTGTCGGTTTCGCTCGCTTTGCTCCTCGCGATGTGACCGCCCCGTCGACTCCGTCGAACCTGTCGGTTCAGCGTGATGGTTCGACCGATAAGCTGTCCTGGTCTGGTGTTCGTGAGAGCGGTGCTCGCTACCAGGTGCTGCGTGATGACCGTGTGATTGCTACGGTCTCGGGTACCAGCTACGAGGTTGAGCACACCGATGGCGCTCGCTACTACGTGCGTTCCATCGATGCATCTGAGAATTTCTCGGCTTCTACGGGAGCTGCTCAGGCTTAGGTCAGGTTGTTGATCTAGTTTCTTTGAGCCGCCGCCTGATGTGGGCTCTGCAGGGTTTGCGGGGTTCGGATCAGGCGGTGGCGCACCCGGGGTGTATACCCCCTATAGTTTTGGTTTGGCCCGAGTTGCCCAGTTTGCTATCGCTTCGCCTCTGCGGCGGCTATGATGGGTTGGGATTCATTGCGTCGGATGGGTTGCTTCCGTCCTTTCCGATGATGGGCTGAATCTTGGTCTGTGGTGTTTTTTCACTGTTGGTACGACAGTGGAAGCTTCACAGATTTTTTAGCGTTCTGCTTCTTACGGGTGCGGTGCCGTTGTTGGCTTCGTGCGTGAGGGGCGGGGCGTATTCATTCAATTTCCGATAACTACACTCACTGATTCCGGCAGCAGACTCTCTGTTAGTGCAGTTCATAACGCTTCTTCCCTCCCCGATGCATGGTTACTATGCTGTGCCCTGTGTTGGGTGGGTGTTGCTGTGTGAATTGCATTTTTCTGTTGTGTACCGGTTGAGGTCTCTAGGAGAGACATATGAATTTTCTTCCGTTCACGCGTGGAGGGCGCTCACAGGGCGTTGCTTCCTCCGCTTCTGAGGGCTCTCGCGTAGGCTCTCGTTCTGGGTCCCGCGCTTTGGGTGCGGCGGCTGCTTCTTTTGCGATGGTTGCGGCGTCTTTGGGTCCGATTGCTTCGGGCGCTCAGGCTGCTGACGCACGCTATTATGATGGTTCGTCGAGCGAGCGCGCTGCGGCGAGCTGCTGGGAGGCTAAGCAGAATAATCCGCGTGGCAAGAGCGGCGCGTACTGGCTGTACACCCCCGCGATGAGTGCTCCCGAGCAGTTCTATTGCGATCAGGAAACTGATGGTGGCGGCTGGGTTATGATTGGCCGCGGTCGTGAGAGCTGGACTGAGAACTACTACGGTCGTGGTAGTGCTGATCAGCTGTATAAGAACCCGACCGGCTTTGATGCGGTGCAGCTCTCCGGCGTGACCGTGAATGCGCTACTGAACGGTACCCGTCCGCAGGATTTGCCCGACGGTGTGCGTTTCCATCGCGCGATGAATGTTGAGGGCACTACCTGGCAGGATTTTAAGGCTCACCGTGATTCCAGTACCGAATGGACTTGGACTTTGCGTTCGAAGATGTTCTGGTCAAATATTTCGGTTAAGAACACCTGGCAGTACAGTAACCGTTATGACTACGCCAACCGTGGTCAGGTGGCTGGCAACATCTTCACCCATGAATCTGATGATTTCCGTTCTCTGAACTTCGAAGAGAAGGCATCGCAGGGCTACAAGTTGGGCTTCACCTACGGTCGAAACGCCCGGATTACATGGTGGACTGAGACCTACCTAATGAACCGACCTTCGGCGTATATTTACCGCCCGGCGAATGATTCGACCACTCCCCTGGTGTTTACTCAGATGTTCTTGCGCCCGAAGGTGACTCAGAACGATTTGGCGGCTAAGGGTCTGCATGCTTATGGCCCGCAGGGTGCTGCTGCAAGTAACCGCCGCGCACTACCCAATAGCTACTCTGAGAAGTGGAAGTGGCGTACCAGTGCTGAAACCGGTACCGGCAAGAAGGGTGAGATGAACACCCAGGTTGAGGCTATCACCGAGGTTGGTGGCGCTGTCTTTACCGGTGGTGATTTCGCGTACGTTGAGTCGGCAAGCGGCGAGAAGGTTGAGCAAGCTTTCTTGGCTGCTTACGAGGTGGGTACCGGCGAGTTGCGCCGTTCCTTCCGTCCGAAGATTAACGGTCAGGTGAAGTCGGTTGAGGCTCTGCCGAACGGCCTGTTGGCTGTGGGCGGCTCCTTCGATCAGGTGAACGGCGAGTACTACAACGGTTTCGTGCTTCTGGATCCGCAGACCGGTCAGGTGGCTAAGGATTGGGATATCCGCGTGGTCAGCCGCATCACTTCCCTGCCGGTACAGATTAAGACCCTGCACGTGCGTGACGGTTACCTGTACATTGGCGGTTCCTTCACTCATCTGAAGGGCCAGACTTCCCCCACCTACGCGTATGCGAGGAACCTGGCTCGCATTAAGTTGAGCAACGGCGAGGTGGATTGGAACTGGCGTCCGGTCTTTAACGGCACGGTCAACGGTGTGAGCGCTTCCGAGGGCAACGCCGATGTGTACGTTGCTGGCTACTTCACTCAGCTGAATAATCAGGAGGCGTTCCGTCTCGCTCATATGCAAGGTAATAGCACGAACCCGCTGACCTGGAACCACCGTCCTTCGTACACCCCCAAGAGTGCCCGAACCTGGGATCTGAAAAACGAGCGCAAGATGTGGGGCTTCCAGTTCGATGTTCAGGACGCTGGCTCCTCTGTCTGGGTGGGTGGCACCGAGCATATGATTAGCCGTTACGAGAAGAGCTCGATGCGCCGCACCGATAGCGCGATTACTCGTGAGGGCGGCGATTTCCAGGATCTGCATCTGAGCGGCAACACCATTTACGGTGCGTGCCACTGCGGCGATTTCCTCTTTCAGGGTGCAGACACTATCGATTCGGAGTGGGAGAACGCGACTAACGCTCAGACCATTCGTCTGGTAGCTGCGTTCGATAAGGACAGCGGCAAGATGCTGCCGGAGTTTGCACCGATTATGAACGGTGCGTATGGCTATGGTGTGTGGGAGTCCTTCGTGGATTCGACCGGCACTCTGTGGGTTGGTGGCGATATCCGTAAGTCACTGGGTGCTAACGGTGTGCAGCCGACCATTGGTTTCGCACGTTATGCACCTCGCGATGTGACTCCTCCGGCTCCCCCGAGCAACCTGAAGGTTACGACGAACGGTTCTAAGGATCAGCTGACCTGGTCGGGTATTTCCGAGCGTAGGGTGAAGTACCAGGTTCTGCGCGATGATCGTCCTATTGCGACGGTTACGGGCACGAGCTACTCGGTGGATCACCGCGACGGCGCCCGCTACTATGTACGTGCGGTAGATACTGCGGATAACTATTCGGCAAGTACCGAGGCCGTTCAGGCGGCATAACCCCCCATCAGGGCAATATCCACTTTATGACAAATAATTTTAGTGATGTTCGCCCTATTGTCCCGGGCTGGTTTTCAACCAGCCCGGGACTTTTTTGCACACAGTGAATCTATTTCATTCATTTACATGAAGGTTTTTTCATGCAGAGATATATATTTACTTCGAATCAAGTAAAAATAGAGTATTAGTTAGGGCTTATTCTCATCATTTATAAAAACGTTATTTTTGCGAGTCTAAGTATTTTCCCAGCTTTGCGTGTTAGTCTTTAGGTGCTTTGCCATCGTGCGAGGTATTATCTTCCGGAATATAGTCATTCTCACTCCAACCACTAAAGAGGCTTCCCATGTCAGTGTTCCTCAAGTACCCCTCCCGCTCCCGCCTTCTGGGCACTTTGGGTACCGTTGCGGTATCCGCTCTGGTCCTGAGTGCTTGCGCTACTGAAAACCCAAGCTCCGATAGCTCTTCTTCTGCGTCTGCATCCGCGAGCGTTTCCGCGTCTGCGCACGCTTCGTCAAGCCAGTCTTCGAGTGCTTCCCCCCAGGTTTCCGAGCAGGGCACCGCAGAAGCATCCGCTAACGCTTCGGCTGAAGCAAAGGATGGGGCAAAGAGTGAGGCGACCTCTTCCGACGGCCAGAAGCTTGAAGAGATTTACACTGGTGCTGAGGAGATGAAGAACGCTTCTTCCGTACCTGTTGACGCTGAAGAAGTTAAGAAGACTACCGAGCTGGTCAACTCTTTTGAAACCATTCTGACCAAGGTTAAGGCAGCCCCCTCTGCTGAGGCTTCGCCCGAGCGCACCGCTGATCCGAGTAGCGATGAAGAGGCTGAGCAGCAGAACGTTGAGCGGGCCCGCGCTGTTCTCGATGATGAGACGATCCGCTCCATCGAGGCCGTGGCTGTTGATTCCGCTGCGGCTGAGTTTGCTGTGCAGGCTTCCGAATACGCATTGGCTGGCTGGCACTATGAAGGTTCTTCCACTGTCGTGGGCACTCCCCGCATGGCTGAAACTCAGTACAAGGGTCAGCCCGCGCGCATGCTGGAAGTATGCATGGATTCTTCCTCTGTGAAGATCTATGACGAGAATAATCAGCCCGTTAAGGATGACAATTCTCCCAAGCGTTCACTCAATATTTACACCCTCGTTCAGGTCGATGGTCAGTGGAAGATTGCGACCCATGATTTCCCGAACAATCCTGATTGCTAGGGTCTAATTAAAGATGCCGGTTTCCAACTAAGAGGTTTCCAACTAAGATTCGCTGGAAACCGCGCACTATCATCCATAGCGCATTAATGTTGATGCGCACTCGATAACATTTCTTGGCATTCATTGGAGATATTATGAAAGCCCACTTTGGCATGACGAGCTCAGGCTTTTCTCGTTCTGCTATAACCCGCTCAACTCTTTGCTTGAGCATTGCTACGGCTTTGGCTTTGCCCGTAGCTATCCCCGCTATTACGCCGAGTACCGCTGTCGAACAGACTGCGGCAAAAAGGGACTCTGCTTTCTACAATGGCACGACCTCCGAGCGTGCTGCCGCTAGCTGTTGGGAAGCCAAGCAGGCTAACCCCGAGGCAAAGAGCGGCGCCTACTGGCTGTACACTCCCGCGATGAGCCAGCCGGCACAGTTCTACTGCGATCAGGAAACTGATGGCGGCGGCTGGGTCAAGATTGGTGAGGGCCGCGACGGCTGGACCGAAAACTACGAGGGCCAGGGAGACACTTCCCAGCTCTACAGCGATGCTGCACCCGCGTCATCCGGTTTGACTCTCGAGCAGGGCAAGGCTCTACGCTCGGTGCCCGCCGCGAAGACCCCGATTCAGCTTTCGGGCACCACTATTTCTCAGCTACTCAACGGCGTTCGCCCCGATCAGCTACCCGACGGTTACCGTTTCCGCCGCGCCCTAAACACCTCGGGCACCAAGTGGCAGGAGGTGACGGTTGACCGCCGCCAGACCTCCGAGTGGACCTGGGCTCTGCGTTCGAGCGCTATCTGGTCGAATACGACCATCACCAACCCTGACGAGTTCTCTTCCTATAACGACGAGGGCCGCAAGTACTGGACTAACAACACCTGGGAAGACCACATTCTGCGTGGCCAGAATAACGGCTTCAAGGCTTTGATATTTGATGAGTTGGCTTCGCAGGATTACCGCATGGGTTTCCGTTACGGTGCTAACTCCCCCATTTCGCAGGATGGCTCTGAGCCGGCGATGACCGACGCGCAGAACTCCTATATCTACGGTAAGGAAAGCAACGGTGAAACCTCTTTCGGTTACACCCAGATGTTCCTGCGCCCTAAGCTAACCCAGAATGATTTGAACCTGGGCGCTATCCCGGATTCCGGTACCCCGGCAAGCACTCGTCGTGCCCTGCCCAATAGCCGTTCGGCGGATTGGCGCTGGCGAACCAGCACCAAGACCTTCACCGGTGAAACCAACGAAATGAACACCTACGTTGAGGCCATCACCGAGGTCAATCACGGCAACGGCACCTCTAGCGTGTTTATTGGTGGTGACTTCATGTACCTTGAGTCCTCTTCCGGCGAGGTGGTGAAGCAGTCTAATATTGCTGCCTTTGACCCGGTGACCGGCGATTTGCGCCGCGATTTTAAGCTGACTGTTAACGGTCAGGTGAAGGCTGTTGAGGCTCTGCCGAATAACCGCTTGGCTGTTGGTGGTAACTTCAAGCTCGTTAACGGTGAAAAGCATGAGAACTTCGTCGTTGTTGATGCCACGACCGGTGAAGTTGCCCCGGAATGGGCCCAGGTTAGCGTCGAAGATCGTATTCTTACTGAGCCCATGACGGTGAAGACCATCCACCGTCAGGGTGACTACGTGTACATCGGTGGCACCTTTACCCACGTTCATGAAAGTGAAAAGGCGGGTGCTGCGTATTCGCGCAATATTGCCCGTTTTAAGCTGGGCGAGCCTTCTGACGGCGTGCCCGGTATCGTGAGCGTGGATCGCGATTGGCGTCAGGTGTTCAATGGCACCGTCAACGGTATTAGCGCTTCCGCTGATAACTCTCATGTTTATGTTGCCGGCTACTTCACCTGGCTCAACGGCGGCCTTGCCTACCGCGTGGCTGATATTACTCAGCATATGCAGAAGGGCAGCCCGTGGGCATACCAGCATTCTGAGATTCCGGCCGGCGCTAAGGTCTCTGACCTGCGTAGTGAAACCAAAATTTGGGGTTTCCAGTTCGACGTCCAGGATGCCGGTACCGGCGTCTGGGTGGGCGGTACTGAGCACCTCATCTCTCGTTACGATAAGGCGTCCTTGACCCCCACCTACACCGCGATTACCCGCAATGGTGGCGACTTCCAGGATCTGCACCTGAACGGTAACACCATCTACGGTGCCTGCCACTGCGGCGATTTCCTCTATCAGGATTCGCGTAACAAGCAGTCTCCTCTGAACGGCTCAAGCGTGGTCCACTCAATCAAGCTGGTTGCTGCTTTCGATAAGGACAGCGGCAAGATGCTGCCGGAGTTCTCCCCTGCTATTAAGGGTGACCACGGCTTCGGTATCTGGGAGTCTTTCGTGGACTCGACCGGCACCCTGTGGGTTGGCGGCGATATTCACCGTTCGCTGGGTGTTCACGGCACTCAAGATACCGTCGGTTTTGCGCGCTTTGAGGCTCGCGATGTAACCCCTCCGGCTACCCCGCAGAACCTGAAGGTAGAGCTAAAGGACGATAAGGACGTTCTGACCTGGGATTCTGTGCAGGATACCGGTAGTGTTCGCTACCAGATTCTGCGTGATGACCGAGTCATCGCTAGCACTTCGGATACGAAGTTCGAGATTGACCACACCGACAACGCACGTTACTTTGTGCGTGCTGTGGACAGCTCGGATAACTACTCTGCGTCCACTCCGGTCCAGGTAGCTCCGGTTCGCCCGACTCCTACCCCCACGGAGACCGCGACCGAGACTCCTACCGCTACTGCTGACCCCACGGCAAGTGCTGATCCGACCGCGAGCGCTGATCCCAGTGCTTCGGCAAGCGCTACCCCGAGTGCAGAAGCGACTACTGAGGTACCGAAGGAAGAGAACCCGAAGCCTGCCGATCCCAAGCCTGAGGATCCGAAGGACGAGGCTGCTAAGGATCAGATTGTTCTGCCCTACGCGTCCGAGTGGAAGTACATGGTCTCCAGCAAGGCTCCTAACCGTAAGTACGGTTGGAAGTACAACTTCCGCTTCTCCCTGGAAGATATCGCGCAGGAAGCATGGCAGACCGGCAAGACCCCGATTGGTGTCGGCACCGGTAACCTCAACACCTCCGTTAAGGTTCCGCTTCTGCGTACCCACCCCAATATCTACGCCTACACCACCATCCAGCTCACTCGTGAGCAGGCAAGCCGCGACCTGGTGCTGACCACCTACGCGGATGACGCTATTGCGGTGGGTGTCAACGGTGAAGAGGTTGGTCGTTCCAACTTCGACACCCGTGGAAGGCTGTGGAATAGCGCGATTGCATCGAGCTCGATTGATACCGCTACGGCTCAGAAGACTCCGGTGACCTTCACCGTTCCGGCTTCTCAGCTGAAGGCTGGTGAGAACCTCATCGCTGTTGAGGTTCACCCGGGCATTAGCCGACGTAACGTTCGCCCGAATGTGAGCTTCGATTTGCAGGCTACCTCCAAGGCACCGGTTGCTGAGCAGCCCGTCGAGAAGGAAGCTGACAAGGAGGCGGAAGCTCCCGCCGCACACGAGGCTGAGCAGCCCGTGGTCGACAACGCGAACAACGCGGCAGCCGCCCAGGGCGAGCGACGCATTGTCAATAACGGAGTCGGAACCCGCGTTCCGATGTGGTCCCGAAGGAACTAAGACCTTCTAGACAATCTCAGCTAAATGGGGTTTGATTTTCTGAAATTTCAGGAAATCAAACCCCATTTGCGTGTTCTGCTCGCTTTTCTGTGTTTTTTTGCATCATTAATTCCGGTTATTTGCAGTTCTGTTATGTGCATCTCTGCACAATGTTCAGAAATGTTTTCTAAATCCAGAATTCACAGGGACAAAGCGTCGATAACCCCCGTCTAACACCGCACCGAACCTACCCGAAGGATCCCGCAAATCTGCACCAAAGCGCATTGTCAGAGGCTTTTTACGACACAATTGTTGACCCTGACCACACGCCCCCTATTGCACTTCATCTCGTTGTAAAATATCTATATAGTGGTGTATGTGAAAAAGGGACCAACCACCTCTTTTTTCGCGTGCGAGACTTCCGGACTTTCTCGCAGCCACCCCGAAAGGGAGTAATTCACTCTCCTTCACTCCTCTCACCGATTCAAAAGGAATGTGCATGTCCACCTCTGAGGCACCTCACGCCCCGAACTCCGCACCCGCATCGGGATTTTCTGCGAAGTTTTCCCGCACCCTGCGCTCTCTTGAAGCAGCGCAGAAGCCCGGCATTGGCGTTCCCGCCTACACCCGCTGGGTCAACCGCCGAGTAGCACGCTACTTCGCCGCGGCAGCTGTCGCTCTGGGCATTACCCCCAACGGCGTCACCGCAATTTCCGCTGCATGTTCCGTTGCAGGCCTCATCGTTCTGATTACCTGCCCGCCCAGCATTGGTGTAGGTATCTGCGTTGCCCTGCTTTTCGCTCTCGGTTACGGCCTGGACTCCGCTGACGGCCAGGTTGCTCGCGTAACCGGCGCGTCCTCCCCCGCCGGTGAGTGGCTTGACCACGTGGTCGACTCCATCCGTGTGCCCTCCGTGCACATGGCAACTCTGCTCTCCTTCCTGCTGTACCCTGCGCACTACTCCTTTACCGGTTCCAACGCATTCAACGGCTGGATCATTGCGATGCCCATGATTTTCACCGCGCTGACCGCCGGTCACTTCATGAGCCAGATTCTGGCTGAGCAGCTGCGCAACAACCGCAAGACCGCCGCTCCCCCGACCGGTGGTCCCCTGCGCTCCTTCATCAACCTACACATGGACGCTGGCACCCTCTGCTGGATTTACATTTTCCTTGGCTTCGGCCCCGTATTCGTCATCGTCTACGCACTGCTTCTGCTGGCTAATGCCGCAACCGTCCTGCTGTCCATGCGTCGCAAGTACGTTAGCCTCGCGACCCCCGCTGAGTAAGGAGAATCCCAATGATGCACTTCACCTCTCGCAACCCTGCTGTTTCCGCCGTTATCGCGACCAACGGCAAGCGCCCCGAGCTGCTTCGCGTGGCTGTCCGTTCCATCCTTGAGCAGAGCTACCGCGGCTTCGTTGAAGTCGTTGTCGTCTTTGACCGTGTTGAGCCCGACCGCCTCGAGGACATTGAGGTCGGCGAAAACCGTGCTCTGAAGATTGTCTCCAACACCCGCTCCGGCGGTCTGGCTGGCGGCCGCAACAGCGGCATCATCGCCTCCAGCGGTGAGATGATTGGCTTCTGCGATGACGACGACTACTGGATGCCCTCCAAGCTCACCCAGCAGGTCGCTCTCTGGCGTGAAAACCCCGAAGCAGCCGCTATCTCTTCGGGTATTACCGTCCGCTCCGGCGGTCAGGACATCGTGCGCCTGGCGCCCGAGCGCGCAACCTTCGCAGACTTCCTGCGTTCGCGCATTACCGAAATTCACCCCTCCGCCATGCTGTACTCCCGCGAGGATCTGCTCGGCGTTGACGGTAAGCCCGCCCGCATCGGCCTGGTCGATGAGGAGCTGCCCGCCGCCTACGGTGAAGACTACGACCTGCTGCTGCGCGCAACCCGCCACGGCGATGTGCTGAGCGTACCCGAGCCGCTGATTCTGGTGCTCTGGGACCGCCCCTCCTTCTTCTCCGGCAAGTGGCAGTCCATGGTTGACGGCCTCAGCTACATTCTGCGTAAGTTCCCCGAATTTGAGCAGGATCCCAAGGGTCTGGCGCGTATTGCCGGTCAGATTGCATACGCGCAGGCGTCCCTGGGTAACAACAAGGAGGCGCGTGCCTATGCTCGCGCTGCTCTGCGCCGCGATCCCAAGCAGCTTCGTGCGTGGGCGGCGTATGTTGTGTCCATCGGCGTTATTAAGCCCGCTACTCTTCTTGATCTCGTCCAGAAGACCGGTCGAGGTCTCTAACCAGGTATCGCACAGACATGGTTTCCTCTTCCGTTCTTTCTCCTCCGGGCACTTCGCCTGTGGCACTAAAGGATTCCGCCGGATCGGATAGTATTCCGCCCAGCGGTATTCTGCGTGCCCGCGCGCGCATCCGCCCGTTGTCTACGGCGCAGAAGAAGCTCCCCGCCTGGCCTCTGCTGGCATTGCTGTACGGCTTCCCGGCGCTGTGGGCTTTGGGTGTGCTTCAGATTGCACCGCTGGTACTGGCAGCGATCATGCTTTTTTACCTCATTATTCGAGGCAATGTACGTGTGCCCAGTTCCCTGTGGGTGTGGGGCGCATTCTGCGTGTGGGTTGTTGTTGCGGCGCTTGCCCTGACCCGTTCCACCGACATTATTGGTTGGGGTCTGCGCTTTGTAAATATTCTCAGTGCCGGTATTTACGCCCTGTACTACTACAACGCGCGAGCCTCTATTAGCCTCAATAGGGTGCTGGGCGGTCTGGCTACCCTGTGGGTGACCCTGATTGTTCTGGGTTACGGCGGTGTTCTCTTCCCTGAGTTCCGTCTGCGTACGCCGATGAGCTTCATCATGCCTTCTGGTTTTATGCAGAACCCGCTGGTACGCGACTACATGCTTCCTCCCCTGGCGGAGGTTCAGCGTCCTTGGGGTGCTCCCGAGGCGTATATTCGCCCCTCCGCGCCGTTCCCCTATGCGAATAGTTGGGGTCTGGCGTACACCCTGCTCACCCCGGTGATGCTGGCATGCTTGCTTCGCCTGCGTTCCATCTGGCTGCGTATTGCGTTGCTGATTGGTATGGCGCTTTCTACTGTGCCTGCGATTGCGACCAGTAACCGCGGCATGTTCATTGGTCTGGGTATCAGCGCAGCGTACGTACTGCTGCGTCAGTTCCTGGCGGCTAATTGGCGTGCTGCGGGTATGGGTGTTGCGGCGATTGCGGCTGTGGTTGTGGCGCTCTTTGCGTCGGGCACCGTGGATAACATTCTGGGTCGTCAGGACTACTCTGACTCCACCGGTGGTCGTGCGGCGCTCTACCGCGCCACCTGGAAGGCAACCTTGGAGTCCCCGATTATTGGTTACGGCACTCCGCGTATGGAACCGAGCATTGGCGTGTCAATGGGTACCCAGGGGTACCTGTGGACTCTGATGTTCTGCTTCGGCTTCGTGGGTCTGGCACTGTTCGCACTCTTCATGGTGTGCACTGTAGCAGGCGGCGCGCGTGTGAAGACCACCTCCGGGTACTGGCTGCATAGCGTGCCGGTCGCGTGTTGCGTCGTCTTCATCTTCTACAGCTTCGATATTGCTCAGTTGACCATTCTGATGCTCGCGTCGATGGCGTGTATCCGTTCCATTCGGGATGGTGAGGGGCTATGACAAAGAACCAGTCCCCTCGCGGTTTAGAGACCACTGCGGTTTCGTCTTTCGATGATGCGTATTCGATGACCGGTCACCCTAGCCGCCGTGCACGCCTGCGTGAGAGCAGCGAGTACATGGATCCTGTAGTAGAGCAGGCTGACTCACAGGCTGAGTCTTCTGCCGATGAGTTTGCTCCGACGGTGGACGATATTCGTTCCGGTCGTTTTCCTGCGACTACGGCGCTGTCGATTGTTCCTCCGGCTCAGGGCTTTGCGTCCGAGGAGTCGTTACCCGAGTCCTTGGAAGCGGGTTCTTCGGAGTCAGGTTCTTTGGCTGCAGGTTCCTCAGCGGCGAACGCTAGCGCTGTGGCGGGTGCTCATCTGCCCAGTTCCCGGCGGATAGCCCCGTCTGCTGCAGAGTCTGTAGAAAAGGTGCAGGAAGAAAAGACTCTGGATGAGAAGGCTAAGCCTTCCGCATCAGGTGCTCAGGCCGATAGCGCATCCGCGAAGAGCGCGCCGGTTAAGAAAGCTCCCGGAAAGGGTAAGCAGCCCAGCCTCGCGAAGAGCGGCTCTCTTGCTTCTCTGTGCGTGATGTACGGTGCGGGTATCGCGTTCGTGACCACGATGGTGGTGTCGAACGGTATTGGTGCTGAGGGTTCGGGCGAGTTTTTCCGTCTGATGGCGTTGTTCGCGATTGCGATTTCATTGGTGACCTTCGGCGCGGATACGGGCTTGGTTCGTACGATGAGTGCTCAGCGTGCGCTGGGTCGTTACGGTGTGCTTCCGCAGCTAATCCGTTACGGTCTGATTCCTTCGCTGGTGACTTCGGTGCTTCTGGTGGTAGGTGTGTACATCTACACCGAGATTGTGCCGATGGCTCCCGAGTATCAGGCGGCAATGCGTGTCAGTTCGGCTTTCGTGCTGATAGCGGCGCTGATGACGGTGTTCTTCGGCGCTCTGCGTGGCCTGCATCGTGTGGTGACTTTTACGGTTCTGCAGAATGTTCTGCTTCCTACTCTGCGTTTTGCGGCGGTGGGTTTGGTGGTTCTTTTCTCGGGTCAGCTCATGGATTTGGTGTACGCCTGGACCGTCCCGGTGGCGATTACTGCGGTGGTTGCCCTGTGGCTTTTGGAGCGGGCGTTCCCTTCCGAGGAGCATGTGGCGGTTCTTCCTTCTGAGGATTCTCCGGCTGAGACGTTCCGTTCGTTCTGGGGTTTCAGCTCTGCACGCGGTGTCGCTACCATTGTGGAAACCATCCTGGAGTGGATTGACGTGCTGGTGGTGACGGCGTTCTTGGGTGCCGCTGCTGGTGGTATCTATGGTGCTGTGAACCGTTGTGTTCGTGTGGGCACCATGATTGAACACACCGGCCGCGTGGTGACCGGCCCGTCGATTAGTGCGGCGCTGGCGACTCGTCAGCTGGATCGTGCTCGAGATATTTTCCTTTCGACCACTCGCGTGTTGACTGCGTTGTCTTGGCCGTTCTACCTCTCCCTCGCGTTCTTTGGTCCGACTCTTTTGGGCTTCTTTGGTAAGGGCTTTGAGGCTGGCGCCGGTATTCTCTGGGTGATTTGCCCGGCGGCGATGCTGTCGATGAGTGCCGGTGGCGTGCAGTCTGTTCTGCTGATGAGCGGTAAGAGCCGCTGGCAACTGTTGAACAAGCTCTCCTCCCTGGTGGCGGCTGTGACTTTGAACTTCACCTTGGTTCCGGTATGGGGCCTGTACGGTGCGGTGACGGCTTGGGCTTCTGCTCTGCTGATTGACACCTTCCTTGCGAGCTACCAGGTGTTCCGCCTCGTCGGTATTCGCGCTTCGGCCCGTGAGATGGCTCCTTCGCTCTTCTTGGGCGCGGCTGTTCCGACAGCGTGTGCTCTGGTGTCTTTGACTTTCTTGGGTCAGAGCGTTCTGGGCGTTATCGTGTACGTGGTGCTACTCGTTCCGGTGTACGGTGCGGTACTGTACCGCTTCCGCAAGGCGCTGGGTATTGAGCGTTTCCTCTCCGCCCGCCGCGCGAAGACTTAAAAGCCTTCCGCTTCTTCTACGTTTTCTCCGATATTTAGTGTCCGTTTCTCTTCCTCTAGGATGTCCTCATGGATAACACCTCTCATACCTCCTCGGTTACCCTTGGCAGCCAGGTACGTCGCATTTTCCGACACCGTCTGCTAATTCTGCTGTCGGTCGTGGTTTTCGCTGTGGCGGGTGCCGCTTACGGCTACATGACCAATAGCAAGTACACTTCTAAGGCTTCGCTGGTTGTTTACCCGCTGGTGGTTGATCCCGCCGGTACCGGTAGCGCTAACTCCGCGAAGGTGGATATTGCTACCGAGTCTCGCGTTGCTTCCTCTCGTGAGGTTGCGCAGAACGCGGCTAAGGCTCTGATTGCTAATGGCGATACCCTCTCTGAGGCTCAGCTGACCAGCCGTCTGATGAACTCCGTCAAGGTGACCGGCACCTCCCAGACTGCTGTTCTGGATATTGAGGTGACCCGCCCCAACGGCACGGAGGCTGCACGTTACGCTAACGCTATGGCAAACGCGTACCTGCAGGTTCGTTCCGAGGCTCTGAAGAGCAGCGTTGATTCTGCTCTGCACCAGATTGATGAGCAGATTTCTGCCCTCGAGGGTGATAACAACCGTGCGGCTCTGCTTTCTCAGCTACAGGAGCGTCGCACCCAGATTCAGCTGACTTCCACCACCGGTGGCCGCGTGATGAGCGAGGCTCAGGTTCCGGCTTCTTCCTCGGCGCTTGGCCCGGTGAAGATGGCTATTGTTGGTGCTGTTGCCGGTCTGCTGATTGGTGCTGTACTGGCTTACGGTCGTGACCGCACCATGCGTCACGTTGGTTACGCTGACCGTCTGGAAGATGCTGGTATCCCGGTTCACGAGCTAGGTTCCTCGTCTGAGGCGAATGACGCCTTCATGCTGCTGCGCACCATTGGCGCTCCCGATGGCGATGTGAAGAGTGCTGGCGCATCCGGTATTGTCATTCTGCCCGGTACTGACCGCGGCGTTGAGCACCTGTACCAGATGTTGCAGCGCGTTCTGCCCACCGAGTACGCACGTTTCACCGACTACGCTTCGGTCCGTGACGCTCTGACCCGCCACACTCCCGAGTCGCTGGTTGAGAAGAGCGAGACTCCTCTGGTAATTAGCCTGAGCACCGCTACTCCCCTGTCGACCCAGCTGCGCTTCGTTCAGGCTGGCGGCGTGGCTCTGGTTCCGGTGACTGCGGCTACTTCTCTGCAGCAGGTTCGTGAGCTTTTCGCGCAGCTGGATCAGCTTGAGGGTGTGAACGCTCTGGCTGTTTTCCTGGACCGCGAGTAGCTAGACCGGGGATATCTAGACCGGCAGTAACTGGACCGCGCGTCATCGGGTCTATTGATGGATGCCTCGCCTCTGTGCGGGTTCGTCCTTCGTCCTTGAGTGTAGGGTCGGTAACGCCTGTTGAGGCGGATCTGTTGTAGCAGGTCTGTTGATGCAGATCTATTGATGCAGGCGTTGCCGGGCCCGACGGCTCACCCTTATCTTCTCTTCTTATTTTTCTCTTGTATTGGGGCTTTAGGAGAACACTATGACTGAGGCAACTTCCTCTCAGGCACCGAAGAAGAAGCTTCTGCTGGTTTCTAGCAGTGGCGGACATTTGAAGCATCTGACGGCTACTTCTGCTGCGTGGCAGGATTATGACCGCGTGTGGGTTAGCTTTAAGCAGCCCGATGTTGAATCTTCTCTGGCTGATGAGAAGACCTATTGGGCTTATTACCCGACCACTCGAAATATTAAGAACGCTATTCGTAATCTGTTCTTGGCATTTCGTATTTTTCCGAAGGAACGTCCGGATGCGGTTGTTTCTGCCGGTGCCGGTGTTGCTGTTCCTTTCTTTGTGGCGGCTAAACTCTTAGGCGTAAAGACTCTTTATATTGAGTGTTTTGACCGCCCGACTCTGCCGACGATGACCGGCAAGATGCTGTACACCTTTGCTGATCGAATTATTGTTCAGAGCGAGGAACAGCAGGAGAATTTCCCTGATTCTCGTGTGATTCATCCCATTTTCTAAGAGTGATGAATTTATCCTGAAAATAGCGTCCTCGCGTGTGCTGAGGGCATTATTTTCGGGGTATAGTATTTATTAAACATACAGATACGCGTAAGTCGTGCGCTCCACTGTGGACTCACCATCCAAGCGAACTAACCACTCGCCAGAGAAGCGTATGTGGAGATTACTCACCATTTTCTCCGGCACGACGCCGCCGCGTATACCAATTGATGCCCTCCGGATTTTTGCATCAGGTATACGGGGTTACTACCGATAAATACATAGAGAGGAATAGGCTATGTCTATTCAGAACTTCCCCCGCGTCAGCGTTGATACTTCCAAGTTCGACCTGCCCGTATTTGCCCCTGCCGTCGCGCCCGTTCGTATTCCTACCAAGACTTACGATTTGGTGGTGTCCCTCGGCACCGACGTTCACACTTTTGATCGTCTCCTGCGTTGGGTTGAGGCTTATCTTGAGGCTCACCCCGAGGTCACCTGCCTCGTGCAGCACGGCCACACTGCGCCCATTAAGCACGCAGACAACCTTAAGCTTCTTCCCGCCTCCGAGCTGCTGGACTACTACGCAACCGCACGCGTAGTACTGGTTCAGGGCGGCCCCGGTTCCATCCAGGATGCACGCCGTACCGGCGCTCTGCCCCTGGCTGTTCCGCGCCGCGCAGAGTTCGACGAGGTCGTTGACAACCACCAGGTCCCCTTCACCGCTCTGATGGAGAAGCGCGGTCACGCTGTTGTTGTTGAAAGCCGCGAAGACCTCTTCGACAAGTTGGATCTTGCTCTGGCGAACCCCTCCCTGTTCCGCACCGCTGAGCCCTACATCTCCACCCCGGAGATTTCTGCAGCGCAGCTGGGCGAGGAGCTGCAGGACCTGCTCGCTGGCAAGACCCGCCGCAAGGATTCCTTCTGGGGTCGTCTGAAGCAGGCTGCTCGCGCACACCGCGCGGGTAAGGCTGAGATGGCTCGCATCGACGCGATGGCTCCCAGCGCCTAACCAGCGCGCCTAAAAGCTTTTAGCTTTCTAAGCCCAGCATCCTTAGTGATGCGATGTGGGAGCCTCCCGGAGGTGTTTCCCGCGTTTTTAGACCGGCATGCGAATCCTCCAACCACCCTGTGAGAGGCTGCGGATGTTTTCCCTTGTTCACGGCATATTCTCAGGTGGATTCGCGTCTTTACATTGGTTGCGAAACCCCGCGCACCGTATCCTTAGAAGGGATAATGCGCGGGGTTTTCGCGCACTACGAAAGGAACAATTATGGCAGTTCAGGAATCGACCGTTATCAACGCAAGCGTTGAGCAGGTTATCGAGGCGTTCTCTAGCGAGGATTTCGCACGCTTCGTATGCTCCGAGGTTGGCGTGGAGTTCGGCAGCTTCTCCGTTTCCGGTGACACCTCCGCTGAGTTCACCGCAACCACCGAGCGTACCGTGCCCGCTGAGCGCGTGCCGGACATCGCTCGTAAGTTCGTCGGCAACGGCGTTGCTATGACCCAGGTGGACACCGTAAGCGCACCGGTTGCTGACGGCTCCCGCACCGTTTCTACCGAGGTCAAGGTCAACGGCGTTCCCGTGTCCGCTCAGGCTACTCAGAAGCTGACCCCCGAGGGTGAGCAGACCCGCCTGGACGTCAACGGGGAGGTCTCCTGCTCCATCCCGCTGGTGGGCAAGAAGATTGCAGCCGCTGCTGAGCCTCAGGTTGGCCGCGTGCTGAAGGTTCTGGGCTCCTCCGCTGAGAAGTGGCTGGCACAGCGCTAAAGCTTATGAGACGCTCACCTTTGAGGTGCAGCTAATATACCCGCCAATAGGCAAAGGATCCCCGCCGTAAGTACTTACGGCGGGGG
>FLSH01011126.1_pt1 | contig 51678 bp, 35 predicted proteins | sample 1550441 | NCBI WGS metagenome assembly FLSH01 (sample SAMEA4031756, study PRJEB14383) | metagenome | biome: human; feature: oral; material: saliva | place: Philippines | collected 2014 | reverse complement strand
CGTGCTCTTTACTGGGTTGAGACAGGTGCTCAGCCAACAGACACTGCTCGCAACATCCTTAAGGGTGAGGGTGTTTACATGATGAAGCATCTCCGTGGCGGTGTTAAGAAGGGTGCATTCGACGAGGCTGCATGCCAGCAGAAGTTCGATGCATGGAAGCAAGCTAAGGTTGCAGCTACAGAAGCTGTCGAGAAGAAGGTAACCGATGCGAAGAAGGCTGCTGCTGCTCAGAACCTTGAAGCTGAGAAGAAAGTTAACGAAGCTATTGCTAAGAAGGTTGCAGACAAGAAAGCTGCTGCCGCTGCAGCACAGGCTGAGGCTGAGGGAGCTAAGGCTGCTGAGGACACTACTTCTGAAGCTCCTGCAGAGGAGGCACCAGCAGAGGCATAATCCTCGCTCGCTATTAAAGTATAAGTCCATAGACTCAGCACGAGTTTATGGACTTTTTCTTTTGTATTAGCTTCTAAAATGATACTGTACAGTGGACATCCTCTTTCAAGTAAGCTATTATAATGATAATGAATATAATAAGAAACATCCTCCTTTTTAATTCAAGACAGCGGTCATTAGCTGCACTGATGTTGAGTTTTGGACACCTTAATGAATATCGTCAAGGAAGAAGTGGCTTAGTATATTTATCATTAAATACTATCTAAACATACTCTTCTCCTTGTAGGAATACACGTTTTACGATAGGTGTTGTATAGGCGTATGGAATAAATTCAATAGAAGGAATCGTGTCTGTAATAAAGAAATTAGCAACCTTTCCACGTGTGATAGAGCCATACTCTTTGCTTAGTCCCATTGCACATGCTCCATTTAATGTTGCTGCATTAATTGCTTCTGCAGGCATTAGTCGCATCTTGATACAGCCAAGCGAAACTATAAACTTCATATCTCCTGATGGTGTAGAACCTGGGTTATAATCACTTGCAAGGACAAGCGGTAGACCACAATCTATTATCTTACGACCCAAAGCAAAAGGAAGATTAAGGAAGAAAGACGTTCCAGGAAGTGCTGTTGGCATAGTTTCGCTATTCTTAAGGATATCTATTTCTTCTTCTGTCATACTTTCTAAATGGTCAACTGACACTGCCTTATATTCTACACCAATCTCAACACCACCAGACGACGCTAACTCGTCAGCATGAATCTTAGGTCGCATGCCATATACAGCACCAGCTTTTAGAATCCGAGCAGTCTCTTCTGGCGTAAAGAAGCCTGTGTCACAGAATACATCTATAAACTCTGCTAAATTCTCATCACCCACAGCTGGTATCATTTCGTTGATAATTAAATCAACGTAGGCATCTTGTCTACCTTTATATTCACGCGAAACGGCATGTGCACCAAGGAATGTTGCAACGACTTTCAGTCGTGTTGTCTCTTTGATACGACGGATAACACGGAGCATCTTTAGTTCATCTTCCGTGTTGAGTCCATATCCACTTTTTATCTCTACACATCCTGTTCCTTTCCTAATAATCTCATCAACACGCTTCATTGCCTGCTGGTAAAGTTCGTCTTCGCTCAATTCATGAAGGCGGTCTGCCGAGTTTAGAATACCACCACCACGCTTTGCTATCTCAGCATAACTAAGCCCACGGATCTTGTCAACAAACTCTTGCTCTCTACTTCCAGCATAGACAATATGAGTATGGGAGTCGCACCATGAAGGGAGAACGGTTCCTCCATTCGCATCAACAACTTCCTCATTATCAGAAATTGGTGGACAATCATTCATCTCACCATAATCAACAAAGCATCCATCCTCTATCACAAGATAAGCATCTGACAGTGTGTTAAGTTCTGCCATCTCTTTACCTTTCAAACATAGCTTTCCTTCATGACCTATACCAGCAAGTAAGCCAATGTTTTTAACTATTAGTCTTTTCATTTCAAGCTTTTTCTCTAATCAATGAAAGTATAATAATATAAGATATTCAAAAGGAATAGGGCTACATCAAGATGGTATTTAATCTTGACGTAACCCCGTTTACCTTATTTATTTACGCAGGAATTCAACCGACTTAGCGATGTGTGGAGCCATAAACTCGTCCGTATCAATAAAAGGAACACACTCACGATAAGCCTTATGGATAGCTTCTATCGTAGGAGAAGATTTCAACGGACGACGGAACTCAAGTGCTTGTGCAGCGTTGAAGAGTTCGATAGCAAGTACACGCTCCGTATTCAATACAACCTGATAGAGCTTTGTTGCGGCATTAGCACCCATGCTGACATGGTCTTCCTGTCCTTGTGAAGATGGAATACTGTCAACAGAGGCAGGCGTACAATAAGTCTTACTCTGGCTAACGATAGATGCTGCTGTGTACTGAGGAATCATAAAACCACTGTTTACACCAGGTTTAGCTACAAGGAAACTTGGTAGGTTTCGTGTGCCAGAAACGAGTTTGTAGATTCGACGCTCAGATATATTACTTAATTCACAGAGTGCTATAGCAAGGAAGTCCATTGGTTGTGCAATTGGTTCTCCGTGGAAGTTTCCTGCTGAGATAACAAGGTCTTCATCAGGACATACGGTTGGGTTATCAGTTGCAGCATTCACTTCAATATCTACAACAGACTTAACGTATGCAATCGTATCCTTTGATGCGCCATGCACCTGCGGCATACAACGGAATGAATAAGGGTCTTGTACGTTGACTTTAGGCTGTTTAATAAGCTCACTGCCTTCTAACAATTCTCTTATACGTGCTGCAGTGTCAATCTGTCCTTTGTGATGACGGACAGCATGAACGGCATGTGTGAATGGCTCTATGCGTCCATCGTAAGCCTCAAGAGACATTGTTCCAATGACATCAGCCCACTCACTCAAACGTTCACTTTGTAAGAGTGCCCATACAGCAAAGGCATTCATGTTCTGTGTACCGTTGAGTAGGGCAAGACCTTCCTTAGAAACAAGTTCTATAGCATCCCAATTCATCTTCTTCAAGATGTCAGCACCAGAGAAGATATTGCCTTGATATTCTACTTCTCCCATTCCTATAAGTGGTAGAGAAAGGTGAGCCAATGGGACAAGGTCGCCCGATGCGCCCAATGAACCTTGCATATACACAATAGGATAGATGTCGTTATTGAAGAAGTCTATCAGTCGCTCGACGGTCTTCAGCTGGCAGGCTGAGTAGCCGTAACTGAGCGACTGAATCTTGAGCAGCAACATTATCTTTACAATCTCATTAGGAACGCGGTCTCCCACACCACAAGCATGAGACATCACGAGGTTTTTCTGCAGCTGTGAAAGACTATCCTTATCGATAGATATCTTACAGAGAGAGCCGAAGCCCGTTGTCACACCATAGATAGGAGTTTCTGATTCTATAATCTTATTATCGAGATACTCTCTACAACGAATAATTCGTTGACGTGCATCTTCAGAAAGTTCAAGCTTTGTGCTATTCTTTATTATCTCGCCAATCTGCTCTATTGTCAGATGTTCAGCGCTAATCTGATGAATTTTGTTCATAGTTTCTACGGATTATAATAATAGATTTAATTGATTAAAAGGCTGTATTAATAATGTCATCTTCAACGATGTTAGGGAGTGTAACACAGAGTCCTGGTGTACGTTCCATCTCCCTGCGGATAGCATCAATAGAACCAGTGTTGCGAGCCCAACTACGACGTGCTATGCCGTTGTTAACATCCCAGAGGAGCATCTGACGGATATGACAGTCGGCGTCTTCACTACCATCAATCACCATACCGAAGCCACCATTGATAACTTCTCCCCAGCCAACACCACCACCATTGTGGATAGATACCCATGTAGCACCACGGAAAGAGTCGCCAATAACATTCTGTACTGCCATGTCAGCACAGAACTGTGAGCCGTCATAGATGTTTGATGTCTCACGGAAAGGAGAGTCTGTTCCTGACACATCATGGTGGTCGCGTCCCAGAACTATGGGTCGTGAGATTACTCCTTTACGTATTGCTTCATTAAAGGCTAAGGCTATCTTTGTGCGACCTTCCGAGTCAGCATATAGGATACGAGCCTGTGAACCTACAACCAAGTGATTCTTTCCTGCTTCTTTTATCCAATGAATATTATCGTCAAGTTGACCGATAATATCTGGAGTTGCCGTCTTACGTATTTCTTCCAATACTTCTGTTGCAATGCGGTCGGATGTTTCCAAGTCCTTTGGATCACCTGATGAGCAAACCCATCGGAATGGTCCAAAGCCATAATCAAAGAACATCGGACCCATAATATCCTGTACATAAGAAGGATAACGGAACTTGCCATCAGTCTTCATGATGTCCGCTCCCGCACGACTTGACTCTAAAAGGAAAGCATTACCATAGTCGAAGAAATACATACCTTTCGCTGTCAGCTTGTTAATGGCTGCCACCTGACGGCGTAAAGACTCCTGAACTTTCTCCTTAAACAACGCAGGTTCCTCTGCCATCATACGCTTAGATTCTTCCAGAGAAAGTCCGACTGGATAGTATCCACCTGCCCAAGGGTTGTGGAGGGAGGTCTGATCACTTCCTAAGTCTACGTATACACCTTCTGCTGCCAAGCGTTCCCAAAGGTCAACGACATTCCCCACATAGGCCATAGAGACCGTTCGCTTCTCTTCAACAGCCTTCAATGCTGCAGGGATAAGTTCGTCGAGCGATGTATGCAGTTCGTCAACCCAACCTTGGTCATAACGTTTCTGTGCTGCAAGTGGGTTGATTTCAGCCGTAATACTTACTACACCTGCTATGTTACCAGCCTTTGGTTGAGCACCAGACATGCCTCCTAAGCCAGAAGTAACGAAGAGCATACCTTTTATACTGCTCTCTCCGTCCTTCAATCGTTTGCGTGCTGCATTCAAAACAGTGATGGTTGTACCATGAACGATACCCTGTGGACCTATATACATATAGGAGCCTGCGGTCATTTGTCCGTACTGACTAACACCTAAAGCGTTATCTCGTTCCCAATCGTCTGGCTTAGAATAGTTAGGTATTACCATACCATTTGTCACAACTACACGTGGTGCATTCTTGTGAGAAGGGAAGAGTCCGAGTGGATGACCCGAATACATCACTAACGTTTGTTCGTCAGTCATCTCACTCAAGTACTTCATCACCAAGCGATATTGTGCCCAATTCTGGAATACGGCACCATTACCACCGTATGTAATCAGCTCGTGAGGGTGCTGTGCAACAGCCTTATCAAGGTTGTTCTGAATCATCATCATGATAGCTGCTGCCTGTTGTGAGTTATGCGGATAATCGTCGATTGGACGTGCATACATCTCATAAGTTGGGCGGAAACGGTACATGTAGATACGGCCATATTGCCTTAACTCCTCTGCAAACTCTGGTGCTAATGTTGCATGAAACTTCTTAGGGAAGTAACGAAGGGCATTGCGCAGAGCCAATTTCTTCTCTTCTTGTGTAAGAATATCCTTACGCTTTGGTGCGTGATTGATAGAGGTATCGTATGCTTGTGGCTCAGGTAGCGTGTCAGCTATACCTGTGCAAATGTCTTTTACAAATTCTTCTTTTGTCATAGTTATGTAGTAGATCTATTTGGGTTGTAGTTATTTAAATAGGTTACGAAGGTGAAAGGTAATAGCGAAAGCCTATAACAGACTAAGCTATCACTATATATCATTATATTATTGTAGGTTTTTAGTTGGGCAGACATAGTACACCTGCCCTTTTAATGATATATTATTCACCTTACTAAAGATAGCTGAAACGTAGTATATGTCTATTATATATAAGGTGTAAGAGACCTTATAATATAATAAGACACCTTACAGTTTAGCCTCAACTATCTTCATAATCTCAGCCTCAGCCACATTAGCTTTTTCTATCAACTCGTTTGCTTCGGCCACTAATCGTGCTGCTGTCTCTTTGTCTTTCAAGCCAGAAGCATTAATCTTCACGTTTAGACCAGCACCAAGGACAGCCGCACGAGCTGCCAAGACACCAACGCCAGCATCTGAGACACTGTTCGGATTACCTTCTTCTGCCATTGCTCGACAAAGTTCAAACACTTTGTATGAGGCCTTCATGGTGTGCAGTGGAACTTCCGTAGCAAAGAGTGTTGCTTCTTGTATCGCTTGTGAGCGTGCTGCCTTTTCCTCATCAGTACCCTTAGGGAGGCCAAAAGCAGACATAATACGGTTGAATGCTTCTGTGTCTTCATCTACGAGTACCATCAGTTCTGCTTGTATTGCTTGACCCTTGTCAGCCCAGTTACTGAACTCTTCCCAGCGTGCATCCCATCCTGCTTTATGGCTGGAAAGATTGGCTACCATTGTACCTAAAGCAGCACCTAATGCGCCCATATAAGCAGAGATTGTACCGCCTCCTGGGGCAGGAGACTCACGTGAAGTCTCATTAGCAAACTCTTTAACAGTCAAGTCAATGAGTTTTGGAGTCTTATCGGCATCTTCCAACAGATATTCAATCACCTTTTCACGTGGATTAAATGGCTTTAAGTCGTCTAAACCCATTGACATAATGGCAATCTTAATGATGTCTTCTTCTGGAATACCAGTTGAACGTTGTTGCTTCTTTAAGAAGTATGTTCCAGCTTCAAGGAGCGTACGCTTAGGGATAAGACCTACTATTTCTGTACCCGTAACACGTATGCCACGGTTTTGTGCACAGCGACAAACCTCATCAAAGGCTACGTGAAGAGGTGTAACATTAATGTCTGTTATATTCATTGACACCTGTGCTATTCCATACTCATCAATGAACCAGCCAATTGCTTTCGTAGCTTTCAACGTACCAGGTTGCATAATGACTTCACCCTTCTCATCCTTCATTGGCTTACCAACAGGCGAACCTCCTTCACGCATAGGACGACCTTTCTCTCTAACATCAAATGCTATTGCGTTAGCACGACGTGTAGAGGTCGTATTGAGGTTGAAGTTTGTTGCAATCAAGAAATCACGTGCACCGACTGCTGTACAGCCTGTTCGTGCTAACTGCTCATCCCAATCACGTGCACCATAGTCTGGTGCCTCTGCTGCTTCTGTCATACGTTGTGGGAGTCCTTCATATTCTCCTTTACGACAAATAGCTAAGTTCTTACGCTCTGGAGTCTTCGCTGCAGCTTCGTAGCAATAGCAAGGAACCTGCAATTCATTGGCGATACGCTCTGCCAACTGGCGTGCCAACACTGCACACTCCTCCAAGGTAATACCCGCAACCGGGATAAGTGGACAAACATCCGTAGCTCCCATACGAGGGTGAGCACCATGATGTTGCCGCATGTCAATAAGCTGTGCGGCCTTCTTCACGCAACGGAAAGCAGCTTCAACAACTACTGATGGTTCGCCAACGAAGGTTACAACCGTACGATTAGTTGCTTCTCCTGGGTCAACATCCAGCAATTTGACACCTTTAACGCTTTCTACTTCATCAGTAATCTGCTTGATTACGTCTTTGTTTCGTCCTTCACTAAAATTAGGGACACACTCGATAATCTGTTTTTCTCGTGCCATATATAATTAAGATAGGTTTAAACAATGATTGTTTAGGTTTCGAGTGTAAAAATACAAATTAGTTTTTGTAATTCAAAACTTTTGATGTAAAACTATCAAAACAAACTTTATATGTCCCTTTTTAACCGTAAATAGGCACGTAAAAGGGGCATAATTCGAGTCGTATATATACTTATTAGAAAAGAAGATAAGTAAGAGCAAAAGGGGAGAAATCCTTCTTTTTTTTCTAACAGAATATTATAGCTTACATTTTTTTCATGAGTGGAAGAATTTATTTTCATGAAAAAAAATAATTATCTTCATGAAAGTAAATATTTCTTTTCATGAAGATAATTCAGATTGAACAGTACCTTTTCTTTAGCTTATCGTCCTTCGTCTACGATAGGATACAGTTCAATGAACTCACCTTGGTGCTTCTTACCATCATTGATAACGGCTGAAATCTTCTCACTGACTACGTCTATCGAGTGCGCACCAGGTCCCGTATAATGATTATTCAAGTCGGTAGTCGTTGCACCAGGATGTATATTGAATATCTCAACAGGTAAGTTATTCTTCTCAAACTCCATGGCCATAATACTGGTCATTGCGTTCTGCGCTGCCTTGCTGGCTACATACGCCATTGGATGCCAGTAGGGACTCACCTCAGAAGGCACGGTGATGTTTACAATCCGTCCCTTGTTGGCTGCGAGTAAAGGGACAAGTGCCTTTGTCAAGCAAAATGTTCCGATGTAGTTTACTTGTATCGTATCGGTCACATCCTGCATGGCTGAATCGTAACTTGCCACTTCCATGTCGCCAGGAATACCTGCATTATTTACCAAAAGGGCTAAGTCATGATATTTTTCTTTTACTTCTTTTGCTGTTTGTTCCAATGACTTGTTGTCTGAGAGGTTGACATATTGCCAGCCTATCACGTCTACGCCTTCAGCCTTCAACGCTTTCACTGCCTCCTCGGCACGCTCATTATTACGTGCACCAACGATTACTTGCCAGCCACTCTTGCCTAAAAACTTACAGATACCATAGCCAATACCCTTGTTGGCACCTGTTACCAATACTTTTGCCATATTTGTTTTTTCTTATTTATCAGTGTGATACTTTTGCTGCAAAGATACATTATTTTATTGATAGAATAAACTTTAACGATGATATATAATTACGAAAAAGAGCTTATTCTGTATATATTATCCTCATGAATCTCCTTTACATTAGTATTCATAACCCTCAATTCTTCTTTTATACAGTTTTTTTTATGTATCTTTGTGCAAAGAATTCATCTATTTTTAATTATTAATAGTATAATCTTATGAGGTTATTTAAGTCTATGATGCTTGCTACATTAGCAGGACTCGCACTTTCTTCCTGTATTAGAGAAGAAGCATTAAATGCGGAAGCAGATATTACAGATGTTACGGTTGACGGTACAACACTTGTCCGTAAGCCTGTTATAACGAATAATGAAGTCATTTTCTATGTCAATGGTTGGGAAGACCTATCCCACTTGGCACCCAAGTTTCATGTTACAGAGGGTGCAAAGATTGAACCTGAAAGCGGTACGGCATTAAACTTTACACAGCCTCAGAGCTATACGGTAACCTCTCAAGATGGACAATGGAAGAAGACTTATAAGGTGTCATTTGTAAGTAATGATGTTGCAACCGATTACCATTTCGAGACACTCAAGGTCGATTCAACCAGTAAATATAATACTTTCGTTGACAAAACAGCTGATGGTAATCTTGCAGAGTGGGGTAGTGGTAATGCTGGTGTATCCTTCCTTATGGGTGACAGCAAGGCTTCTGAATATCCAACAAGCCAAGCAGAAGAGGGTTATGTGGGTAAGTGTTTGAAGCTGACAACTGTTAGTACGGGTTTCCTGGGTGCTATGTTTGGTGCGCCGATAGCTGCTGGTAATCTCTTTACAGGTGATTTCCAAATTGATATGGGTAATCCAGCAAAGTCAACTCACTTTGGTCGTCCATTCTACAAGATGCCTAAGGAGTTGATTGGCTACTATAAATACAAGGCTGGCGAGAAGTTCCAAGATAAGGATAAGAAGGAGATTAAAGGTCGCAAAGATAGTTTGGCAATTTACGCAGTACTCTTTGAAACAGGCGATGGAGTGGAGTATCTTGATGGTACAAACTCACTAACCAGTGATCGTATCGTCCTCCTTGCACAACTTAAAGATGCTAAGGAGACTAATGACTGGACACGTTTTTCTATCTCATTCGAACCTGTAGCGGGTCGAACAGTAGACAGTGAGAAATTGAAAAATGGTAAGTATAGCCTTGCTATCATCATGTCATCAAGTAAGGATGGTGCCTTCTTCAATGGCGCAGTAGGCAGTACACTCTACGTGGATGAACTGAAGTTGTACTCTGAGTAATAATGATTTGAGGTTGACAAGTAAACGAGTTCAATAGTTTAAGAGTTGACACAAAGATATTAAAGATAAAATAAAACAAATGAAACAACATATTATTTCGGTTGTAATCGCAGCAATAAGTTGCACAACAACGGTCTTTGCACAAACAGACCGCACGTCTTCACTAAGTAGTGCAGAGCAGAATGGATGGGAGTATGAGGTGAAAGCGGGTGTAAACATTGGTGGTGCGTCTCCTCTCCCTATGCCAGTAGAAATCAGAGAGATAAGTAGTTATAGTCCAAAGTTCAATGGAACGATAGAAGGAACAGTCACTAAATGGCTCGGAAAGGACCAGAACTGGGGTGTATCTACCGGTTTGAAATTTGAAGAGAAGGGTATGATAACGGGTGCTAATGTGAAGAACTATAGCATGGAAATCCTCAATGACGGTAATCGTGTAGCTGGTTATTGGACAGGTTATGTGAAGACTAACTACAACTCAACGCTTCTCACAATCCCTGTCATGGCGAACTATCGTTTTAATGACCGTTGGAAAGTACGTGCAGGACTCTACTCTTCTATCAAGTTAGATGGCCAATTTACGGGTCATGTGAGTGATGGCTATTTGCGCGAAGGCACTCCTGTAGGAGAGAAATTAACTTTTGCTGACGGCAACACAGCTTCGTACGATTTCTCATCTAATCTTCGTCACTTTCAATGGGGTGGTCAGTTAGGTGCAACATGGCGTGGTTTCAATCATTTCACAGTCAATGCCGACCTCACATGGGCATTTAATAACATCTTTGAAAGCGATTTTAAGACAATCAGCTTTGGGCTTTATCCCATCTATCTAAACATCGGGTTTGGGTATCGTTTTTAGTTCTCTGGATAAGAGATAAATAAGAAGGCTCAGTCGACAACATCTTCGTTTGTCTACTGAGCCTTCTTATTTTTGATATATGTATATCGTTATCTTGCGATATGTTCCAATTCAACAGCCATCTCTTTCTGTAGTTCTTTTGCCTTTGCAGCAGCAACTTCAGCAAAGTCATTATCAGTGCTTGCGTAGATAATACCACGTGACGAGTTCACAAGCAGACCACAGTCTTTTGTCATACCATATTTACAAACCTCCTGTAAACTACCTCCTTGAGCACCAACACCTGGTACCAAAAGGAAATGGTCTGGGGCAATACGGCGGATATCCTCAAACATCTTGCCCTGTGTTGCACCTACTACATACATGAGGTTCTCGGTTGTTCCCCATTCTTGTGACTTCTTTAATACTTTCTCAAAGAGGCGTTCTCCCTGCTTATCTTCGGTCAGCTGGAAGTCATGACTACCTTTATTACTTGTCAATGCGAGCAAGATAACCCACTTCCCATCATACTCAAGGAAAGGTTTCACACTGTCTTCGCCCATATAAGGAGCAACGGTAACAGAGTCGAGGTTATACTCCTCGAAGAATGTCTGGGCATACATCTTTGATGTGTTACCGATATCACCACGCTTAGCATCCGCAATGATAAAGTGGTTTGGATGGTTCTCCTTTATATATTGAATAGTCTTCTCAAAGGCTAACATACCTTTCAAGCCATAGCACTCATAGAAGGCAAGGTTAGGCTTATAGGCTACACAATAAGGTGCAGTAGCATCAATAATTGCTTTGTTAAAAGCAAAGATGGGTTCATCCTCGTTCTTTAAGTGTGCAGGAATCTTGTTTATATCAGTGTCAAGTCCTACACATAAGAATGTCTTCTTTGTGAAGATTTCGTTGATTAATTGTTGTCTATTCATAAAGGTTGACTATTATTTCGTTTATCAAAAGGGGTCTATAAATGTTTTATCAGTAGTTTTATATGGAGTGAACGACTCTTACGTCTGTTAATATCAAGTTATAACTAATTACGAGCCGTTCACTCCCTATATTTTTTACAATATGTATCTGTGATGTATTCTATTGTTGAGCCGTAATGTTCTTATCCTCAATAGGCTTCTTTGTATCGCTTCTCACGTACAAAACGACCAAAAAAGAACCGATTATTGGGGCAATGCCTGTAGCAATAACCATTCCCATACTGTCGATACGAGAGAATGATAATAAAAGTGCATTAATACCTACAGACATACAAGATGCTATTACTGCAAATATTATTGACACTAAGAATTTCCGTTCCCTTTTAACGGGTGCAGTGCCTACAGCGGTCACAACAAATATACTATACTTGATAAGTATGAAGACACTGTTAACTATAATACTTATAACCCCGTATTCATCAAAGTTTGATAATGCAAGTTTAACAATGAAATTGTATGCTAGATGAATCATAAACACAGCAAGAAAGGCTATTGGTAATACCAATACCCATCTAAGTGCAGGGCTCAGATTACTTACAAGACGCAAGTCATAGTTGCTATCAAACTCTAATTTACTACCACTTTTTGGCTTTTCTTCTGTATTCATATTTATCTATTATACTTGATTATAACTCTGTTTCCTTCAGCTTCTCAGCATTCTCAGCAACTGTCAAAGCGTCAATCATATCTTGAATTTCACCATTCATGAAACCTTGAAGGTCGTGGGTGGTGTAGCCGATACGATGGTCTGTGACACGTCCCTGTGGGAAGTTATAAGTACGAATCTTGGCACTTCTGTCACCTGTTGAAACCAATGTCTTACGACGACTTGCGATGTCATCAACATACTTCTGGTGCTCGTGGTCATAGATGTAAGTATAGAGACGACTCAACGCACGCTCCTTGTTCTTTGGCTGATCACGTGTTTCGGTACACTCGATAAGGATTTCTTCTACCTCACCCGTGTTAGGGTTCTTCCAAGGATAGCGTAGACGCACGCCAGACTCAACCTTGTTAACGTTCTGACCACCGGCACCGCTGGAACGGAAAGTATCCCACTTGATATCGCCTTCATTGATATTTACTTCGAACTTGTCAGCTTCAGGCAATACAGCTACTGTCGCTGCAGATGTGTGCATACGTCCTTGTGTCTCTGTGGCTGGTACACGCTGTACACGATGAACACCTGACTCATACTTTAAAGTACCATAGACATTGTCGCCTTCGACGGCAAAGTCAATCTCTTTGAAACCACCAGCAGTGCCTTCAGAAACGGACGTGATAGAGAGCTTCCAGCCCTTTTTGTCACAGAAACGCTTGTACATATTAAAGAGATCACCAGCAAAGAGTGCTGCTTCATCGCCTCCTGCACCACCGCGAATCTCCATCTGAACATTCTTAGCGTCCTCCGGGTCTTTCGGAACAAGCAGTAATTTAATTTCTTCTTCAAGCTTAGGTTGGAGTTCCTCATTCTCTGTCAACTCCTCACGTGCCATCTCTTTCATTTCGGCATCACTCTCATTAGCAATGATATCCTTTGCCTCTTTGATAGTAGTAAGACAGTTGATATAACGACGACGAGCATCCATAATGTCACCAAGGTCCTTATACTCCTTTGTTAACTTCACATAACGTGATTGGTCTGCAATGACATCTGGGTCGGTGATAAGTGTTGAAACCTCTTCGTAACGGGCCTCAAGACCGTCGAGCTTCTGTAATATATTGTTGTTATCTATCATAATCTTTTTGGGAATATAATTATATTTCTTCTGTAAACTCTTCTTCGCTTATTGGAATATGTTTGTCTCTACAGTATTTTTGTATATCTCCATCCAACTTTGGATATTTATCACAAATGTTTTCTAATGCAGCTTTAGATGCCGTAAAATGCTTCTCGTCTGCTGTTAAAGCAGCCTCAACTGATTTAATGAAATCCTTAAAGGGTGGATTAATCTCGCTAAGTTTACTAACTGTCTTAAAGTCTATTTGTCTATCTTTAGCTTCAAACCAGACTTGACTCTCGTATGGATTGGCTTTTAGTAGGATGAAACCTATACCAAAAGAATGGTTAAGACGGGCAAGCTCATCTTTAAGTTCTTCATTGATATCAAAAGCTACAAGGTATCCATTATTAGCCCAACTTGAATTAGAAACAGCTTGAAAGAAACATTTTTTAGTTCATAATCATTATCTATTTTACGCTTTAATTCGTATGAATATAGCCGTAAAGACTCTTTCTTGCTTATTGCTTTAAATAATGAATTACTAATAGGATTTGTTTGTTCGACGAACTTTGCACCAATAATATCAGGATGTATCCATTTCTGATGTTCGTCATCTTTCTTAGACCTCTCGTGGAAGATGGTCTTTGCCATAATCCCTTGATGCTGTAGAAAACAGCATAGAAGAGGATGGAGGTCGCGTTCATGAAATGGAACATTAGGTATGGTGCTATCTTGAGTACGTGAGGTTGTTGTCTTACCTATATTCTTAGAATATTCACTAAGGTAATAACAGTATATATTCTTCTCATTCTGACACCGTCCAATACGTGTATCTCCATTCTTAACCATTGTTCCCAAACAGGCAGACACAGTCGAATCAGGTGTCTTTGCTTTACTATTAAACTTAAAGACCCCTTTATCTAATATGTTTTGATAGACTTCTCTTGCTATAGCTCCTTTAGGAAAATCCTTTAAACTAAGTAATATGGCTTCTTTTATTGTCATAATAACTTAATATTCAAATGTGCCAAACTCACTCTTAATCGTTAAGCTACGCTTGCCTTCTTCGATGTGTCCAACAACTTGTGCATCAATGTTGAAATCCTTGCTGATGGCGATTACCTGCTCAGCAAACTCTGGACGAACATAGATCTCCATACGATGACCCATATTGAATACTTGATACATCTCCTTCCAATCGGTATCGCTACACTCCTTAATAGCACGGAAGAGTGGTGGTACTGGGAACATATTATCCTTAACGACACGGCAGTTCTCGTTTACGAAGTGTAGTACCTTAGTCTGTGCACCACCTGTGCAATGTACCATACCATGAACCTCTGGGCGCAACTCATCCAACAATCGCTTAATGACGGGGGCGTAAGTACGAGTAGGGGAGAGTACTAACTCACCTGCATTAATCGGACTACCCTCAACAACATCAGTTAGTTTATACTTGCCACTGTACACCAACTCTTCTGGTACTGCGTGGTCATAGCTCTCTGGATAGTTCTCTGCAAGATATTTCGCAAATACATCATGACGTGCAGAAGTCAAACCATTGCTACCCATACCACCATTGTAGCGTGTCTCGTATGTAGCCTGACCAGTAGATGAAAGACCTACTATCACATCTCCTGGACGGATATTTGCATTGTCAATGACATCCTTACGACGCATACGACAGGTAACAGTTGAATCCACTATAATCGTACGAACAAGGTCGCCAACATCTGCTGTTTCACCACCAGTAGGGTAGATGCCGATACCCATCTTGCGCATATCGGCTAAGAGTTCATCGGTTCCATTGATGATAGCAGAGATAACCTCGCCTGGTACAAGCATCTTATTACGACCTATGGTTGAGCTAACAAGAATATTGTCTACCGCACCCACACAGAGTAAGTCGTCTGTATTCATCACGATAGCGTCCTGCGCAATGCCACGCCATACGCTTAGGTCACCTGTCTCCTTCCAATACATGTAAGCTAAAGCAGACTTCGTTCCGGCACCGTCAGCGTGCATAATATTGCAATACTCTGGGTCTCCACCGAGAATATCAGGGATTATCTTACAGAAAGCCTGTGGGTAAAGACCCTTATCAATGTTCTTGATGGCATCATGCACATCTTCCTTAGCAGCACTTACGCCGCGCATCATGTATCTGTTGTCCATATCTTTTAAAAGGAGTTTTGTCGTGCAAAGGTAGCTAATATTTGTTGATTATAAGTTGAATTAAAGCATAATTTTCAGGTAAAAGAGGCCTTTTGTGACTCTATAAAAGACTTATCAACTTCCAAGGGTGTTTTAGTGTCCCATCTATGAGAGATTTGTTTGGATTAAATGGAAGCAACATTCTTTAGCTTAGAGCGTCTGCTTTTATTGGTTGCTCATCTTTTCTTCAGCACGCTGAAGGTCTTCTGGCGTATCAATACCGATTGTTTCTACATCCGTAAGGCCTACCTTTATCTTATAACCATTCTGTAACCAACGTAGCTGTTCGAGGCTTTCTGCCAATTCAAGAGTTGACTGTGGGAGCTTACTAACTTCCCTTAACACCTCAGTACGGTAAGCATAGAGTCCGATGTGTTTAAGATAAGGGAAATGAGAGAGCCATTCCTCATGTTCTTTCCCACGTACAAAAGGAATAACTGAACGTGAGAAATAAAGGGCATAACCATCGTTGTCGAGTACTATCTTAGGCGAATTAGGATTCTCCACAGCCTCCATTGACTCAAAAGGTTTACCGAGTGTTGCTATCTGTGTGCGTGGGTCATCAAAACACTGCATGACAGTCTCGAGTTGACTTTTTTGTATAAATGGTTCATCACCTTGTATGTTGATAACAACATCAAAGCTTCCACCCACCTTTTCGAGGGCTTCACAGATTCTATCTGTACCACTCTTATGGTCACTACGGGTCATAATTGCCTTACCACCAAAAGCCTCTACGGCATCATAGATACGCTGGTCATCTGTAGCGACAAAAACATCTTCCATCACACTACTTACTTGTCTGTAAACATGTTCAATTACAGGTTTTCCTCCAAGTATTGCAAGAGGCTTTCCTGGAAAGCGTGAAGAACTATAGCGAGCAGGGATAATTCCAATAAATTTCATACGTCTTTCTATCCGTTTAAGTTATATATACTATCTGTTAAACTTATCAGTATGCGCAAAAGTAGTAAATCTTTATTAAAAAGGCGATGACTTCCTGACTTATTTCCTTTAAAATTACTAAATTTGTTGGCATGATGAAAGTAACATTAATTGGGGCTGGCAATGTCGCTACACAGTTAGGTAAAGCACTCAAAAAGGCTGGTATCAGCATCAATCAAGCGTATAGCCGTACTGAAATATCTGCCAAGATGCTGGGTGAACTGCTTGAGACTGAGTGGCTAACAGATATCACGAAACTTCGTGATGATGCAGAGATATACATCCTTTCGGTGAAGGATAGCGTTCTCTGTGACTTGATTTCAGAGGTTTGCAAGGGTAGGGAAGATAAGTTGTTCCTCCATACAGCAGGCTCTATGCCCATGAGTTGCTTTGAAGGGAAGGCGCAGCATTATGGCATATTCTATCCTATGCAGACATTCTCGAAGGCAAAGGATGTCAATTTTAAGACTATCCCAGTGTTTATAGAAGGTAATTCTGCAGCAACAGAGGATATGATTAGGAATTTTGCTAATAGGCTTTCTCAACGAGTGATAACGTTGTCTTCTGCTGATAGAAAGTATCTACACTTAGCTGCAGTATGGGCTTGTAACTTCACGAATTACTGTTACACCGTAGCTTCCGACATACTTGGTGAACATGGTATCCCCTTCGATGTCATGTTGCCATTGATTAATGAGACAACAGAGAAGCTACAAACACTTAGTCCGAAAGCGGCACAAACCGGACCGGCTGTACGTGGAGACAAGAATGTGATGAGCCAACAGTTAGAGTTGATGAGACACAACGCTGATTTACAAAAGCTTTATCAAATGCTTTCAAAAGGGATTAATCCATTGGTGGATAATCTCATTTTGGACAAAAAAGAAGATTAAAAGCAAACTTAAATAGCTAAGTGTAACTACCTATAATTATATTACTTATATCATAACTTTATTATTCTTGATTATATGATAAACTACGATTTACAGAAGATAAAGGCTGTTGTCTTTGATGTCGACGGTGTTCTGTCTGCTTCTACCATTCAGATGGACGACAAGGGTGACCCACTACGTACGATTAATATCAAAGATGGATATGCTATTCAGTTAGCTGTAAAGCATGGCATACAGCTTGCTATTATGACAGGTGGCCATAATGAGAATGTTCGTTGGCGTTATGAGTATCTTGGAGTGAAGGATATTTATATCAACTGTTCGATGAAGATACGCACATGGGAGGAGTTTCTTAAGAAGTATGAGCTACAGGAAGATGAAATCATCTACGTTGGTGATGATATTCCAGACTATGAAGTTATGAAACGTGCAGGCTGCCCCTGCTGTCCTAAAGACGCTTGTACTGAAATTAAAGAGATATCAACTTATATCAGTGATTGCAAGGGAGGACAAGGAGTAGCACGTGATATACTTGAACAAGTGATGAAAGCTCAAGGCAAATGGGTGCTGAATGAGAAAGCTTTCGGTTGGTAAATAGATGATAATGAAGCATATTATACTTGCGAGTAATTCGCCACGTCGACGTGAACTATTAGCTGGGTTAGACTTAGAATTTGAAGTGAGAGTACTGCCCGACATAGATGAGTCCTATCCAAAAGACCTACCTGCTGCAGAAGTGGCAGGTTATATCTCCCGTGAAAAGGCAGACTCCTATCGAGCTTTGATAGGGGAGGACGACCTTGTTATAACCGCCGACACGGTTGTGATAGTTGGAAATGAAGTACTTGGAAAACCTAAAGATGCGGATGAAGCACGGCGTATGCTTCATCTTATCAGCGGTAGAACGCATCAGGTCATTACGGGTGTTTGTTTGTTGACTACCGATAAGGAACATTCTTTCTCAGTGACAACTGATGTCACTTTCAAGCAGCTCTCTGATGATGAAATTATTTATTACATAGAGCATTACAAGCCTTTCGATAAAGCAGGAGCCTATGGTATACAGGAATGGATTGGGTATATTGGAGTCACATCCATCAACGGCAGTTATTTTAATGTGATGGGATTGCCTGTGCAAAGGTTATGGGAAGAAATAAAGAAGATATGATATGAAGACTATTCTCATCCTTGTCGGGAAAACACAGAGTAAGATATTTAAGGTTGGTATAGACGACTATGTCAGTCGTATTGAGCATTATATGCCGTTTAATATTACGATAATTCCAGAATTGAGAAATACGAAGAGCCTTTCAGAAGACCAGCAGAAACAGAAGGAAGGTGAACTGATCTTGAAGGAAATTCAGCCTTCAGATACAGTCGTATTATTAGACGAGCATGGTGCAGAATACCGTTCTGTTGAGTATGCGAATTGGTTGAAACAAAAGCAAAATACAGCTCGCAGACTTGTTTTCATTATTGGAGGACCGTATGGATTCTCGTCAGATATCTATGCACGGGCCAATGAAAAAATATCATTATCACGTATGACTTTCTCACACCAAATGGTCAGACTCATCTTTACAGAGCAACTTTATCGAGCATGTACAATTATTAAAGGTGAACCATATCACCATGAATAAAGGCCTCTTTTAGCATTACGAAATTGCAAGAAAGGCCTTTCTTAAAATAATGGCAGTTATGATAAATAGAGCGTATGGATAGGTTGTTTATTCATTCATGGTGCGTTATATTAATATTAAAAAGATAAGTTTTATAATCAGCAAAGAAATAACAAAATATATCGAAAAGGCCATTACTGAACATATTCAGTCCTTTCTACCTGTAGTTTGACTTTCTGCAATCCCAAGCAAAAAGGCCATTACTGAACATATTCAGTTCTTTCTACCTGTAGTTTGGCTTTTAGTTGTCCCAAGCAAAAAGGCCATTACTGAGCATATTCAGTCATTTCTACCTGTAGTTTGGCCTTTTGCTATCCCAAGCGAGAAGGCCATTACTGAGCATATTCAGTTCTTTCTACCTATATATCAGTAATTGTATTCAGTTTATCTATTCGTTTTATCAATGTCTGCAACAAGTAAATCAACTACAAGAACATACATAGCCATAGATCTTAAATCGTTCTATGCCAGTGTAGAATGTGTAGAGCGTGGACTCGACCCATTGACGACTAACTTAGTTGTTGCAGATAAAGAACGAACAGAAAAGACGATTTGTCTTGCCGTATCTCCGTCACTCAAGGCACATGGCATACCTGGGCGTGCACGCCTCTTTGAGGTCGTTCAGCGGCTAAGAGAAGTCAATGAAGAGCGTAGAAAGGCTGCTGGTAAAGAGTTTACAGGTAAGTCATATAGCGTAAAAGAACTTGAACAACACCCTGATTGGGAGATTGACTATGTGACAGCCTTACCTCGTATGTCACACTATATCAGGCATAGTGCAAAGATCTATAATATCTACTTACGTTACATAGCACCCGAAGACATACACGTATATTCGATAGATGAGGTCTTCATCGACGCTACCTCATATCTTTCCAGCTACCAGATGACTGCTCACGAACTGGCTATAAAGATGATACGTGAGGTCTTAAGCGAGACAGGTATCACCGCAACAGCAGGGATAGGTACGAACATGTATCTTTGTAAGATTGCCATGGATATTGTAGCGAAACATATTCCTGCTGATAAAGACGGGGTTAGAATTGCTGAATTAGACGAAGAAAGCTATCGCAAAAAACTCTGGGACCATCGTCCCTTAACCGATTTCTGGCGTATAGGAGGAGGTATTGCACAACGTTTGTCGATGTATGGTATAGACACAATGGGTAAGATAGCACGTTGTTCTATTCATCAAGAAGAATTGTTGTATAAGCTCTTCGGTATCAATGCAGAACTACTCATTGATCATGCTTGGGGATGGGAACCATGCACAATGGAGTTAGTTAAGGCTTACAGACCAGAGAACTGTTCGATGAGTAGTGGTCAGGTGCTTCAGGAAGCCTACACTTATCGCAAGGCAAGGGTCGTCGTCCAAGAGATGGCTGACGCTATAGCGTTAGACTTAGTAGAGAAACGTTGCGTGGCAGACCAGCTTGTCTTGTCCGTAGGCTATGACCGTGAAAGCCTTACCACCCCTACTGGTCGCGAATATACTGGTCCTGTATCCTTTGATAGATATGGTAGGAAAGTTCCCAAGAGGGCTCATGGCTCTATCAATCTCCATCGTTACACCTCTTCGTCACGACTGATAGGTGAAGCTATCCTTAGGGTTTATGATGATATTACAGACAAACGCTTATTAATAAGAAGACTGAGTATCTCAACCAATCATGTTATCAGTGAAGACCTCTTAAAACAGAAGACTGCTAAACCGATAGAGCTTGACATGTTTACTGATTATGAAGAGATAAAGCGGAAAAAGCAGCTTGAAGACGCCGAATTGGCACGTGAACGTAAGATGCAAGAAACTATCTTAAAGATAAAACATAGGTTTGGCAAGAATTCGTTACTTCGTGGTCTTAACTTCGATGAAGGGGCTACTGCAAAGGAACGAAACAAACAGATAGGAGGACATAAAGCATGACAGAGACTTACGATGACATCATTCATCTACCACATCATGTATCTAAACGCCATCCACAGATGAGCCTTTATAATCGTGCAGCACAGTTTGCACCCTTTGCAGCTTTGACGGGCTACGAGGAAGCTATCATCGAAACGGCTCGGTTAACAGCTCCTAAAGTTGACATGATGGAGGACAATCAGCAGTTATTAGATAGAAAGCTCGCATTACTTTCTCATTCTTTAAGAGAACAGCCTACGGTCTCTATCACTTATTTTCAGCCTGATAAGAAAAAGTCTGGAGGACAGTATCTTACCGTCACGGGAGTTATTAAAAGTATTCGTGATAGTGAGCGTGTCATTCGTATGGCTGATGGTAAGCGCGTTTCCATTGATACTATTATAAATATCGATGGTGATATCTTTTCTTCAGAAGAATATCCTTCACCAGATGTCGAGCTTTATTAAAACCTATTACTATCTGATAAGAATTGTATGACTATATCCTTATCGCATCTACGTTTTATCTTTAGCGTCCTCACACACCTTATATTATAATAGAGAATAGGGGCGAAAGCATTCTCTTTCCCCTACTCTTCTCCCCTATCTTACCTTCCTATCTCTCCCGTATAATGAACTATTCGTCCCTCACTTGTCACTCCCTCGATGATAAGACGATAAGTTGAGCGATATTCGGCAGGGAAGAGCAGACGGAAAGACGCTCCTCGTAAAGAAGGCAGCCACATGGGTGTACGTGCGTTAGGAGTGTATACTTGTGGGATCTGATAGCCCAATGTCGTAAATGTCTTCGTATTTGTCAGTGGGACAGAAGCTGCTTTGAAATCTCCTTTCTTGGTCGTTACGGAGATAACTCCCATTCCTCCGATAGCTCCCCAGATAACTGTTGAACCGCCCTTAAAGACATCTACCCTCTCTACATCAGCCATTTGAATATTGTCTAAGTCGTAATCTTCATTAACAAATATACCGTCTATGGCGATTGCGGCTGGTCGTCTTCCTCCCACAGTAAAACCACCTCTAACGTAACACTTCCCAAACTCAACCGTCACACTGGGCACTCTGCGCAGTAGTTCATGCAGACAAGTAGCGCCAATGCTCTCGATGTCACGCAATCCGAAGGAGAAATCAGCAGTCCGAGAATAGGCATCTGAGCGAGAGGAATAGGTGGGCTGATGGCTAAAGACATTCACTTCCTCCATTTGAATACCGCCTTTTGGTAGCTCTAATGTTGCATCAACACGTGTTGTGTCATAGCTCGTCCATACAAAAGGAGGGAGTTGACCTTTATAGGAAGGGTACTCATCTTCATCTAACAGTAGTTTTACCCACGACTTCCCAGCCTTTGTAAATGCATTCAGAACATACTGCGTCCCTTCTGGAAAGTCTATCCCTTCAAAAGCAAATCTCCCTTGTGCATCGGTCTTAGTCACAGCATAGAAGCTTTTGTCGGGTGAAATGAGATTTACAACACCGTCTTTTATTGGCTTATGTCCTATCAACGTTTCTACTCGTCCACGTATAACAGCCGATTTCTCAACCCCAATTGGGCCCTTCTTACATTCTCCTTTAATCACATCTGACATCTGATATCTACTCCAACTACAATTATCAAGCAGGCTATCTGGCTCGCTCTCTAAACATACGGACGATGGTTCCTCTGGACAATCAGCCTTATCCATATCAAATAATAGATGAGAAATAATATCCGACTGCCCTACTGTGTCGTCTACACCGGCATATTCTACACGTACAGAAACGTCCATCGTCTCTCCTTCTCGCAAGCTATCAGCTTTAATAACACAAGGAATTTGATTGTTATTAAGCTTTTCGCCGTCTGTCCATCTTACTGAAATCGGACATAACTCCTTCTCTGGATATACGAACTTTAATCGTTCTGCTACCTTATTGAGTTTAGTGTCGAGTAGTTGGAATGAATAAATACCTCCTTGAGAAAGACTGTCATAACTCAAAAAAACATCTTTCTCTTTGCTTATCTTTCCAAAGTAAAGCGGGATAGAACGGCAGTGCACGAAGAGTCTATAGTCGTCCTGTGAACTATCAGATAGATTATCAATACTTACTTTAATTCCTTTCTTTAAGACATTGATTAATAAGTTTATACTATTATTGGCCTCTTCTCTTTTTAAGCTACTACTATACTTAGAAGGAGTCAACCTCCCATGCCCACCGATAAAGATACTTTTCAGACTTTCATAACGACTAAGGTTCAGCATATTCTTCGTATAGCTACGCAACACATATCGCCCTTTCACCACACCTTCTGGGATGTCTATATGTCCTACAAAGCCCTGATCGCTACGCAGTAAACGTACTCTTTTTACAACCAAACGCTCTGGATTAAGCAGTTCTACATATACATAACGACTGATACTATCTGCCTGATGGACCACCGCATTAACTAAGAAGACTCGAAGATGTATTCGTTGTCCGGCTTGATAACTTTCGGCATCAGTAAACACGTATGTCTTCTCTTGCGGAAACAACTGTACTTGTCGAAGTACACGATTCAACAAGACATTGTTTGTCTGTGCATACAATGATGTATGAAAGCATATTAGTAATATGACGAACAGTAGTTTTCTCATATAGATAGGCATCAGTAAATAAGTATCTGCAATAGATTTTCAAGAATAAAGATAATCATCTGTAGAATTATATGCAAACTTACACAAAATTATTAAATAATTCAATTAAAAACAGAAAAACCATACTTAACCATAGAAAATCCTTTTTTCTTTAACTTTTTAGGGTGCTCTCTGTGAGAAAAAGAGACTGTCAACGAGTCGTGAGATACAGACTTAGAGAGGTGAAAGGGTGCAGTCTTAACTCTCTCCACCCTCTTTTGCTCATTAGACCAATGATAATTCGTCAATATTTTTCGCCCTTCATGGAAGTAGTACACGCCCTTTAAGGGTTAAGAAGAGGCCTAACAACCTTCAAGAAGATGCCCTTCTTGCATGTAGAAGACGCCCTTCTTGAGGCAAGAAGAGCATGTTCTCCAAAGCTATTTATAATAGATTGATTTATTGAAAGTTATAAATTTACTTTCAAGGGATTATATACTCAAATATAGAGGACGCTCAACCCAATTTTATGTAATGATTTTTCGCAGCCTTACTAATTATCCTGATGTATCGAACATCAACCATTATCTCCTCTTTAGAGATACTGATAAGTATAGTAGTGTTCGACCTTCTCTCATAAAGAAATGGTCTCTAAGATATAAAAGGAATATCTGGAACATCAACCGAAAAGCCAAATAAGCCTTATGATTACCGTGATAAAGAGAAGAAAAAGCCACTAATGACCAACTTAAAAAGAGAACATGTTTATCAGAAAACAAGACTATCAACGAATTAAGAGACAATACCAATGATGCGGATAGTAGTCCTTTGCGGTCTAATAATCAAATTGACTTAAAAGGTTCTGTGCTTATACTACCCATATTACAGAAACATTTCGTAAATTTGCAAGTCAATAGGTAGATTCTTACTATTGGTAGACAAAGATTGTTGACATAGTCGTTTGTCATCGAGGACAATACTGACATAAAGGCCAACAAATAACAATTAGAGAAGAGAAAACAATGATATATCCCAAAAACTTTGAACAAAAGATAGGCTTCACAGAGGTGCGTTCACTCCTGCGAGCACGTTGCTTGTCGCCTTTAGGTAAGGAACAAGTAGACGCAATGGCCTTTTCTACTGATGCAACACAGGTGAACACCTGGATGGAAGAGATTAGAGAGTTTCGTAGAATACAAGAGGGACAAGACGATTTCCCCTTAGATAATTTCTTTGATGTACGTGAGAGTGTTGCGCGAATACGCTTAGAAGGAACCCACATGGAGGTGGACGAGCTCTTCGATCTGAAGCGTTCTTTAGAGACAATCATCGCTATTGTCAACTTTCTGAGCCGTGGAGAGGAGACTGAACAAGGCGAAATACGCCACTACTACCCTGCCCTCTACAACCTTGTAGATGGTGTAGCAACCTTCCCACTACTTGTACAACGTATCTCACAGATTATCGATAAGTTTGGTAAGATGCGTGATAACGCCTCACCCGAACTACTCCAAATACGTCGTGAACTTGCCCATCTCGAAGGGAGTATATCACGAACACTATACGGAATACTACGTGCTGCACAAGGAGAAGGACTGGTTGAGAAGGATGTCACGCCTACGCTGCGTGACGGAAGACTGGTTATTCCTGTCGCACCAGGCCTGAAACGTAAGATTTCGGGTATTGTTCATGATGAGAGCGCAACTGGTAGAACGGTTTATATCGAGCCTACCGAGGTCGTGGAAGCCAATAACAAGATACGAGAACTTGAGAATGAGGAGCGAAGAGAGATAATTCGTATCCTCACAGACTTTGCTAAGAAGGTGCGTCCAAACGTACGTGAGATTCTCGATTCCTATCATCTTATGGCCACAATCGACTTCATTCGTGCAAAAGCTGAGCTTGCTCGACTCTTCAAGAGCTTTGAACCTCAAGTGGCCGAGACGCCTCACATTGATTGGATAAGAGCTATTCATCCCCTACTCCAACTGTCGTTAGAGAGGAAACATCATGATAAGTTAAATGCTTCGTTACCAGTGGGAAGTAGCGAAACAGATAAAGTTTCTAATGAAGACGTTAATTCGCAAGATGATGAAACACTATTAGAAGAGGAGAACGAGACCCGTAACTTACCTTCAAGTGTTGTCCCCCTTGATATTCAACTCACCAAAGATAAGCACCTACTGATTATCTCTGGTCCGAATGCAGGTGGTAAGTCTGTATGCTTGAAGACGGTGGGTCTACTTCAGTACATGCTTCAATGCGGTCTTTCTATCCCTGTTGGCGACCGTTCAACAACAGGTATCTTTACGGATATAATGATTGACATCGGTGATGAACAAAGTATAGAGAATGACCTTAGTACCTATTCTTCTCACTTGATGAATATGAAGATGATGATGCGTCGTGCGTCAGACCGGACACTAATACTCATTGATGAGTTTGGAACTGGTACCGAGCCGCAGATAGGCGGAGCCATAGCAGAGTCTGTTTTACGCCAATTTTGGAAGAAACATGCCTGGGCTGTGATTACAACTCACTATCAGAACCTTAAGCATTTTGCGGAGGATCACTCCGGAACAGCCAATGGTGCGATGCTATACGACCGTCATGAGATGCGCCCACTCTTTCAGTTAGCTATCGGAAGGCCTGGTAGTTCGTTTGCTATTGAGATTGCTCGTAAGACCGGAATACCCGAGGAGGTAATCCGCGATGCGGCAGAGATTGTTGGTTCTGATTATATTCAGAGTGACAAGTACTTACAAGACATTGTTCGAGACAAGCGTTATTGGGAGAACAAACGACAGACAATTCATAGCCATGAGAAGGAGTTAGAGAAACGTATCAGTCAATATGAAAAGGATATAGCTGCGCTCGAAAAGAGTCGTAAAGAGATTCTTAACCGTGCCAAGACACAGGCAGAAGAGATTATCAAGGAGAGTAATCGCCGGATAGAAAATGCTATCCGTGAAATCAGAGAGAAGCAGGCTGAGAAAGAGGAGACCAAGCGTATCCGTCAAGAACTGGCTGCATACGAAGCCGGACTGACGAACGCTGAAAAGGTTGATAAGGCCGATACGTCTAACAGAAAGAAGCTGAAAAGCAGCGGACTACTATCAGATGACGACTTTCAAAAGAAGGTTGATAAGATTAAAAGTCGCAAGGAACGCCACGAACAGCATCTGAAAGAGAAAGCTGGTAAGCAACAAGCTGCTGCCGAAGCATTGAAGAATGCCGTGCGTAAACAGCAAGGTGGTGGAGTCATTATGGCTGGTGATACAGTGCGCATAAAGGGACTTACGAGTGTTGGAAAGGTGGAGTCTATTGAAGGAAAACAGGCAACTGTCATCTTTGGAGGTATGAGGACGAAGATGGCTGTTAGTCGTTTGGAACATGTTGATGCGGCTACCATTCAGTCTGAACAGCAACAGTTCCAAGCCTATAACTACAGTCGTGAGACACGTGAGACGATTGACAAGCATCGTAACCAGTTCCGTCAAGAGTTGGATGTACGTGGTATGAGGGCTGACGAAGCACTGAATCAGGTGCAACACTTTATAGATGATGCTATCCTGGTAGGCGCAAGTCAGGTGCGTATCCTCCATGGGAAAGGGAATGGAATACTACGTCAATTAATCCGACAGTACCTTGGCAGTGTTCCTAATGTCACTAACTATCGTGACGAACATGTACAGTTTGGTGGCGCAGGGATTACGGTTGTAGAACTATAAGGCGGTTGACAAGGAAACAGGTTGACAGGTTCACGAGTTGAATGCTTTATTATTTGATAGATAAAAGATATAGGCAATAAATCGAGAAGGCAAGCGTTAATATATTAATATGAACTACCTAAGGCTTTTACACATACTCCGCAAACAAAGACAGGGGCTTCTGTTAGTAGGCTGTGCTACGTTGATGCTGATGTCATGCGGTGTAGATAGAAATATAAAGAAAGGTGATAAGCACCTTTCCTTGGGCGAGTATTATGACGCTGCAACCCAATTCAAAACCGCTTATCAGCGTACATCCCCTAAGGATAGACGCCAACGTGGAGAGTTGTCATTGAAGATGGCCGATTGTTACAGCCGTATTGCATCCTCTCAACGGGCCATTGCTGCCTATAGAAACGCTATCCGATATAAACAAGATAATGGTGAGACACATAAAAGTCTGGCTGATAATCTGATGAAGGAAGGTAGCTACACGGAGGCTGCTAAGGAATATCAAATTGCCTTAGATTCGATGCCTAACAATCAACTTATTGCTCAATCGCTGCAAGCAGCATCATTAGCTGCGGGCATAAAGGAGCGTGGCTCGAAGTATATCGTTAAGCGTATGGACGTCTTTAACTCACGTCGACAGGACTACTCACCCATGCTCTTCGGTGATAAATACGACCAGCTTTACTTTACTTCAACACGAAATGAAGCCAAAGGTGACAACTTAAGCGGTATTACTGGTGCAAAGGCTGGGGACATCTTCCTTAGTGAGAAGGATGATAAAGGTAAATGGAGTGCACCAAGAGCGATAGAGTCTGCCTTGAACACAGAGGCAGATGAGGGTACTCCTGCGTTCTCTGTAGATGGTAGGGAGATGTATATCACACAGTGCTTGACCGACCCCAGCAATCCTCGTTATGCCCAAATAGCAGTAAGTAATCGCTCTGATGCAGCGTGGGGAAAAGCTACTAAGTTGGAGATTAGCCGTGATACCCTATCAAGCTTTGCCCATCCAGCAGTCTCACCAGACGGTAACTGGCTCTATTTCACAAGTGATCTGCCTGGTGGAAAAGGTGGTCTTGACATCTGGAGGGTACGTCTGACAGGGGGTACAACAGGAGGAGTTGAGAACCTTGGGGAGCCTATCAATACTCCAGAAGATGAGGAGTTCCCTACTTTCCGACCTAATGGCGACCTTTATTTCTCAAGTAATGGACATGGTGGATTGGGTGGTCTTGACATCTTTATAGCTAAGGTTGGCAATGATCATCATTATCACTTAGAACATCCAGGATATCCTCTTAACTCGCAAGGTGACGACTTTGGTATGACCTTCGAGGGCATTCATAACCGTGGTTTCTTCTCTTCAAACCGCAATGATGGGCGTGGTTGGGACCATATCTACAGTTTTGAACTACCTGAAATCATACAGACTGTGAAGGGATGGGTCTATGAAATGGATGGTTATGAACTGCCTGCTGCACAGGTGTTCATGGTCGGTGATGATGGAACTAACAAGAAGTTAGCTGTCAAAGGAGATGGTTCTTTTGAACAGGAGGTGCACCCTGGCGTCAATTATATCTTCCTTGCAACTTGTAATGGACACTTAAATCATAAAGAGGAGATAAAGGTCGGTAATACAGAAGCATCTGAGGTGCATACGCTTCAATTCCCTTTAGCAGGCATCAACGTACCTGTACTGATAGACAACATCTTCTATGACTTCGATAAAGCGACACTCCGACCAGAATCGGAAACGGCATTAAACACGCTTGTCAACCTTCTTAAGGAGAATCCAAACGTGACTATTGAACTCTCAGCACACACCGACTACCTCGGTTCTGATGCTTATAACAAACGTCTCTCACAGCGACGTGCAGACGCAGTAGTGGCTTATCTCACTGCTCATGGCATTGCTCGCGACCGCCTAACACCTGTAGGATATGGCAAGGAGCGGCCTAAGAAGATTCGTAAGAAGCTCACTGAGAAATACACATGGCTAAAGGAAAACGACGTACTAACCGAGGCTTTCATCAAGAAGCTCGATAAGGAAAAGCAAGAAATAGCCAATCAGTTGAACCGTCGTACTGAGTTTACGGTCCTTCGCACCACGTATGGCATGTTTGATGAGAAGGGAAACCTTAAGCAACAGCCCAAGCCAAAGAAGAAGGAGAACCTCGATGATGATGGAACAATACTCATTGATATCCCTTAGTCAATCCTAAGAAGGAGACTATCTACCACAAATTCCATCTGTCTACCAGCTGATTTGCTAACTTGGCATTACTCCTCTAAAAGCTCATGACAGCTTGTTATTGAACATGAAAATATGATAAAAGATAAGACCCAACCTACCAAAGTATCACCTTCTACCTGTACCTCTTCTCAAGAAGAGCAAGAAGGAGAAGCTATAGAAAGGAGAACAATAACTCTTCCTTCCGCCTTTACGGATTACACCCGCAGTCTCTTTGGTGATAGCCTGTACCAAACATTCCTCAAAGGGTTGGAAGACACGCCTCCTGTCAGTATCCGTCTTAATCCTTTTAAGTTGGCTGAGAATACGCATAAAGTTAATCCACAGCTTCACCCTCAACCAATCCCTTGGTGCAAGGAAGGCTATTGGTTGGAAACAAGACCTAACTTTACGTTCGACCCACTACTCCATGCTGGGGTCTACTATGTGCAAGAAGCGTCATCAATGTTTCTATCTCATGCGTTGCAATACTACGTGAAACAGCCTGTTATAGCACTCGATCTCTGTGCTGCACCAGGTGGAAAAACAACCTGCGCACGCTCTTCCTTGCCTACAGGCTCTATCCTTTTCTCTAACGAACCGATAGGAAAACGAGCACAGATATTGGTTGAGAATGTTCAGAAATATGGTCATGAGGATGTTATCGTCACAAGTAACTATCCTCGAGACTACCAGAAGTCTAAGCTTGCCTTTGATGTTATCATAGCCGATGTGCCCTGTTCTGGAGAAGGTATGTTCCGTAAAGACCCACAGTCAATAGCTGAGTGGAGCCCACAGAATGTGGAGAACTGCTGGCAACTACAGCGTAGTATTATTGCTGATATATGGGATAATCTGAAGCCGGGGGGCCTCCTTATTTATTCTACTTGCACCTTTAATGCACATGAGGATGAAGAGAATATAGCATGGATACTCACCGAGTATGATGCTGAACTCCTCTCTCTACCTACAGAAAAGGCATGGAACATAACGGGATCGCTCATCGGCAACCCGCTTAAAGACGGTCGGGACTTCCCTGTCTACCGTTTCATCCCTGGTAAGACACGTGGAGAAGGAATCTTCATGGCCATCATTCGAAAACGAGGTGAGGATGAAGCACTTACAAAGGAGACTACACTTAACATCAATAAAACGCTAACAGATGCCCGTAAACACCTCCGCATCCTTTCGCATGGGGTGAAAGAAGGTACACTGAAGGGTAAGAACATTATCCCTGATCATACGTTGGCTCTCTCCGTCTCAGCGGACAAATCGGCTTATCACCGTGTAGAAGTTGACTACCAGACTGCCATCGCCTATCTCCGCCATGAGGCTGTCGCACTCTCTACGGAGGCTCCACGTGGTATTGTCCTCCTTACTTATAAGGGCTATCCGATAGGCTTTGCAAAGAACCTCGGGAACCGTGCTAACAACCTTTACCCACAAGAATGGCGCATCAAGAGTACACATATCCCAGACGAACCATCGGTACTTATATAGAGTAAAAACTAACAAGACTTCGCTTGAAAACAATATACTCCCCAACATATCAGACTTAAATAGACAAATTATGCAACAATACTTAGACCTCCTCAACCGTATCCTTACAGAAGGAACACAGAAAGGTGATAGAACAGGAACAGGAACCTTGTCCATCTTTGGGCATCAGATGCGCTTTGACTTGCGTGATGGTTTTCCACTGCTGACAACCAAGAAGCTTCATTTGAAGAGTATTATCTATGAATTACTCTGGTTCTTACGTGGCGACACAAATGTGCACTACCTTCAAGAACATGGTGTAAGGATTTGGAACGAATGGGCTGACGAGAATGGTGAGCTCGGTCCTGTCTATGGCCATCAGTGGCGTTCATGGCCTGACTACAAGGGTGGCACGATCGATCAGATTAAGAATGTAGTAGACATGATACGGCATAATCCTAACTCAAGGCGCATGTTGGTCACTGCATGGAACCCAGCTGAGGTTGACGATATGGCACTCCCACCCTGTCACTGTCTATTCCAGTTCTATGTTGCCGACGGTAGACTATCCCTTCAACTCTATCAGCGTTCGGCCGACAGCTTCCTCGGTGTACCTTTTAACATTGCCTCATACGCTCTCCTTCTACAGATGATAGCACAGGTAACAGGACTTGAAGCAGGGGAATTTATACATACGACAGGGGACACACACCTCTACCTCAATCATCTTGAACAGGCTAAACTCCAACTGACACGTGAGCCACGTCCGCTACCAAAGATGAAGATTAACCCTGATGTAAAGGATATCTTCGACTTTAAGTATGAGGACTTCGAGCTGACTGATTACGACCCACTACCACATATCCCAGCAGTGGTTGCAGTGTAAAAAACATTCCATAACACCTCCGAAAAGGAGGGAATGTAGACAAAAAGAGTTGGAGCTTGATAGTAAGTTATGCTCTCCATCTTTCAATATTATAATTTTTATTAGTCAAGAACATCATATCCTTCACCAATGATAAATAGCCTTATCGCTACTACCCCTCCCTCAGAGGGAATGGAGAAGGACACTTATTACCATTATGGAAATAAACATCATCGCAGCAGTAGCAGCCAATCGTGCTATCGGATATCAGAACGATATGGTCTATTTCATCAGTGAAGACCTAAAGCGTTTCAAGCAATTAACAACAGGACACACCGTTATCATGGGGCGTAAAACCTTCCATTCACTCCCAAAAGGTGCGTTGCCTAACCGCAGAAACATTGTTCTCAGCAGAACAGAAACCGACTTTCCTAACTGTGATGTCTACTCTTCACTTGAAGAGGCACTGAACCATATCGGTGCAGAAGAACAAGCTTTCATCATTGGAGGAGCAAGTCTTTACAAGGAAGCACTCGCTATTGCAGACCGTCTCTACCTCACCGAGATAGCTGCTACACCTCCACAAGCTGACGTGTTCTTCCCTGAGTATAACGATGGCAAATGGGTTGTTGAATCACGTGAGTCACGTCCTGCAACTGACAAAAACCCCGCATACGCTTTTGTAAACTATGTAAGGAAATAGGTTTAGCCCTTTTAACACATGGAGTAAGAACACTTATATAGGCAAGAAGATTTATTAACTTGCCCTTATAAAGATGTCCGCAAAAATTGTTGGATAGTTCATCTCCTACAGAGTCATAGATGATAGAGATGCCTATTCGCACACAGAAGAACCCATCAATAGCGTTACGACCGATAGAACACACCGATCACTTTTGCTAATAATGGTGGGCATGTCTGTGATAATATGTATCTAAACAGCCCTCTGAGGGATATTCTCTGTGTACAAAACGCTACGCTACTTTGTAAGTGAAAGATACATTCAATGAATCAAGAGACACAGATGTACAGAGGGAAAAAGGTATTGTCTTAACTCTATCCACCCTCTTCTATTCCTTAACCCTCCTACTATTCGTCAATATTTTTCGTCCTTCACGGAAGGAGTATATGCCCTTTAAGTATAAAGAAGACGCCCTTCTGCGTTCAAGAACATGCCCTTCTTGCCCCAAGAAGAGCCTCTTCTTGATGCAAGAAGGGCATGTTCTCAAATGTAGTTTATAACAGACTGATTACTTGTAGGTTATAAAGTTGATTACAAGAGATATTCTACTCCTATTTAGAGCGTGTTCAACTCCACTCTATGTAATAATTTTTCATGATACTACAAGACTACAAAGGAGAATTATTATAAGTATTATAATAAGGTATAGTAAAGAACTAATAAACAATTCAGCCTCACTAATTAGAGTAGTGAGGCTGGTAGTCTATATTCAAGTAAGCTTAGAATGGTAAGCCAATGGCTAAGTGGAAAGCCTGTGCATCCTTAAACTTTGAAATATTATAGAAGCCAGTCTTGCCCGTTTCATAAGGTACGTGTAAGCCGACACCCCAATCCAAACGAAGCATGAAGTAACCAAGGTCGTAGCGTATTCCGACTCCTGTACCAAGCGCCATCTCCTTTAGAACATTCTTGAATCTAAAGTATCCCTCTGGTCTACCATCGTCATAATGCATCGTCCAGACGTTACCTGCATCAAGGAAGAGGGCTCCATAGAGTGAACCCACAAGATGAGGACGATACTCTACATTGCATTGAAACTTGATGTCGCCCGTCTGCTCGACGTATGAACGACGGCGTTGCGTAGAACGATAACGCCCTGGTCCAATCTGTCGGACGTTGAAAGCACGAATACTATTGGCTCCTCCAACATAGAACTGCTCTGTATAAGGTGCAAAACGACTGTTTCCGTATGCCCACAAAGTACCTACATTGACGTGAGCCGCAACACTGCTCTTCTCAGACAGACTCCATACTTTCGTCATATTGGCATCTATCTTGACAAATTGAGCAAATGGGTTCTTAAACAGTTTCTTGTCTTTTTCACTCCAATGTCTGCCAAATGCAGCATAACCAGCAGATAGGATGTTTGACGCTTCACTAACTGTTGTCCATACCTTGATAGGACTCTTATAGCGAGCTGGGCTCATGAAAGTATATTGAAAAAGCATCTTAGGGATGAACTGGTCGGCCAAAGAGACTTCAAGATATGGCACACTGTCAATCAATTCAAGATAACGATCGGTCACATTATGCATATACTCGTATGTTAACGTCAATGGAGAGAACGAATAACTATTACGTTCGTTTGGCTGCCACTGGTAGGTTAACTCCCCAGACACTACATGCCGCTTAAAATACTTAGCACGGTTTAAGACATCAACAGAGGCTTTAAGGGTCGTTGATGGTGTTGTGTAATAAGTACGAGGGACCTTAGGAACATAGACAAGTCCCTTTTCTGCAGCTGCAGCAATCTTCCTTTCTTCACGTGCCCAACGCTTTCTTGGTGGTGTGGCAAAAGGGTTGACGAGTCGAGGGAACTGTAGACTGGCTTCTGCACCATACTCATAATTATTCAGTCCGAGCCGATCTCTGCCGTCATCATCGCTATTTGCCGACCATTCATACGAACCATGTAAACGTAAGTCGAACTTCTCACCACCACGAAAGACATTTCGTTTCGTCAAACCAACAATCGCCTCAGGACCATATCTACCACTGGTCTTTCCCTTACCGTAGGCTTCAATGTAGAAGTCGTAAGGCTTATCAAAGACACAATTAATAGTCATATCCAGAATACTACACGTGTCTGTCGTGTCACGAGGAGTAAAAGCAAAGTTCGTTGCAGCAAATACTCCACTACTGTTAAGCTGTTGCTGGGTCTTTTCTACCAGTTCGTTGTTGTAGACAGTACCAGGCCATATCTTCAAGTCATTGGTTATTGTGCGAAGACGGAGAGGCTTGTGCGATCCATTATAATTAACGATAATATCACGGAACCTACTCTGTCGAGAAAGAGAATCCATGAATTGACGCTGCAGATTGATAGTGATTGTGCCTATATCCCACTTTCGTAAGACTCTATTACTTACTGAGTCAGCCATCTGCAGACGCATGGAAGCTAAGCCATAGGTGAGAGTTGTGTCGGCAAGATAGCTCGCATCGTTATTCTGATAATAATAGTAACCATTGTTACGGAATAAGTCTGTGATGCGTTTACGCTCCTGTTCGAGTGTCGAAACATCAAAGGCATCCCCTTTATGAATGATTGCTTTATCGAGGTTAGCCCTTATCAAGCTGTCTGCCGTGGGTGGAAAGTTAACATAGCGAATGCTATCAAGTAGCCACAGACGCCCCATATCAACCGAATATTGCAACCGCATCTTCTTAGGATTACGCTGTGCAAGTTTCTCATAGGTTATCTTCCCATTGAAATAACCACGTTTGCGTAAGAGGTTCTCACCAACAGTAACACGTAAGTCGGGGGCTGTTGAGTTCATTAACACAGGCGTAGAGCCAAACGCACGAACCAACCATCGACTGAAGGAGGTCGTATCCTGCGAGAAAGCATTCCATATCCACAGACCAACAGGGAAAGGAGAACGCACGCTGGGACTGCCCATCCACGACGCATTTGGCTTAGTAGCAAGGACAACATCTAACTCACCCTTCACATCATTAAAGTGTTGGTTCGGTTGATAGTTACTGTATTTTGTCTCCTCCATGCCCGTGTATAAGTGTTCACCATCAGGGATTGCTGAGGTCGTACTACAGGCTACAAGTAGGGAAAGGAAAGCCATGAAAGAAAGTACTTTGGCAACCTTTCTTCTGCTTGTCAGACTATTATTGATTCTGTTTCTTCTCATTTACGAAATTAATTAATGAATCTCTCTTAGGCTTCTCTTGCTTAGGTACAATCAAAGGCGTATCGTCCTTGGAGCGGAAAATATCCTTAAAGTGACGCAACTTACGCCTCCACATGATGCCAACACCGAACTCCGACAAGTTACCTTCTAACCAATCGTATGCCTCACGTTCGTAATAAAGCTTCAAATACTTTGTTTCCTTCTGATTAAGACGGTATTCGAGAGAGAAGTTATCGAAGTAGGCTCCATTCTCTTCAGAGAACTGAGCGCCCGTTGACACACGTCCACCCATGATGATTCGTAGCCGATTATTCCACAAGCGCTTGGAGAACTTGAAGGTATAGTCGGTGTGTAAGTTACCATTCACATCGGCTGCACTCTCCATGTTGGCTGTTAAGTCGAGGCCCATAGAGTTGAGTGCCCTTCCTGTGATAGAGTTTACTTGGGTCTGCAAGAAGCTTGCTAATGCTCCACTCATCGCTGTATTAGGATTGGTAGAGTTCTCGCCATCGAAATACATGCCCGATGCTAACATCGTCACAGCAAGTTTAGAACGTTCCTCAACACCCTTAGTATTAAGAATATTCTGCATCTCTTGATCGTCAGGAGCGGTGATGATAAACTCAACTCCAGGCTTTGGGAATTGGCGAGTCAGGCTCACTCCACATTCAAAATCAACTATTCTTCCTCCTCCAGAACTATTTGTAACATTTGTCCTTACGCTCTCTGTCGCCGTAATATTTAGTGTTGGCTTCATCGGATCACCCGTGAACTCAAGATAACTTCCGCTCTTTATCGTAAAAGTACGGAGTGGTATCACTGGGAGAGAATATTTCATTTGACCATCACTCAACGTATATCTACCACGAACCTGTACTCCATTCGTAGGGTCATAGTTAAGAAGAAGGTTCCCACCACCCACGAAGTCGATATAATTAGACTGGTCAGGACTTAGCGCACAGAACACATGTGCCTGCTCATCTATGTCTACTACGAGTGCCATACTGAACCCTCTAATATCAGGACGCTTGATGATCTGCTTCGTTGAATCATTGAAATGAGTGAACTTAACGAGGTCGTTTAACTCGTCATCGGTCGCTAACGTGCCATCTTGCACTATGTAAGAAACATCTGTATTATCCAATACATTGAGCTTACCAGTAAGCTGCAAGTTATTTAATAAGCCACTTATCTGACCAGAAAAGTCAACGAAAGCCTTGCCATATACCTGTGAACGAGCGTTCTTCTTTGCATCTATCACTTGGAAATCCTTAGCTTTTAACTCAGCATTAAGCATCATCTTATCAAGATTAGAGAAATCTAAGTACCCTGATATATCAAGTGGAGAACCGTTACTAGCTATCATCTCGAAGTTCTCGAACTCTATGTGGCTATCTTTAATCCGTACTGGATCATCTGCAAAACGCATTTTAACACCATAGGGAGCGCTCACCAAGTAGGAAGAGTCAAGGTAAACCTCACCATTAACATCCAATTTATTCAACGGACCCTTTACTGTCAACGTTCCTTCACCTACTCCTTCGAGGCCAACAATTTGGTTAGGAACAAAGCCATTGATGTAATTTAAAGGGAACTTGTTCATCTCTAAGGTTGCATCCAACTCTCCTTCTCCCTCATTCTTATAGGTTCCTGAGAGGATGCCGACCTCATTTCCATCTTGAGTTATGATACCATCAACATAGTGTGTACCGTCCCCTTTAGGCATATAAACGAACTGTGTGCCAACATCTCCCATAGGACAATTCTCATAAACAAGCCGTTTAATGGTCATATCACTTGAGATTGTGAGTTCTTTCTCCGTCTGTACAAGGTGGTAATCACCATCAAGTGTACCCGACAACTTCGGTGCGAAGGGTAATACAGCAAACAAACTGCCCAACTCAAAATGGTTCATTGACAGCGTTACATTCTGCAATGAGGCCGTATCAGCATCCTCGGTAGAGACGAGCATACCCGTTCCGTCAGCCGCCTCCAAACGTAGGTTAGCTGACAGACGACGGTCACGTCCAATATAGATGTAATTAGAGTCATTGACAGCAAAGGACTTATAACCTAACACAGACTTAGGAGAAGTGATTGAGAGTTCTATTCCTCTGCGCTTCATAGCAGCCTGCATAGCCAAGTCGAAACCTGTCTTTCCATCCTTATCAAGGATTGTTGCATGTGTTTGTAAGCCATGTTCATAGAGCGCACCCTGCAGGTATCCATGATAAGGATAGGTGTTAGAAGGATTGTTCTTAACTGATAACAGATAGTTCAGCTGCCCATCAATACTGGTGAGGTCAGCTCTGATGCTATCAAGATGGATATCATTATAAACCAAAGAGTCAATACTTATCTTTCCATCAAGACCTCTTGTTGGTGAAGATGTCAGATTAATATCCGCCTGACTAAAGGCATATCCCTCTTGTGCCAACAAGTTAGAGAATAAGTTATCACGTCCACTACGGAGTGTAAAGTGCCCTGTTGGTAAATGACGAAGTATTGCAGCCTGGTCTATACGACGGTTAGCGAGTTGTTCACGTACAATCTTGTATATCCGTTTCCCACTTTCCGTCAATTGATTAACACTACTATTAAATGCTGTACTAAGTCGGAAGTCACCTCCATTCAACACTGCATGTATGGTATCTCGACGACTCATAAGGTCGATATCCACATCCCCTGGAGCGTAAGTTCGGTTCTGGTCGGTTACATGAAGGTTTCCTATCAATCCACGAACATTCATATCATCCTTGCCAGACATGGCAAACGAGGTGTTAGCCGAGAAGCTACTTGACATTGCTTTATCAACGACTCCCAACTGATAAAGGTCTACACGTGGGAATGAACCATTTATAGAACCCTCAATCTGACTGCCTCTCATTGTAGCATCAAGGTTGAAATTGCCTTCAACCAATGGTATTCGCTTTCCCTTACGATGTTCGCTAAGCAACAAGTTACCCACATTTCCACTTACTGCATAGTATTTCTTCATATCTGAGCGAAGCGTAATATCAGCATCAGCAGAGGTTATGTAATGCTTATCTACAAACCCAAAGGCCTGCAAATCAGCCTCAGAGAGATTACCTTTCAAATGCGTATCGAGTGTACCCGACCGTACATCCGCACGCACATCAAAGTTACCAGCTGCAAGAAGTCGGCTCTTCTTCTTTCCTTCTTGCATGAGACGGAATGAGCGAAGAGGACCGCTTACATGATGATTGTTCTTCATGTCCGACCGTACGTCTATATCTGTCCATGTAGACACGACGTATCTATCAGCCATCAAGCCCATTGCATGCAAATCAACACGACGTAACCAGCCTCGCAGATGACCATCGACGAGTCGTGTATTGACCTTACCTTTATACGTAAAGTCACCTGCCAACATTCTATTAGTACTCTTTACATGAGCTGCGAGAAGCTCTCCATGCTTAGAGATATCACCATTCAATCCGTCAAGCACATATTTACCGTATCTGAAACTACGAACACGCAGACTGAGGTTTGTCGATGATTTCGGACTCAGGAAGTCTGTTCCTTGCCCATGCGCCTTTATCGTTCCAGAGAAAGCCGACAATCCCATCTTAGGTAAGAAATGATGTACAGGGAATGAAGTTGCGTCTGCTGAAAGGCGATAAAGTTCTGTTGCCGTATTGTATGCACCATTCAGTCGAATCCGTCCACCGCCTTGTGTCAGCATGATGTTACCCGTGTAAAGCGTTTTACGTACATGGATATTACCATTGATACCAACTCCCTGTGGGAGGGCTATTATCTTGCGCACATTACGGGGCAATAACTTAGAAACAAAACGTAAGTTACTTGCTGTTCCCTTCAGTCTCAAGTCACTACGAAATCGACCCGCTCCAGACATCATATCAGCTATCCATCCTGTGCTGGTAAGGTCGAAGTAACCTGGCATAGCTAATCGAAGTTGCTTGAATGTAGCCGAACGAAGATTGCCATCGAGCTGTCCTTTTACGATAATACGTTGATTAGGAAGTGCTTGATAGATATTCTTTGGTACGGAGGTAAGGAATGGCTGCAGGTCATCTAAGCGTAGGAACCCATCTAACTGAGTTGATATTTGTCCCGGATTCTTGTCTGCAAAGGCGTTCATGTTCATCATGAACCGCCCAGACAGTTCTGTTCCTGGTAAGCGAACATACATATTAGGCAGATTGATACTTATAGAATCCATAGAGAAAGGACCACGGAAATCCTTTACTATCAGTCCACTTTTCTCCTTCATATTGGCTGTTCGGACACGTAATCGTATCTTTGGGGCAGCATAGAGGAAGGAGTCTATACCGAGATTGATGTCCTGCATGGCTATATGTGCGGCATCAAAGCCAGCCTTTGCATGCCGTACATAATTCTTATCATAGCTGAAATCGCCCCCTTGCCAATCTACATTCGCTACCTTATAGATGTTGTCATGTAGAAGAAGTTCGGCTCCCTTTACCATACCCTTGTTGAAGTTAGCACGAACACTCATCGTGTCTCCAGGCATGTGAAGGCGAAAATCTGTTTTAGCAAGGTTGAGTTTATCGATATTAATACGCCAAAGTGGCTTCTTCTTGTGTGGGTCTTCGGGCACAGTATCGCCCAATGCGATGTCTACCCATCCTCCTTCAATATCGGCTTTATTGATGCGAACAGAGTCGCCAATGAGGTTTATGCCATGACTTACGAGATGTAAGCGCTGCAAATCGCCACGAATACGAAGGTCACCGATAAAGTTGACGGTATTTGCCTTCAGTTTTGTAAATGTCAGTTCGTTGACTTCTACCTTGCTTTTAAACAAAGGCAATAAACTTACATCTGCCACCAAGCGATGTATGTCAGCTACCGTATCTTTCTTATTAGGAATAGAATCGTTGGGACGAAGCATCTTTAGACCCTCTAACTGAAGGTCTAATGGAAAAGAGAGATTAACCCGTTCGAGGCTCACATCCATCCCAGTCTTTTCTGAAACATAGGTGGCCACACGCTTTGCAGCCCAATTCTGAACTGGTGGACAATATAATAGTGCAACAAGTATAAGAAACAGTATGACTGGTGTAAACACTATCGCAACCAGCCATTTCAAGCTTCTTTTCATGTTAAATATGTTGGTCATTAACAGCTTTCTCGATAATTTAGCCTTGTTTATGGGACTAATACGTTAGTAAACTTATTCAATTAACTGCAAAGTAAAACAAAAAAAACGAGATAGAAGACTTTATATACGTAAAAAAACAAAAACCACTAAGACTTTAATTGTGCGTTGATAAGTTGCTTCTTGATAGTCACTTCAATATGACCTTACCTATTGACTAAAAACAGCCTAAGGTTTACTGCTATCTTCACTATCAAGAGGAAGACGGAAAGGGAACCTTAACCGTAAAAACAATACTCGTGACATACCTTGGTATTCACACTCTATTCCATTCGCAGAGGGGTCGAGGTTGAGGCTCACATACCCACAAATAGAAACCTAATTGCCGTGATAAGCCTATAGGAAAACGAACAAGAAAGGAATAGGGAATGCTGAACTTACAAACAGGATTTGTGAAGATATTTCAATAATCACTCCCCTTTCCATTCGGAAAGAGCATTCACTTGAAGTAAGAAGAGGCCTTTCTGCGTTCGAGAACATGCCCTTCTTGCGTGCTGAAGACGCTCTTCTTGGACCAAGAAAGGCCTCTTCTCCGACGCTATTTGTAACTTACTGATTTATTGTAGATTACAAAGTAGATTAAAGAATATATTGCACGCTGATTTAGAGGGCATTTAGTTTGAAGCTATGTCATGATTTTTCATGTATTTACCAGTCACTTAGAAGTAGGGAAAAGAGGATGAACAGTAAATTATTAGAGAAAGAATGATAGTCTCAACTTATACTTTATAAGAAAGATACTAATAGACTCCTTACTCTATCTTAAACGTTCCTTAGCACACGATTTAGGCACACTTAGACAGAAGAAGACAAGGCATATCGGGAGTAATGAGCGCTTAAGGCCTAACAGAAGGCCATAAAAAACAGCATACCGTTTAACTAAGTATTATTAAACAGTATGCTGCACCTTATATTATATAGTTCAATCTATTTAGAACTGGAAATAGATGAATGGTTGTATCTCAGAACTCTTCACCTGCATAATGATGAATATAACGATAGTAATCACGATAGCAGAGAGGACAACCCCACCCTTCTCTAAGACTCGTACACAACGATTTTGCCAAGAATCAGGTATCCAATGGGTAAGAAGAGCAAATATCATCAACATGAATACATACTTATAACCCATGAAGACATCGGGGAGTACGGAAGGATTAAACTTTGTGAACAACTGCTTAACCATAATCCACACGCTATCAAAGTCCTTACAACGGAAGAAAAGCCACGTGAAGCAAAGGACATGGAAAGTGATGAATACTGATAAGAAACGACGAATACCAGATGGATGGTAACGGCGGTCATGCTTCAAAACAGTCTGCGACCAGAACTTATGTACACAAACCAAAGCACCATGAAGAACACCCCATACGACGAAGTTCAGGGATGCGCCATGCCATAATCCGCAAGCAGTCATCGCAACCATTTGGTTGAAATACATGCGAAGTGTTCCCTTCTTGTTGCCGCCAAGGGATATATAAACGTAATCACGTATCCATGTTGATAGCGAAATATGCCAACGTCGCCAGAAGTCAGTCATGGAGTCGGCCGTAAGTGGCGCATTGAAGTTCATCGGTATCTTAAATCCAAGAAGCAAGGCAATACCGATTGCCATATCAGAATAGCCTGAGAAGTCGCAATAAATCTGTATGCAATAACCATAAAGACCAAGGAGAACCTCACCACCAGAGAAGAGTGTAGGGTTATCAAAGATACGATCAACGAAGTTCTGAGAGATGTAGTCTGAGATAACAGCCTTCTTAAACAGACCAATAATGATAAAGAACACACCCTGAGCAAACATCTCACGGCTAATATGCAATGGCTTACGAATCTGTGGACCAAAGTCGGTTGCACGAGTGATAGGGCCTGCCAAGAGTGTTGGGAAGAAGCTAACAAAGAAAGCATAGTCGAGGAGTGACTCCATAGGCTCAGCCTTCTTCCGATAGATATCGACAACGTAAGAGATGGTCTTGAAGGTGTAGAAGCTAATTCCTACTGGTAGGAAGATGTCCCAAGGTTGGAAATTACCACCAATCATCTGCGCCACCATTCCTGCAAAGAAGTTCGTGTACTTAAAGTAAGCCAAAAGTCCAAGGTCGATGAGTAGGCTCAAACATAACCATAATCTTGGATATTTTCCTTTGGCAACACGACGTGCTATATAGAAATCGCTTACGGTCACGATCAGTAATAATAGGAAATAGAAGCCACTACTCTTATAGAAGAAATAATAAGAGAAGAGCGTCACGAAGAGTAATCGCCCATCCACCTTCTTTCGTAGGCAGTAATATCCTATCATGAAGACAAGGAATATGAAAAGAAAAGCACCAGAAGAGAAGAGGAGCGGTTCTTTTGGATTATATAGAAGAATATCAGATAGCTTTGAAAACTCAAGCCCTCCAATATACGTCTCTATGTTTTGTAAGAGATTATTGATGATAACCATTAACTGGTTGAGAAATATACTTGTTTCCATTTGACTCTATGTTATGTAAATACAAACCTACTGTTCTATCATTTTCTCACGTCTTGTATAATTCTTCTGTCCGGCTACGATAGACTTAAAGATACGCTGACTGACATATTTACCACCTTTATAATTAATGTGTACATAGTCTTTTGTACCCATATCCTGGCTGTCTACGATACGCATCATCGTACCTGGACCTCCCATAGCACGGAAGAGATTATAGAAGCCAACATGACAGTCGGAGGCAAGTTGCTCTTGATAACCTACTAACATCTCAACACCCTTCATCGTACCATCAGGTGAAGACTTAGAGCCACGGTCGGGACTACTAACGATAAGAATACTCGTTTCAGGGAAACACTTGTGGAAAAGGTCTACGACAAGTTTCATGTCACGCATGTACTTCTTCAATCGTTCGGGAGTTGTCTGGGCATCAATAGCGTTAACACCAAACTGGAATACAATAAGATCATACGGACGTACACGTGCAAACTCCTTCAACATCTGTTCTGGAAGTTTGGACAGTGTTATACCTGAAGAACCACGCATACTGAAATTGTCAAGCACGATACCTTCCTTACCTTCCTGTGACGTACCAAAGAGAATAGTATTCGTTCCATCGACCTTAACGGTAGCGTGAGAGGTGATGCCGTCCATCTTCACTACTTGTAACTCTGGTGATGGGTTAACACGTTGGTTACTTGTTTTGCCTCCATCTATGTTGAAGCTGACGTTAGCACCTCCTTTTGAACGTAGATAAAGTAATGTACTTGCCCACTTCTCGGTATGTGGATAGTCATGGGATAAAGTGAAAGGAGCATACGTCATTGTGGCTTGGCCATTCATGGTATAGTAACGCTCTGCAATACCTGCTTGGTTGACATCGTAACTTGCTGGTTTCTTGACCATGTGCTCGGTCAGTCCGGAGAAACTATTATCTACTGTATGCTTGTATTGGTCGAGGTCATTACCCGCATCTATCCATCCAACGCCATAACCACCATAGTATTTCTGAAGGTCTTCACGCAAGTCGGCTAATAAGATGTCACCTTCTATATATGAATCACCATAATAAGCAATACGAACAGGACGCCCTACTTGCTGTTTCTGAACCAATAAGTTCAGTTGACTATAGAAATGATCCAATCCTCCAGGTTTACCTGCAGAATAGTCAACGATACGTTCTGCACCCTTTGGCCACTCCTCCTTAAAGTTGATAACCTTTCCGTCTTTATCATAGGCAACAACAGAAGAAGGCTTCTTAGGCGATGGAATGACGTCTTCGAGTACTTTCTTCTTTTTTGCAAGGTCGCTTAGAATGTCTATTTCACGTAACTTTGTATCCCCTATTGTTAGTGTTGGAAGGAAATGCAATAGGAAAAGGAACAATGCAACTAACAATGTTAGCAACAGTGTCTTGTATGTATTATCTTTCATTTTAACTATAATCTTTTACCTAAATAATCTGTTGTCAGCACGATGTTTACTTGCGACTGAAAAGCGAGTCTAACTCTTTATCTAATAATTTAATACCCTCTAAGGTGCAATATCCTCGTACAAAGAATAAGATGGCTGCGTAGCCCAGCTCCTCTACATCATACTTCTTATAAAGAAACTGATTCATAATAGCATTCTGTGAGGCTACTGTCAAGATACGTATAATCTCATAGTTTATATTAGGAAGGAATAAGCCCTCCTTAACTCCACGCTGAATGAAAGAATGAGCATCACTTTCATATTCCTTATGGAGCTTACGGACATAAGCGAGTAACTCTGGATACATGTGGAGTTCCTCAAAGAAAAGCGGATTTATCTTACCCATCTTCTCTATACGAAAACGACAAACCTCTATGATAATATTGATGACATTCTGTCCAGACTTGTCTATCTCTGCCATAGCCTGGCCTTCTTTCTTCTTATCAAGTCGGATAACTTCAAAGAGCAACTCCTCTTTATTACTGTATATCTCGTAAAGTGTACGCTTTGATATCTTAAGTACATTGGCTATATCGTCCATCTTTACTCTTTTTATCCCATGTTTATGAAATAAATTAAGAGCAGCAACGAGGATTCTCTCTTTAAGTTCTTGCCGATAAGTGGTTTCTGTAGTTGTATTATGCATCAAACTTTATTTTTGCGACAAAATTACAAAAAACTTTCATAATGACATCTGATTTAAAGTGGATTTTACTAACTTTGTAAGTCAAAAATACATTTTTGTAATATTAAAAGTAAAAGATTAACTATGGTCAAGGTAACAAAAGAAGCCGCTTTGGAGTATCACAACAACGGCCGTCCTGGCAAGATTGAAGTAAAGCCTACAAAACCTTATAGTACACAGACAGACCTTAGTCTGGCATATTCGCCTGGTGTGGCATATCCATGCTTAGAGATTCAGCAGAATCCAGATGACGTATATAAATACACAGACAAAGGTAATTTAGTTGCAGTTATCAGTAATGGTACAGCCGTTTTAGGACTCGGTAACATCGGTGCAATGAGTGGAAAGCCTGTCATGGAAGGTAAAGGATTACTTTTCAAGATATACGGTGGTATTGATGTTTTTGATATAGAGGTAAACGAACAAGACCCAGATAAATTCTGTGAAGCGGTAGAGAAGATTGCACCAACCTTTGGTGGTATCAATCTTGAAGATATTAAAGCACCAGAGTGTTTCGCTATTGAGGAACGTCTGAAACGTACGCTTGATATTCCTGTTATGCATGATGACCAACACGGAACGGCTATCATCTCTGCTGCAGGTCTGAAGAATGCACTTGAAGTAGCTGGGAAGAATATCGCTGATGTTAAGTTAGTCGTCAATGGTGCAGGTGCTGCAGCTATCTCATGTACAAAGTTATACATGGCGTTAGGACTGAAGAAGGAGAACATTGTAATGCTCGACTCTAAGGGTGTTATTACTTCTGACTCTAAGAACCTGACTCCACAAAAGGCCCTTTTTGCTACTGACCGCCGTGATATACATACCTTAGAGGAGGCTATTAAGGGTGCTGACGTATTCGTTGGCTTGTCTAAAGGGAATGTTCTGACACAAGATATGATTCGTTCAATGAACGAGAATCCTATTGTGTTTGCATTGGCTAACCCTGTTCCGGAGATATCCTACGATGATGCAGTTGCTGCCCGTCCTGACGTAATCATGTCTACTGGCCGTTCTGATTACCCTAATCAGATTAATAACGTAATTGGTTTCCCATACATATTCCGTGGTGCCTTGGATGTTCATGCCAAAGCTATCAACGAGGAAATGAAGATGGCAGCAGTACAGGCTATTGCTGACTTGGCTAAAGAAACCGTACCAGACGTGGTGAATGAGGTTTATCATGTAAACGACCTTACCTTTGGTCCTAAGTACTTTATCCCAAAACCTGTCGACCCACGACTGATTACTGAGGTGAGTGCTGCTGTCGCTAAAGCGGCTATGGAGAGCGGTGTTGCTCGTACTCCTATCAAGGATTTCAAGGCTTATAAGCAGCATCTACTTCAGATGTTAGGTCAGGAAACAAAACTAACTCACACCCTTCATGCTACAGCTGCCCAACATCCACAACGTATTGTCTTTGCTGAAGGTGGTCACCAAACGATGATGAAGGCTGCTGTACAAGCTAAACAAGAAGGTATCTGTGTACCAATCCTTTTAGGAAACCCCGACCGCTTGAATCGTGTCGCTAATCGTCTCAAACTTGATATTTCTGATATTGAGATTGTTGATATGCGTGCTGATAAAGAACAGGGACGTCGTGCTACATACGCAAAACACTTAGCTGAAAAGCGTTCACGTGAAGGTTACACATTTGAAGAGGCATACGATAAGATGTATGAACGTAACTATTTCGGAATGTCAATGGTTGAGAATGGTGATGCGGATGCGTTTATCACTGGCCTTTACACCAAATATAGCAACACGATTAAGGTAGCTAAGGATGTTATTGGTATCCGACCAGAGTATAATCACTTTGGTACTATGCATATTCTAAATACTAAGAAGGGTGTATTCTATATTGCTGACACGCTGATTAATCGTCATCCTGATGATGAGGTATTGTCTGACATCGCTAAGTTGGCTGCCAATTCGGTTAAATTCTTCAATGATAAACCTGCAATAGCAATGCTTTCTTATTCTAACTTTGGTTCTGATAAAGAAGGTTCTCCATCGAAGGTGCACTCTGCTGTTGAGAAGCTGCAAAAGGAATATCCAGAGTTGGCTATTGATGGTGAGATGCAGGTTAACTTTGCCTTGAATAAAGAGTTGCGTGATGAAAAATTCCCATTCACTCGCTTGAAAGGATTAGATGTTAACACACTCATCTTCCCTGACTTGTCTTCAGCCAACAGTGGTTATAAACTATTACAGGCATTGAGCCCAGAAGCTGAGGTTATTGGTCCTATCCAAATGGGTCTTAATAAACCAATTCACTTTACCGATTTCGAATCTTCTGTGCGTGACATTGTAAACATCACAGCTGTTGCTGCTATTGATGCTTATGTGGAGAAACTAAAGAAGAAGTCATTATAAACAACTAAAAAGAGGGTGTGTCCGTTTTGACACATCCTCTTTTTTTTATTAAAAACCACTCTCTCCTCTTTGCTTTACTATTAACCTCTTTTTGAGGAAACCGTCAACCCTTTTTGTGAAAAAGGTCAACCCTTTTTGTGAAAAAGGTCAACCCTTTTTGTGAAAAAGGTCAACCCTTTTTGTGAGAATGGTCAATCCTCTTTTGTGAGAAAGTCAATCCTTTTTACGAGAATTATCAATCTTCTCTGCAACATAAAATCATGCTGGGCATACTAAAAAAACTTGCCCCATAACACCAATCATGGTGCCAGGGGCAAGAAACGAAAATTAAATTACCGATGTATCGTCATTGATATCACATCAATGCCTTCCCGCTGGAAACATAACTAAAACTAAATTAATCAATTCAGTATTATTAAAACCGAACTTTTTCTTCTTGAATATTGGCCCTATTAGCCTTATTGGCCTCATTAGCCTCATTAGCTCTATTGGCCTCATTAGCCCTATTAGGCCTCATTAGCCCTATTAGGCCCATTAGGCCCAATATCCTTTCCTATCCTTGGCCCGCTACTGGGCCACTTCCTCCTCCGTTCTTTTTCTTATCCTCCTTTTTCTTGTCTTTGTCTGCTTCCTCCTTCTTCCTCACTGTTTCGTAGGAGTTTGCGGCAAGTTCTCGCTTCAATTCTCCGCCAGGCGTGAAGACGACACGAGGCTTAATGGTTGCGGTCTTAAAATCCTCTTCCTTTTCGGCTCCTTTGCTCGACAGCGTGACACGCATAGAGCCAAACTCGCCCAACTGAATGCTAAAACCATCACGGAGATAATGGGGCAAACAATCGATAAAGTTATACAACACGTTCGACACATCACCACGCGTCAAGGACGAACGCCCCGCAATGTCACGTGCAATGTCGTCAAGCGACTTATGCCCAAGGTTAACTGGGTTAGCATAAAACTTTACTTCCTCCCGCTTCTGCGGATTTTTCTTTGGTACTAAACGAATTTTCATGATTCTTTCGACTTTAAATTATTAATACTATTGTTGTTTATCATAGCGTAGGGCAGCACGCCTCTACAGCATTCTTTGCGCTTCTTCATGCTGCCCCATTCTATTTTCTTGGTTTGTTTCCTTCCTTTCGTCGTCTCTTCTTTCCTCCTTTCTGCACCCTCCTCTCGCCAGATACGTATTCCCTTGCTGCGTAATGCGTATCTACGTGCCGTTAGATGCGGTGAGCGCTGCTGCTGAATGCGGTGAGCGCTGCCGTTAGATACGCATCTAACGGCTGCGCAATGCGTATCTACGAGTAGCTAAATACGCATCCGCCAGCACGTAGATACGGTGAGCGCAGCAACGGAATACGCATTCAGCAGAAGCTCTGTCCATTAGGCGCTCCCTTCCCTTTGGGGAGGGCTGGGGTTTCTTAAGCACTACGCTCGTAAGCCTTCCAAAAAAGACCTTCACGATGAAGATAAATCTTTACCTCTTCTGATTCTTCTAATGCCAAGATTGAAGACAATTTCATTATGTTCTCGACTATTTTATTATTATGTATATTCTTAATTTTCTAAAATTTTCGACGACCGCCTTTCGCCGGTGGTTAAGGTGTCGCCTTTTAGAGGGCGACACCTATAAAAGGCAAGCGCACGGACTACTCGAATGTGCCGACTATGAACCCGGCGAGGCGGTGGTCTATGTCTATATAGACGGCATTTCTGAAGAAGTACAGGCCGTACGCATAGTCGCTGGTCCCAGCGAGAGCACTTGACGACCAATAGTAGCCGAATTTGCTAAGGAGGTTCAGCTGACCATGTACGTAGAAACCCAAGGCGGGCAGGTAGAAGTATTTGTCTGCGTCGGCAGCGGAAGGAAGAGTCTGAGATACAGACCAGCTGTCTCCAGTGTTTCCATTACGCCAATCAACACCATCGGCAGCAATGTTGCTGTTGTAACCGCTTATATATGCCTTTTTCTTAAACCACATGCCACCTTTATATAAATGCCCCATAGTGGTCCATAGTTCGTCTCCGTCCCAATGGGGATCGCCTTTGGCAGCGTACCACGTTATCTCGTTCACGTTGGGAAGACCTGCGCAACTATGAGTAGCATTGATAGGTGGCATACTGTTGGTTTCGTTGTGCCAACGATTGTTAGGGTCACTGTTGCTCTGGGCGTAGTTGCTGGAAGTTGTTGCGCCTGGAAGAGCTTGATCGATGGTTGGCTGACCTATGCCTGCTCCCAAGTTCTTTGTCCATTCGTAACCCTTCCAGTATTGTTCCTGGGCATCCCACATGTAATAATGGTTGCCATCGTAGTTGCGAATGTTGAGGTCAGCCTTCATATCGTAGTAAGTGTTAGAAGCGTAAGCTGTGGCAGGAAGAGTCTTTGTAATAGTACCCTCTACATTTGTTACTACGTCCTTTACCCAATAACGTACCCTTAAAGTATGAGTACCTGGCTTAATCACCATGTAAGCACCGTTTGTGGTTAGGCTGGCGCTGTTGTTGGTTAGTGGAAAGCCGTTGTTGTAGCTGCTGCCGCTTGCTGCGTCTTTTGTTGTTAAGACTATCTGTTTGCCGTCTGTTACTGCAGAAGCGTCTAAAGCACCTGTTGTTGGGTTGACAGTGTAGGTCTCGGCGATATCGTTGTCGGAGCTTACCTCTACCTTAGTTAAGTAACAGCTTTGTAGAATTGTGTTACTTGTGTAAGGCTGGAAAACCAAGTAAGCTGGCTGATGCTCTAACTGGAAACTAAAAGTTTTTCCTCCTACGCTTCCTGTCGCAGTTGCTGTACCATAGTCGCCTGCGGTGCCGAAATGCTCAGTGTTGTCTGGTTTAGACTGACCTTGCGTTGTGGAGATTGTTACCTGGCTACCGTTACTATTCTTACCCAAGTAATAAACTTTATAACTACTACTTGCAGTAAACTTACCTGGCACTTTATACATAAAAGAAGCAACCTTACTTGTTGGCGCATTGCTACTCTTCCGCAATACGCCGTCGTCATCCTTTACGTAGATATAATCGCCTGCCTCCCAAGAGAAGTCGCTACTGTTATAATCCAATGACGTGCGGGTTTTTGTCTCGTCGCCTGCTACGAAAGTTGTTAGGTTCTTGTCGTTATCATCATTTGGGTTTGTCGGGTTCTGTGCTACATCCTCATTAGCGCAGGATGCAAAAGTCAAGGCTATGCCGAACACGACTGCCAAAGACTTTAGTTGCGATGCAAATGAATATTGTTTCATTGTTTTCTTCATCATTTATTCGTTTTACTTTGTTCTTTTAGTTAATAACTCTCTGTTAGTCTTCCCATGATGTTGGGGCTTCATCTTCGAACTCTTCCTCATCCCATTGACTTGCCTTAGTACTGGCTGGACCAGAAGCGTGGTTCGCCTTCTTGTGCTGACCAGGCATGGATGCGTCCATCAGATTAGTGGTTTCACCTACTTGAACTATTTCACACTTTGGGGCAGAATAGTTCTTCTTTTGTTTCTTTATATCCATTGTTTTATCAATTAAAATAGTTATTATTTCGTGCTTAATTTCTTCTTATTTCATTTACATAGGGACACAAAAAAGCGAACAAAGGAAACTCCGAAAAGTCCTTTGTTTACAGGGGTTGCACGGCACGCCTCGCGCGCGTATGCG